>OLSB01003429.1_pt1 | contig 11514 bp, 9 predicted proteins | sample 1672071 | NCBI WGS metagenome assembly OLSB01 (sample SAMEA3136642, study PRJEB25190) | human gut metagenome | biome: human gut; feature: human-associated habitat; material: faeces | place: Austria | collected 2013
CGTCGGTATCGCGCACACGCAGCCGGTCGGGGTACTGCTCGATCATGATCGTGCGGGACAGCACATCCGCGCTCTCGCGCGCGGCGGTGTCCGGATCGAAGGGCTGGTGCTCGGCAAGATACAGCTCGTGCGAGGAATATACCAGCGTGTAGCCGCATATGCCCGTCACGGGCTGGTAAGCCTTCGAGAGACCGCCGTCGATGTTGATGAACTTGCCGTTGGCCTTGATGGGCGTGTCGCCCTTTGTTTTCCGCACGGGCACGTGGCCGTTGATGATATGGCCTCGGTCAAAATTAACGCCGAACTCCGCGAGGATCGTGCGCGCCGTCTCTTCGCTGTTCCAGAGATCGTAGTACGGGTTTTTTCGTTCCGTACCGGCCTCCGGGTCATCAAGGAACGTGCGCTCAAACGTTGCGATCTTGTCCTTGCCGTTGAGCGGAGAATACGGGCCGCACCAGAGATACCAGAGAAGGTCGGTATTCTCTGTCCGTCGGTCGTACATCGCCGTACGGCACAGCCGGTCGCAGGCGTCCATGAGGGACTTTCCGCAGTATGTCGTATCGCCTATCGTCACGCGCGTAAAGCTGCCGTCCGGCTCCATGGGGATGCAGCCGTGATAAAAAAGGTTGCCGTTGCACACGCGGTACATCGCGCCCTTTTCCAGCAGATAGCGGATATGGGTTTGCAGCTTCTCGCTGCGCAGGAACGACAAAACAAGCTGATCGACGAGCTGCTGCTCCCGCTCGGAGAGACGGTACGGATCGGCGGGATCGACCGTGGGAAGCGAAATATTGTTGATGCGGTATTCTTTCCCGTCAAGTGTGATCGTATCGTCTGCGCGGACGAGTTTGTCGAGAAGGAGGCGCCCGTTCATTTTATATTCCGGATGACGGAGGATGAGCTGGCCTTCCAGCTTGAACTGGATGACCGTGATGGCCTTGAGGAGCTTGGCGGTAACGTCGCTGTTTTCCGCCACGCAGTCAGTCACATGCGTTGGGAGGAAATTTGTACAGGGGTCGTCGCCGTACTGCTCCATGGCGAAGAGCGCGAGCGGGCGGACATTCAGGCCGTAGCCGTCCTCGAGCATATCAAAGTTGCCGTATTTGAGCGAGTTTCGCAGCGCGTTGGCAATGCACGCAGGGTTTCCCATGGCCGCGCCCATCCAGAGAATGTCGTGATTGCCCCAGACAAAGTCCACGCCATGCATGTCCATAAGATCGTCCATGACCATCTGCGCGGCGGGGCCTCGGTCGAATATGTCGCCGACGATGTGCAGCTGGTTTACCGTCAGGCGGGAGATGAGATTCGCCAGAGCAACAATGAACCGGTCGGCAATGCCGGTCTCGATGACGCTGTTGATGATGCTTTCAAAGTATTTGCGTTTGTTGGGATCGTGCTCGTCAGAGTCGATAAGCTCTTCAATAATGTATGCATATTCCTTCGGCAGACGGGCGCGCACCTTGACGCGGGTATATTTGTCCGTAGCCTGTCGGCAGACAGCCACAAGGCGGTGGATCGTCACACGGTACCAGGAATCGGAGTGCGCCGCAGCGGCCAGCTCCCGCTCGGGATAATAGAGCAGCCGGGCAAGCGAGTTTTTCTCCTCCTCGCCGAGAAGGTCGCCGAAGCTGTCGTTGATTTTGTCGTGGATCGCGCCCGACGCATTTTTGAGGATATGGGAAAAGTATGTGTACTCACCGTGAATGTCGCTCATAAAATGCTCGGTTGTTTTCGGCAGCTCCAAAATGGCTTGCAGCCGCACGATCTCCGCCGCCGTGGCAGGGATGCTCGGAAAGCTCTTGGCGAGCAGTTCCAGATACTTGATCTCGCTCCCGTTCATGCTTTTGCCCTACGGCTCCTTTCCTCGATATACTGCGCGGCGCTGAGCGCTGCGATGTTGCCGTCCCCGACGGCTTTGGCGATCTGGTAGGGCTTGCCGGTGCAGTCTCCGGCAGCAAAAACACCCGCAACGGACGTTTTCATCGTCGCCTTATCCACGGCGACATGCACGCCGTCCATGGCAAGTCCCGCGAGCAGCGTATCCGGCGCCGCGGCCGGGCGCAGGATGAATACCGCCTCGCACGGATGCTCCTCCCCGTTCACGGAAAGCGCCGTGACGCGATCGAGCCCGAGTACGGCATACTTCGCCGTGCGGCCCGTGAACAGTTCAACTTCGCAGCCCATGGTGCGAAGAAGATCCGCTTCCTCCTGCGTGTCGGACGTGAAGCCCACGACGCAGACCTTTTTCCCCCGGTAGAGCATGCCGTCGCAGGTAACGCAGTAGCTCACGCCGCGGCCGAGGAGGTCCCGCTCGCCGGGGAAGGGCTTTCCGACGGCGACGCCGGTGCAGAGAATGACCGTTTCCGCCTCGCAGAAGTCCGGCCCGTAGACAATGCCGAAGCTCCCGCCGAGAGAAGCCACCGACGTGGCGCGTCCGTGAAGGAGCTCCGCGCCCGCATCGAGCGCCTGCCGCTCCATCGCTTCCAGCAGCGCACGGCCGGAGATATCCGGGCAGCCGGGATAATTGGTGACCTTTTTTGCGCGGAAGAGAGGGATATCGTCGATCCCGCCGGAGAGGATCGCCGCGCTTTTGCCCCGCGCGCGAAGCGTGAGCGCCGCGGAAACTGCCGCCGGACCGCCCCCAAGGATCACAGCATCATATTTCATATGGTATTCTCCTGTCGTTTGTTCCGCCGGTGGCGGAAAGATTCACAGCACTTTCATTATCCAATAATTCTGTTGTAATTTCAAGCGCTGACGTGTATAATAATTGTCATTCATTGAGCTTTCATAAAATATGGAGAGAATCGTTATGGACGAGATCAGAGAATCCAGCAATTTTATTCAGGATTTTGTTGCCGAGGACATTGCCCCCGGCGGACGGTTTGCCGGAAAAACGGTACACACCCGCTTTCCGCCTGAGCCGAACGGGTATCTGCACATCGGCCACTGCAAGGCGCTGTGCATCGATTTCGGCACGGCGGAGAAGTTCGGCGGTCTCTGCAATCTGCGCATGGACGACACCAACCCCGCCAAGGAGGACACCGAATTTGTCGATGCCATTCAGGAGGACATCCGCTGGCTCGGCTTTGACTGGGGCGACCGCTTTTTTTACGGCTCGGACTACTTTGAAAAGACCTACGAGCTGGCTCTCGGCCTTATCAAAAAGGGTCTCGCCTACGTCTGCGAGCTGACGCCCGAGGAGTTTTCCGCCTTCCGCGGCGACACGACGCATCCCGCCGTCAGCCCCTACCGCGACCGCCCGATCGAGGAATCTCTCGATCTCTTTGCGCGGATGCGCGCCGGTGAGTTCCCCGAGGGGAAATATACCCTTCGCGCGAAGATCGACCTTGCCAGCGGCAACTTCAATATGCGCGACCCGGTGCTCTACCGCATCCGCTACATCGAGCATCACCGGCAGGGCACGAAATGGTGCATCTTCCCGATGTACGATCTCGCCCACCCCATTCAGGACGCGCTCGAGGGCATCACGCATTCGCTCTGCTCGCTCGAATATGAGGATCACCGCCCGCTCTACAACTGGGTCATCGAAAACTGCGACGTGCCGTCCAAGCCGCGCCAGATCGAGTTTGCCCGCCTCGGCATCAACTACACCGTGATGAGCAAGCGCAAGCTGCGCCGCCTTGTGGAAGAGGGCCGCGTATCCGGCTGGGACGATCCCCGGATGCCGACGCTCTGCGGCCTGCGCCGCCGCGGCTACACGCCGCACTCCATCCGCGATTTTACCGACCGCATCGGCGTTTCCAAGGTCACGTCCACGGTGGACTATTCGCTGCTGGAGAGCTGCCTGCGCGACGATCTCAACGCCAACGCCAAGCGCGTTATGGCGGTGCTGCGTCCCGTGAAGCTCACGATCACGAACTATCCGGAGGGACAGACCGAATATTTCGACGTGGAAAACAACCCCGTTGCCGAAAACGCCGGGACACGCCCGGTTTCGTTCTCGCGCACGCTCTGGGTCGAGCAGGACGACTTCATGGAAGAGCCGGTCAAGAAGTATAACCGCCTCTATCCGGGCAACGAGGTGCGCCTCAAGGGCGCGTATATCGTCCGGTGCACCGGCTGCGTCAAGGACGAGAGCGGCGCCGTGACCGAGATCCTCTGCGAGTACGACCCCGAAACGCGCGGCGGCAACACGCCGGACGGCCGCAAGGTGCGCGGCACGATTCACTGGGTGGATGCGAACAACTGCGCCGACGCCGAGGTCCGGCTCTACGATATGCTCTTCTCCGATCCCGAACCGGACGCCCCCGGCAAGGACTTCATCGACTGCCTGAACCCCAACTCGCTCGAAGTTCTCACCGGCTGCAAGGTGGAAAAGTCGCTCGAGGACTGCGCCGCGTCGGATCGCTTCCAGTTCCTGCGGCTGGGCTACTTTGCCCCCGACAACAAGGACAGCGCTCCCGGCCATCTGGTGTTCAACCGCGCCGTTGCGCTCAAGGATTCATTCAAAAAGGACTAAGAAATTCCCGGCAGAAAAGCTGCCGGCCGCAGGGCGGTGTTCTTAAAGCAGAAAAATCCTCCGTATGCTTGCAAGCATACGGAGGATTTTTCTGCAGCATCCCGGCAAGCCGGAAGCTGCCGGTTGTTTGCTTTATTTATTTAATGTTTGAAATAAATTCCCCGATCAAGGCGTTTATCCGTTCCGGCTTATCCGTGTTGGAATTATGACCCGCTCCTTCTATCCAATGCAAAGGGATCTGCGTATCTCGATGCCATGCTTTATTATACCGTATGCAGGAACCGGCATGGTCCTGTGTGCCGCATATCAGCAATGCCGGACATTGGATTTCATAGGGAAGATCCTTTTCCATCGCTTCCGCCAGAATACGGAAGCCATGCCCGGCAATCTGCGCATAGCGCTTCTGATTTCCATCGTAAACGAGCATCATTTCCCGCATCAGATTTCTGCCGTAATCCGAAATGGCAACCCCGTCCGTACCGGATTTCAAAAGCAGTTTCCACGGGTAGTGAGCATATACCGGCTCCATTCTTTTCAAAAGCCACAGTTCCGCCGCCGTCACATATTTTCTTTGCAGCGGCGCAGAGTCAATGGAAACAAAGCCTTTCAGCTGCTCCGGATATAGCTGTGCAAAAGCCTGACCCACATATCCGCCCATTGACTGGCCGACGATCACAGGCTTTACAATTTTCTCACGCTCCAAAATCTCATGCAGCCATCTGGCTTTGTCAAACAGGTCAAAGCTGAACTGAAACGGCCAGGAGGCAGCGTGCGCCGGCGCATCCCAAACGGCGACGTTATATTTTCCGCCAAAAAACTCGATCTGTTTGTCGAACAGTCTATGGTCGGCCGTCAGTCCCGGAAGAAAAACAAGCGTTATTTTATCCGGATTTATCATGCTTACCCAATAGTGAATGGCTCCACAGGAAGTTTGATATACATTTTCTCTCAATGGATTCACCTCTGCAATTCTCTCTGCGCTCCGGCAGATTTTTTCCGTCAGGGGAAGGGTTTTACCGTCTTTCAGCTAAATCGTCCCGTCTCTCCGCGCCGATCGGAGGGAGAACGAATTTTTGATTCGGATAATCAAATTCCTCGGTAAGCTCATCGGCAACAAAACCGTATTTTTCGTACAAAGCCCTTGGTGCAAGCCCTTTTTCGTCATCCGCCCGGAACGTCGAAACGGTTATGTCTTTTGTTCTGTCCAAATTGGCAAGCGCTTCATCCATGAGCATTGCGGCTATACCGCGGCGACGGTATGCGGGCGCAACAGCGAGACAGCAGATGCTATTGTGTCCTCGCGAAAACAGCATGACACCGACTATCTCTTTTTCTTCTTTTACACAAACAGCCTGTCGGTTGCGCATGAATTTGAGGACGGCAGCACGATGCTCGCTCAGCTTCTCCTGTGTTTCCAGACCCGGAAAACCCGATCGCACCCGTGAAACAAGGCTCATCCATTTTTCAATATCTTCGGGTACTCCATAAAAGAGCTGCACAGCATTTCGCCTCCGTTCGTTAATCAATGTATCTTCAAAATGCGGACTTGTCAATGATGTGTTTTTTCGGGAAAGCAATGTGTATCGCCTCGCTGTTGTCAGAACAACTGCTCATTTTTCCCCAACATCTTGCGGTGTGGAGAAAAAAACTTCCCCGGCAATCCATATTTTGTGCATTTCCCCGTTGACACGCCGAAGAGGACATGGTAGTATACGCGTCAGAAAAGACCTCTTTAAGTCGGTACAGAGCTGCCGGCAAGGCGTCGTAAGATGGGATCACGGTATCTTTATGCCGTGCTGCTGCGCCTTGTCCGGATTTGCCGGCCAAGGTTTTTTTGTTGCCCGGATGATGGAAAGGAAGTGTGACAATGACCTTCAAAGCACAGATCATGGACGAGGCCGCCGTGGAGCGGACGCTTGTGCGCATCGCCCACCAGATCGTTGAGAAGAATCACGGCACCGAAAACCTCTGTCTCATCGGCATCAAGACCCGCGGCATTCCTCTCGCCGAGCGGCTGGCCAAAAATATTGAGAAGATCGAGGGCGTTTCCGTCCCGGTCGGAAAACTGGATATCACGCTTTATCGGGACGATCTCACGCTCGTCGCCGATGCGCCCGTCGTTTCGGACACGCACATTCCCTTTGATGTGAAGGGGATGACCGTTGTGCTCTGTGACGACGTTATTTTTACGACCCGAACCGCCCGCGCGGCCATTGACGCGATCATTTCGCTCGGCAGACCGGCACGCATCCAGCTCTTCGCGCTCATCGACCGCGGACACGCCGAGTTTCCGATCAAGCCGGATTTTGTCGGCAAGAACATCCCCACCTCGCTGCGCGAGATCGTCGCGGTGCGCCTTGCCGAGTGCGACGGCGAAACCGGCGTTTCCATTTACGAAAAAGAATAAATTATATAAAGGAGAGAACGATTATGACAAAGAAAGAAATCGGATCCGAACCCATTTATGACGCGCGCTCCCTCGGCACACCGCGCATGCTGGTGCTCGGATTGCAGCACATGTTTGCCATGTTCGGCGCGACCGTCCTTGTCCCGGCGCTCACCGGTCTGGACGTTGCCACCACGCTGCTCTTCGCCGGTCTCGGCACACTGCTCTTCCACCTGCTCACCAAGGGCAAGGTCCCCGCGTTCCTCGGCTCCTCGTTCGCGTTCATCGGCGGCTACGCTGCCATCGCCCCCAACAAGGAACCCGAGCTGCTCGTCTACGCCTGTGTCGGCGTCGCGGCGGCGGGTCTCATGTACGTTGTCCTCTCCGCGCTCTTCAAGGCCTTCGGCGTGAAAAAAGTCATGCGCTTCTTCCCCCCGATCGTCACCGGTCCGATCATCATCGCCATCGGCCTGACGCTCTCCTCCTCCGCCATCACCAACTGCTCTGCCAACTGGCTCGTCGCCGTCGTCGCCATCGCGATCGTCATCGGCTTCAATATGTGGGGCAAGGGCATGACCAAGATCATCCCCATCCTCCTCGGCGTCCTCGGCTCCTACATCTTCGCACTCATCGTTGACCCCGCAGAGCGCGCTGCCGTCTCCGAAGCAGTCTCCAACGCAGCATGGATCGGCCTTCCCGTTCACTGGAACCACACCGTGTTCGGCCTCTTCGCTGGCGAGGTTGACTCCTCTCTGCTCTGGTCCGCGGTCTTCACCATAGTCCCCCTGTCCCTCGCCACCATGGTCGAGCACATCGGCGACATCTGCGCAATATCCTCCACCGTCGGCAAGAACTTCATGTCTGACCCCGGCTTCCACCGCACCCTCCTCGGCGACGGTCTGGCAACCTCCCTGGCAGCACTCTTCGGCGGCCCCGCGAACACCACCTACGGTGAAAACACCGGCGTCCTCGCGCTGTCCAAGGTCTACGACCCCCGCGTCATCCGCATCGCAGCCTGCATCGCGATCCTCGTCTCCTTCTGCCCGAAGTTTGCTGCTCTCGTCTCCGCAATGCCCACCGCGACCATCGGCGGCGTGTCCCTCATCCTCTACGGTATGATCTCCGCAGTCGGTGTGCGCAACGTTGTTGAGAACAAGGTCGACTTCACCAACACCAGAAACGTCATCGTCGCCGCGCTCATACTCGTTCTTGCGATCGGCATCAGCTACTCCGGCAGCATCCAGATCGGCATCGTGAGCCTCTCCGGCCTCGCTGTCGCCTCCATCGTCGGCATCGGCCTCAACGCGATCCTCCCCGGCAAAGACTACGTCTTCGAGCAGGAAGACGAAGGTTCCACCTCCGTTGACCTCTCCGGCGCCGTAAACATGGAGAACAAGTAATAATAGATACACGGAGCGAATTGTCAAACTAAGTGCAACAGGAAGAGAGTTCAAAGACCCACAAATCCTGAGCAGAACGGAAATTAAGAACCTTACGAGGCCTGGCGTTAATAAGCGCCAGGTTTCGTTTTAGCGTGGCTGGAGCAACACGGGAGAGGTTTCTGCCCTTCGGGTAAAACTCTCGAAGCAAACCGTTTGAGTTTTCATTCGTGCCCATCTGCCACGCGCAGTACGGATTTGTAAAGTACACTTCGCAGCCCAGCCGTTTCTCAATATTTCGCCAATTTGCAAACTCCGTCCCTCTGTCGCAGGTTATCGTCTTTACCAACTGCGGAGGAAATTGTGAGAGCACGGAAACAATGGCATTCTCCATGGTCTCGGCTCTTCGGTCGGGCATTTTGACCGCTATATAAAACCGTGTCTTGCGCTCTGCCAAGGTTGCAAAGCAAGCCTTGCTTTTTCCCTGACCGCTTACTACCGTGTCCGCTTCCCAGTGTCCGGCTTCTTTACGGCTATATACGGATCTCCTTTTGGTTTTTTTGTTTTTGTGGTAATTACATTCTACCAGAGATTCGTATGAACTTCTTTTCTTTTTTTACTGTTGCACTTGATAGTATAATTCACCCAAAAATAAAACCTGAACTCTAAGTTCAGGTTTTATTATATGACACACCGGATGGTGCTGTCCGTCATTTATCTTGCTCCATTATGAGAAAAGATTATGCGCACTGTGAGCAGTATGCATTTCAGGTCGAGCCAAAGCGAGCGCTTCTTTATGTACTCGATATCGTACACTACCTTCTCCTCCGGCCGCAGATCATAACCGCCGGAGACCTGCGCCAGCCCTGTGAGTCCCGGCTTGACCTTCAGACGCTCGCTGAAGCCGTGTATGTAGGTCTCGAACTTTTCGTAGAAGCATTCGCGCTCCGGTCGCGGGCCGACAAGGCTCATCTTACCGGTCAGTATCTGCGCGAACTGAGGCAGCTCGTCCATTCTGGTACGCCGCAGGAACTTGCCGAACGGGGTTATCCGCTCGTCGTTCTCGCCGTCGGACCACCGCGCGCCGTTATTCTCAGCGTCAGCGTACATCGAACGGAACTTTATTATCTCAAAGCTCACGCCGTCCTTTCCGAGCCGCTCCTGCTTATACAGGACGCTTCCTGGCGAGGTCAGCTTTACAATGACCGCTATGATAAGCATCGGGATAAGCAGCACGATAAGTGCGAAAAGCGAAAGCACTATATCAAAAAAGCGCTTAAAAAAGGAGTATACCGGCTTAGCGTCAAGCTCGCCCAGCTCCTCCACATAGTATTCTCCTGTTACCTCATAAGGAAGAATCACCGCGGCAGGAGTATAACTCTCTACCGTAGTCTCCTCAATCACGTCGATGTGAATCAGCTCCCTTCAACCTGTCGCTTCTTACCGGAAACATGCTGCAATAGAACCGTCAGGCCGCAGTCCAACGAATATCTTATGTTTTTTAAGATTTTACACCAACTGCCACAACTTGTCAACCAAATGAGACATTTTTGACAAAAGATCGGTCGTTTCATCATGTGCCATCTGTATATTGTGGGCAGAATGCACCGGCATGCCAAAATATGGCGTGCCGCGTTCCACCCGCGCCGCCCCTTAAGAAACATAATTCACACCTGTCCGCGCCGCCCATGGTAGACATTTTTCGCCTTTTGCTGTATAATTGTAATCACTCCTAATGAAAGGACTGAATCAACAATGAAAAAAGGCAAATTTGCTGCGGTTTTGTTCATAGTATTTTTCCTTCTGGCCGTTGCGCTCATCTGCTTCTGGCTGACAAGCAAGGATAATGCGGCCGAACCTCCGGCTGCCGACGTATCAGGTTCGATGGAGCCGCAGATAGTCGTCGTCACGCCGAACGCAGGCGGTACGACCGGCGACGGCAGCAGCTCCGGCAGCACCGGCACGGCGACGACCCCGACGCCGTCCTCGGCTCCCACGCCTACCCCGACGCCGACGCCCACTCCTACGCCCACTCCCACCCCCGCGCCGACTCCGGAGCCTAACAAGCTTCTCAATTCCGGCAGCTTCTCTTCCAACACGGGCGTGCCGATGAACATCCGCGTTGACTGGAGCATCAGCTCCGTGAGCGGTTCTCAGGCCGAGGTAACGGTCAAGGTCAGCCTTGACTCTTACAGCCTGCATCTCGTTGAGGTTCCCGGCGCAGTCACCGTTGATCTCCACGGCAGCACCGCGACCATGGCCAGCCCCGCCGTGGATTACGACGGCAAGAGCGCGCTGAACACCCCCTTCGGCAGCAAGACCTTCACCGTGAACATCTCCTCCGGCGAGTCCATCAGCCTGCCGCTGAGTGTCACATGGCACTTCGGCGGAAAGTACAGCGACGTTGACCTGACCGACATAGTCGCCAGCGGAACCGTCACTGCAAGCAGATAAATCAATAAAAGTCGGCGCGATAAAGCCGCGCCGACTTTGCTTTTTTACTGACCATTACCATTATACTATTATAAAAAAATAAGAGGTAAGCTTATGCGCACACAGGAGCAGGTAAACGAAATAGTGCGGCTTCTGCTGGCCGAGTATCCGCAGGCGGACTGCACGCTCGACTGGCGCAAGGACTACGAGCTGCTGTTTTCGGTGCGGCTCGCCGCGCAGTGCACGGACGAGCGCGTGAACAAGATAACCCCCGCGCTGTTCGAGCGCTTCCCGACGCTTGAAGCCTTCGCCGCCGCGGACGTCGAGGAGGTCGAGAGATACGTCCACTCCTGCGGATTCTACCGCGCGAAGGCGCGGGACATCGTCGCCTGCGCAAACGTTCTGCTCGAGAAATACGGCGGCGAGCTGCCGCGGACTATGGAGGAGCTGACCGCGCTGCCCGGGGTCGGCAGGAAAACGGCAAATCTGATTCTCGGCGATGTGTTCAAGGTGCCCGGCTCCACGGTCGTCGATACGCACTGCATCCGTATCTCGAACCGGCTGGGGCTTGTGGATAACCTGAAGGATCCGGTCAAGATTGAGATGGAGCTGCGGAAGATACTTCCGCCGGAGCACTCGTCCGACTTCTGCCATTGCATCGTGCTGCATGGCCGCGCCGTGTGCGATGCGCGCAAGCCAAACTGCGCAGAGTGCTGTCTGCGGCACCTGTGCCAATACTTCTCTGGAGAAAACAAGTAGTATCGGTTGACAAGGGCAAACACGCCTGACAGTGCGTCTTTCCGTCTCGTCAGAAGAAGCTTGCACCGTTCCGC
>OLSB01003431.1_pt1 | contig 11503 bp, 10 predicted proteins | sample 1672071 | NCBI WGS metagenome assembly OLSB01 (sample SAMEA3136642, study PRJEB25190) | human gut metagenome | biome: human gut; feature: human-associated habitat; material: faeces | place: Austria | collected 2013
TGCCGTTGCAGCTCCTCCACAACGCGGCACACCTCGTCAAACGATGCGCCGCCGCGCTGCGCGGAGGCTGCCTTTTCCAGCAGCAGCAGCGTCTCCTCCGGCGTATTGGCGTTCAGCCGGAGGTAGAGCGTGTCCGCCTGGCTGGGGTCCCGGTAGAGTCCGCCGCCCCAGTAGGCCTCGCAGTTGGTCTGAAAGTCCCGCTCCGCCCGTTCCTCCACCAGGGTATCCACCACGCCGGCGGGGAGAAGCCGCTCCTCCAGCCGGCCGTAGTCCAGAGGCTGGTCATGCAGGCAGGCGTAATACTCCCCCTGATAGCGCACATGGGGGGACAGCTCACCCTGGGCGCTGGTCCGGTAGAGGGTGCTCAGCGCCAGAGCGCACACTGCAAAGGTGACAACGAACCAGACGGCGGTGTGTCTTGGCGTTTTCTTCATCGCGGCTCCCTCCCGTAAAGATGGATGCAGACCGGGCGCCTACTGCGCCTGCACGCTCTCCGCCACCCGGATGAGCTCCTCAGGGGAGACGTAGCCGTCGATGAGGAAGGCCGCCCCCTTCTCCTCGTCCATCCAGATGAGGAAGCTGGGATAGTCGGGACTGATGGTCTCCAGCAGATGGGCCTGACAGTCCTTGCCGATGGTGATGAGCTTTTCCGTGGAGTGCTCGTTGTCCACGGCGAAGGTGCCGGCGGTGTTGCCGGCCATATAGGAGAAGTAGAGGAACTGCTCCTGATCGTTGACGTAGATGGCCATGTCCTCGGGCAGATCGTCCTGGGAACGGTCCTGCGTGTAGCCCGCGGGGAGGTAGGTGGGCCGGTAGAGGACGTCGTCCGGGCCGTCCATCCCATCCCCCTGGAAGGAGAAGGCGGAGTGGTCCTCAAAGCGCTGGCTGAAAAAGTGGACCACCCAGGCCCGGGCGCTCGGGCTAAAGGTCACGGCGCTGCCCAGACACAGAACCGCCGCCAGCGCCAGACAGGCCGCCGAGCGGAACAGGCGGCTGCGCCGCCACAGGCCGGGCCGGACCTTGGGCCGGGCACCGCCGCGGATGGGGTCCCGCAGCAGGGCGGCCATTTCGGCCTGGTACTCCAGCGAGCGGGGCGGTGCCTCGGGCTCACCCTCCGTCAGGGCCTCTGCATCCAGTCGGGCGGCCTCCAGAAGGGCGCTGCGCAGCAGAGCGTCAAATTCCGAATCCTTCACGGCCGTACCCCTCCTGTTCCAGTTTGTTTTGCAGCAAGGCTTTGCCCCGCATCAGACGCACCGCCACGGCATTTTCCGACAGGGAGAGCCGCCGGGCGATGTCCTTGTTGGACCACTCCAACACGCAGCGCAGCTCCAGCACCTCCCGGTAGGTGTCCGGCATGGAGCGGATCAGCTCCACCAGGCGGTGGTAGGCGGTCTCGGTCTCGGGGCCGGACCCGGCGGGCGGGTCCCAGCCGTCCTCCAGCGAGGTCAGCCGCTTCTCCTGCTTGAGCAGATCCAGCGCGGTCCGTTTCACTATAATAACGACGAAGGGCTCCAATTCCTTACAGGAAATTTTGCGGATTTCGGAAAAATGTTTGATGAGCTTGAGGAACGCATCGTGAACGGCGTCCTCTGCCAGGGCAGAGGACTTCAGCACCTGCAGGGCCACACGGTACATCCGGGGCTCATATTGGTCGTAGATCTGCTGGAGCAGAGCGCGATCCGTCTCCAGCTCCAGGGCGGTCAGGCCGGGCGGCATGCGCCTTCCCCCCTTTCGCAGCGTATCTATACTGTATCACAAACACGCGGCGGAGGACAATACCAACCGGACGGTGAGAAAAATTTTTCCACAAAACGACAAAGATTGCCCAAAAGTCCCACAGGTTGCTGTATCCAAAGAAAAAGGGATGTGGTATACTTAAAAAGGAAGATATCGGGGCGAAACCGCCCCGTCGGAGAGAAAAAGGAGTGTACAGCAATGCAGATCTATATCAGCGCCGACATCGAGGGGACCTGCGGCATCGCCGACTGGTCCGAGACCGAGCGCAAGACCATGGACGATTACCGGCCCTTCCAGCAGCAGATGACCCGGGAGGTGGCCGCCGCCTGCGCCGGAGCCGTGGCGGCGGGGGCGGAAGATATTCTCCTGAAGGATGCCCACGACACCGCCCGCAATATTGACCCCACCGCTCTGCCCAGAGAGACGCGCATCCTGCGGGGGTGGACCGGGGACCCGCTGTCCATGATGTCGGGACTGGATTCCGCCCCCTTCGGGGCGGTGCTCTTCACGGGCTATCACGCCTGGGCTGCCTGCTCCGGCAATCCCCTCAGCCACACCATGAACCTGGGCAACGAGTACGTTGCCATCAATGGCGTGCGGGCCAGCGAGTTTCTTCTCAATTCCTACACCGCCGGCTATTACGGCGTGCCGGTGGCCTTCCTGTCCGGCGACGCCGACCTGTGCGCCTTCGCCCGGGAGCTCATCCCCGAGATCGTCACTGTCCCCGTCAATCGGGGTGTGGGCGGAGGGGTGGTCTCCCTCCACCCGGCGGTGGCGGTGGAGCGCATCCGGACGGGCGCCGAGGAGGCGGTGAAAAAAGCCGACCGGTGCCGGGTGCACATGCCCGACCATTTCGAGTCGGTCATCCGGTTCCGGGAACACAAGCTGGCCTACTCCAAGAGCTTCTACCCCGGCGCCCGGCTGGAGGACGGCAAAAATGTATGCTTCGACAGCGACGACTGGTACGAGATGCTGCGCTATTTCCATTTCGTGCTCAGCGACTAAGGGAGGATCACATGCCACAGCAAAATGACAGAGATCTGCGCCTGGCGGTGCTCATCGACGCGGACAACGCCTCCCGGACCGCCATGCGGGACGTGATGGCGGAGATCGCCGTCTACGGCACCCCCACCATCAAGCGCATCTACGGAGACTGGACCACCCCCAATATGGCCTCCTGGAAACCCATCCTGCTGGAGAACGCCATCACCCCCATCCAGCAGTACAGCTACACCACCGGCAAGAACTCCACCGACTCGGCCATGATCATCGACGCCATGGATGTGCTCTACACCGGGCGGTGCGACGGCTTTGTCATCGTCTCCAGCGATTCAGACTTCACCCGGCTGGCCATCCGCCTGCGGGAGGCGGGGATGAAGGTCATCGGCATGGGGGAGAAAAAGACCCCCCAGCCTTTTATCGCTTCCTGCGACAAATTTGTCTACATCGAGGTCATACGGGCTGCCGGGGACAAGGCACGGGCCGCGGCCCGGAAGCTCCAGGAGCAGGCGGAGGTTGCCAAAGAAGAGCCGGCCGCCGCCAGGCCGGAGGAGCCAGCCGCCGGCAAGAGCCGGAAGGGCCGGAAGAAGGCGGCCGAGGTCCCGGAGCCTGCGCCGGAGCCGCCCGCCGCCGAACCCGAGCGGGGAGTGCCGCCGGAGATGGTGGATCTGATCGCGGACGCGCTGGAGATGATCGCGGACGAGGACGGCTACGCCTTCATGGGAGAGCTGGGCAACCTGCTGGCCAAACAGAGACCCGACTTCGACCCCCGAAACTATGGCTTTTCCAAGCTCACCACCCTCATCAAAAGCCTGCCCCGCTTCGAGGTGGACGCGCGGCAGACCTCCAACCCCCACACCAAGCACATTTATCTGCGGGATAAGAAGCGGAAATAGATGCTGGGGAGGGAGGGGCGACCCATGATGACCCCATGCAACCGGCGGATGCAGGGATTGCATACCGGATCCGGGTGGAGAACCTGAGAAGCTTCGGAACGGCCCGGAGCGCGGTATATGAATACAACTTTTATGTCTGTTCCAGAGATTACCACACAGCGCGGTACGCCCTTGGGCGGTGATGAACGGGGCGGGACCCGGCTGCACGGCTGCGGAGACCCGGCAGGGAGGCGCGGTATATGGGAGACGGCAATAAGTCCATCAGCTTTTTCGGCCTGGTGGCCATGGGCATTGGGTGTATGCTGGGTACGTCCTGGCTCCTGCTCACCGGTCCCTGGCTGGAGGTGGCGGGAGGGCCCCTGAACCTGGCCGTGGCGTTTGCCCTGTGCATCGTCGTCGAGCTGCCCTTCGCCTTTGCCTATATGGAGGCCATCCCCATGCTGCCACGGCAAGGGGGCGAGGTGGTCTACTCCAGCGCCGCCTTCGGCCCCGGCGGGGGCTTTGCGGTGGGCTGGGCGGGGGTGCTGATGAACTCCATCGTCTTCTGCTGGGTGGACCTGGCCGCCATCTCCCTGCTGGATGAGCTGTTTCCCGCCCTGGGCCGGGTGGGGCTGCTCTATACGGTGGGAGGCCACTCGGTGACCCTGCCCAATGTGCTGTGCCAGCTGGCCCTGGCCGGCGCCATTGTCTATATCCAGTACCGAGGCGCCGACCTGTGCGCCTCCCTGGCCAAGCTGGCCACCGTGGTGCTGCTCACCATGTGCCTGGCCGGGCTGGCGGTCTGCTTCTCCCACTTCGACCCGGCGGTCTACGCCGCCGACGGTGGGCTGGAATTCCACTTCAGCGGTTCGGCCTCCCTGCTGTCCATGCTGGTGTTCTCGGTGGCCGGATGGGAGACGGTGGCCAAGGCGGCGGCCGACGCCACCGGCTCCGCCGCGCGGAAGGCGGGAGCCGCCCTGATTACCTGCCTGCTCATCGTCACCGCCCTTTTGTGCCTGGTGCCCACCGCGGTGGCGGGGAACCTGCCCTGGCGGACGGCGGTGGACCGCACCGCCCCCTTTGCCGATGTGCTGGTGTCCATCACCGGCTGGCCGGCGGTGCGCCTGGCCTTCCTGGCCACAGCCTTTGTGGGGGCGGTGGGGGTGATGAACTCCACCCTCTACTCCTCCTCCCGGATGCTCTACGGCCTGGCCCGGTCCAAGCTGGTCCCCGGCGGATTCGGGCGGCTCCACCCCCGGTACGGGACCCCCACCCGGTGCGTCTGGTTCGCCGCCGCCTTCGTCCTGCCCGCCCCCTTCACCGGAAAGCTCTTCTTCCGGCCCCTCATCCACGTGGCCTCCCTGGCTACCATCGTCATGTGGGTCATGACCCTGGCGGCGGTGCTGCGGCTGCGCCGGACCCGGTCCGACCTGCCCCGGCCGGTGCGCATGCCCGGCGGGAGGCCCATGGCGGCGTTCGGTGTTCTGGCCGCCCTCTTTCTGGCGGGGAACATCCTGCTACCCTTCAGCCCGGGGGCGCTGACGCCCCTGGAGTACCTGCTGGCCCTGGGGCTGACGGCCCTGGGGAGCGGGCTCTACCGCCTGCGGGACCGGAGCCTGACTCGGCAGGAGCGGGAGGCCCTCATCCTGGGGGATGGGCGGAAAGAGGTATAAAAAAGCCTGTTCGGACATCCGAACAGGCTTTTTTACATTGGTCAGGGAGCAGGCTTGAACATCTCCCTGCCCATGCGGCACAGGGGACACACCCAGTCGGCGGGGAGGGACTCGAAGGGGGTTCCGGGGGCGACGCCACCCTTGGCGTCGCCTTGTTCCGGGTCGTAGATGTAGCCGCAGATGGAGCAGACATACTTCTGAGCCTTGGGTGCGGCGGGCTTAGCGGGGGCGGTCAGGGCGGCCACGGCCCGGGCGTAGTCGGCCACGGCGGCTAGGTCGGCCTCGGTGGGCCGGAAGCAGACCTTGAAGGGCTTTTCCAAGGTCTTGAATTTCAACTGGGCGAGCTGGGCCTGAAGCATGTCGGCGGCCTCACCGGTCCAGCCGAAGGAGCCGAAGGCGCCGGCGGCCCTGCCCTTGGTGTTGATGGCGTCCACGGCGTGGACGGCGTGCCAGATGGCCTCGGGGGCGTTGCGGTTGATGGTGGGGGCGCCGAAGAGGACCACGTCGCAGCCGTTGACCAGACCGGATACGTCGGCGGCGTCATAGACCAGATCGGCGGCGGTGACTTGAAAGCCCTCGTCCGCCAGGGCCCGGGCGGCGGCCTCGGCCAGCGCCTTGGTGCAGCCGTAAGCCGAGCAGTAGAGCACGGCGGCGGTGGGGCCGGACTTGGGGGCGGGGGTGCTCCAGGCGCGGTAGCGCTCCTTGGCATGGGCCAGGGTCTCGGTGAGGACGGGGCCGTGGCTGGGGCAGACCAGCTCGGCCTCGGCGGGCATCTTGTCCAGTCCGGCCAGAACGCTGGGCTTGAAGGGCCCGAAGATGCAGTCGAAATAGTAGCGCAGCTCCCCCTCGTAGGCATTTCGGTAGACGGGGTGGATGCCGGTGTCCTTCATGGTGGGCTCGCAGAAGTGGGCCCCCAGGAAGTCACAGGTGAACAGGGTTCGGTCCACCGGGTCCCAGGTGAACATGGAATCGGGCCAGTGGAGCAGGGGAGCGGTGAGGAAGTGGAGGACCTTATTGCCCAGGTCCAGGGTGTCTCCATCCTTCACCACCCGGCAGGGGAGCGCCCGGTTGGCGATGGCGGTGAGGAACTTCTTGGCCGAGGTGGTGCACAGCACCGTCAGATTGGGGCAGCGTTCCAGCAGCCGGGCCACGCTGCCGGAGTGGTCGGGCTCGGTGTGGTTCATGATCAGGTAGTCCACCTGTTCCAGGGGGAGGACCTCCTCCACGTTGGACACAAACTCATCCCAATAGTCCAGGTGGACGGTTTCGATGAGGACGTTTTTCTCTCCGGTGAGCAGATAGGCATTGTAGGAGGTGCCGTATTTGGACTCCATGACGATGTCGAATACCCGCAGGGCGGGATTCAGAATGCCGACGGACCAGATGCCCTCACGCAGCTTGATGGCGCTCATAGCAGATTTCCTTTCCAAAAGTCAGGATTTGCGGCCGGACCGCACACTTTTCGCCTTTCAGTATAGCGTTCCGACGGGGACTTGTCAACAAAATCCTAGTGAATAAGAGGGAATTTTGGCGGGGTTGACTTCCCACTGGCTTTGACATACAATATCGGAACGTGAACAACGTGGGAGGGGCAGAAACATGCTGGTTTATCTGGACAATGCGGCTACGACACAGGTGTGTCCCCAGGCGGCCCGGGCCGCCCTGGAGGTCATGACGGAGGAGTTCGGCAATCCCTCCTCGCGTTACGCCTGGGGAGGACGGGCGGCCGCCCGGCTCCGGGAGGACCGGCAGACGGTGGCGGACACCCTGGGCTGCGCGCCGGAGGAGCTGTTCTTCACCTCCTGCGGCACCGAGGGGGACAATTGGGCCGTCCGGGGGGCGGTGCGGTACAACCGGCACAAGGGAAAGCACATCGTCACCACCGCCATCGAGCACGCCGCCGTGCTGGAGCCCATCCGGGAGCTGGAGGAGCAGGGCTATGAGGTGACCCGGCTCCGACCGGACCGGACCGGGCACATTGACCCGGAGGAGCTCTCCGCCGCCCTGCGGCCGGACACGGTGCTGGTGTCGGTGATGCTGGTGAACAATGAGCTGGGGACCATCCAGCCCGTGAAGGCGGCGGCGGAGGCCATCCGGCGGACCCAATGCCCAGCCTTGCTCCACACCGACGCGGTGCAGGGCTTTTTAAAGGTGCCCTTCACCCCCCGGGGGCTGGGCGCCGACCTGGTGACCATCAGCGGCCACAAGGTCCGGGCCCCCAAGGGCATCGGGGCCCTGTATATCAAAAAGGAGCGGATTTCCAAGTGGAAGCCTCTACTCCCCGGCGGCGGGCAGGAGGGCGGGCTGCGCTCCGGCACCGAGCCCACCGCCCAGATCGCGGCCTTGGCGGCGGCCTGCCGGGCCTGGGGCGGGGAGAAGGCCATCCGGCACATAGCCGATGTGAAGGAGTACGCTCTGGAGCGGCTCCGGGCCCAAGTGGAGGACCTCCGGGTAATCAGCGCGGGGGACGCCCCCCACATCTGCGCGGTGAGCCTGCCGGGCTACCCCAGCGAGATGCTGGTGCGGGACCTGAGCGACCGGGGCATCTGCGTGTCCTCCGGCTCGGCCTGCCATCGGGGGAAGCCCAGCCATGTCTTTGCCGCCCTGGGCCTGAGCAAGCAGGAGCTGATGGGGGTGCTGCGGGTCTCTTTCGGGCCGGACAGCACCCGCCGGGACGCTGAGGCTCTGGCCGACGCACTGGCCGAGATTCAAAAAAATCGCATTGCAGTGAGGTAATGATGTTCCACTATATGAGACGCGGGAGGGCCTTCTACAAAGACGTGGTGATCCTGGCCATCCCCATTATCCTGCAGAACCTGGTCACCACGTCTCTGGGCCTCGTCGATACCCTGATGGTAGGGATGCTGGGCGAGACCCCCTTGGCGGCGGTCACCACCGCCAACATGCCGGTATTCGTCATCCAACTGGTCATTTTCGGCCTGCAGAGCGGCTCCTCCGTCCTCATCAGCCAATATTGGGGCAAGGGTGACCGGGAGAACATCAATCGGGTCATCGGCATCGGCTGCTATGTGGCGGGGGCCATCTCCATCCTCTTTGCCCTGGTGATGATGGCCTTTCCCCGCCCGCTTATGGGCCTGCTGGTGAACGACGCCGCCCTGGTGGAGATCGCCGCCGACTACGCCCGCATCGTGGGCCCCTCCTACATTCTTAACAGCATCACCGGGGTCTACGTGGGGGCCCACCGCAGTATGGAGAACCCCAAGCTGGGGCTCATCATCTTCTCCATCTCCATGTGCACCAACACCTTTCTCAACTGGGTGCTGATCTTTGGCAATCTGGGGGCCCCGGCGCTGGGCGTGGTGGGCGCTGCGGCCGCCACCCTGACGTCCCGGGTGGTGGAGTTTGTGGCTATGGCAATCTACGCTCTGACCAACCGGCGCTTCCGGCTGCAGTTTGCCCTGCTGCTCCGGCCCAGCAGGGAGCTGGTGGGAAAGTTCGTGCGCTACTCCAGCCCCGTGGTGCTCAACGAGACCATGTGGGGCCTGGGCACTACCTTATATAAAGTGATCATGGGCCACATGGAGGGAAGCGCCGCTATCCTGGCCGCCCGCGCCCTGGCGGGCAACATTGAGGACATCTGCTCGGTGGCCATCTTTGCCGTGGCTGGTTCCACCGCCATCATCGTGGGACGGGAGATCGGCGCGGGGCGGCGGGATACGGTCTACGAGGTGGGGGCCACCATGAACACCCTGGCCCTTCTGTGCGGGGGTGTACTGGGGGGGCTGTTGGTGCTGGCCGCCCACTTCCTCCTGCCGGTGTGGGTCTACCCTATCTTCGACCTGTCCGCACGGTCGGCGGGCATCGCCACCATGATGCTCACCTTTACCGGGACTACGCTGGCCCTGCGGGCCTTCAACTCCACCAACATTGTGGGGGTCCTCCGGGGCGGCGGCGACGTCCGGACCGCTATGCGCATCGACATTCTGCCCCTGTGGGCGGTGGCCCTTCCCCTGGCCGCCCTGTTCGGCCTGGCGCTGAAGTGGGGGATTTTCTGGGTCTACATCGGCATCACCATGGAGCAGGTAAGTAAATTCGGCTTTGGTGTGGGGCGCTTCCGGTCCCGCGCCTGGATCAACGACGTTACTGTGGCCCGCTATCAGCGGGAGGAAACGCCGAGCCGGAGCGCAGATACATAAAAAGAGACCGCCCGCGCCTTGAGGCGCAGGCGGTCTCTTTTTGGACGGCTAACTGGTAAGCTGCTCCAGGCTGGTCTGAACGAAGAAACAGCCCAGTCGGTTCAGCCGCTCCCGGATGAGCTCCCGGCTGGTGCCGCCGGTGTCGTAGCGGACGGCCAGGTCGCCGGAGCTCTGGTCGAGCCGGACCTCCAGCACGCCGGGCAGGGCCAGCAGCTCCTGCTGGACCTGACGGGTGGAAGGCTCCGGCAGGGCAGGCAGGTGGAAATGGACGTTGGTCAGGGGCATGGCGATCACCTCCACTCCCAGGATGCCCCAAAAGCGCGGAAAAACCCGCCGGGGCGCTCCACGGGCAGAACGTGGAACGCCCCGGCGGGTACAGCGGGGGCTATTTGATTAAATGTGCTCCGGCCAGATACTGATAGGTGGTGGGGGGCAGCAGCTTGATGAGCCTGGAAGCCTGACTTTGGGGCTCTGAGAGCAGGCTGCGCACCTTGGAGGCGCTGATGACCGTGTTGTCGGCGGAGAAGCGGGGGATCTCCCGCAGGGTCACGCCGTGCTCCGGCAGGATGCGGCGGAGCATCTCGTTGTAGACGGCGGTGGTAGGGCTGAAGGGCTCCTGGCCCACGTAGCGGGAGGTGACGTCCAGGGCCTGGGCGATGCGCAGGAACACCTTACAGTCCAGGGCGGCCTGGATCTGGGTGATCGCTTCGCTGCTGGGAAAAAAGTAGGAGGGAAACGCGGCGGTGGAGATGAGGTAGCTGCCCGTCTCATGGAAGATGAGGTTGTGCAGGTCACGGGTGCCCTGCTCCACTAATTGTTTGCGCACGGAGAAGGAGAACTGGGACACGTCCTCGGAGACGAGGAACAGGTGGACGGTGTCATTTTCCAGGCAGGCTGTCTCCACCAGCCGCCGGTGGCCCAGGGTAAATGGGTTGGCGTTCATGACGATGGCGGTCTGCCGGCCATGGCCCCGTTGCAGCCGGCTGAGATAGCTCTCGAAGCCATGGGGGCGGTTCTCCAGGAAGACCACCTGGCCGTCCACCCGGGCAATCTCGTGAAAGCCCAGGTCCCGGAAGACAGGGAGGTTGCAGCATTTGGTGTGCAGCAACAGATGGCAGTTGCCCCGGCCATACTGATATTCCACCAGGTGGGAGACCACAGTGTTCAGCAGCCCCTCGCCCCGGTGGGCCCCGTCCACGGCAAAGCAGCGCAGCGTATTGCGGAAGCAGGAGCCGGTGGCCACCAGCCGCTCATGCCGGTCATAGACGCCCGCGGTGTAATCCAGGTGGGGGTCTTCGTGGATGCCCTCCTGCTCCAGCAGGCGGCGCCACTCCGCAGCGGCGGCGGGGTCCCGCCGGTCCAGTTGTCTCAGCGTGATATCGTCCATCGAACCCTCCCGCGTCTCAGGGCGTAAAATCCAAAATCAGGGCGTGGCGGTCCCGTCGAAGGTGTAGGGCTTGATCTGCCGGACCACATCCAGGATGGTGCCGTCCCGGGCCTCCACCACGGCCACCACCTTGTCCTGCCACTGGAGCTCGTCCGGGACGCCCACGATGCCGTAGGCCCGGTCCCGCAGGGATTGGATGGTCACGTGGGGAATGCCCGCCGCGTCCAGGCAGGCGATGAGGTCGGCCCGGAGGGGGTTGACGGCTACGCCGTAGTCGGTGACCAGCACGTCCACGCAGTCGCCGGGGGTGGTGACCGTCACCACATGGTCGCACACCGTAGCCATCCGGCCCCGGACCAGCGGCGTGACAATGATACAGCACTTGCTGCCGGCGGCGGTGTCCGGGTGGCCGCCGGGGGCGCCCCGCAGCACGCCGTCCGAGCCGGTGAGCACGTTGACGTTGAAGTCCACGTCGATCTCCAGAGCGGAGAGGATGACGAAGTCCAGACGGTTGACGAAGGCCCCCTTGTTGGCGGGGTTGGCGTACTGGCTGGCGCTCATCTCGTAGTGGCCGGGGGTACGGTGGATGCTCTCCACGGCCCCCAGGTCAAAGTCCTGCACGTCGATGATCTGGCCCACCAGGCCCTGCTTGAGCATCTCCACCATGGAGGTGCA
>OLSB01003433.1_pt1 | contig 11497 bp, 11 predicted proteins | sample 1672071 | NCBI WGS metagenome assembly OLSB01 (sample SAMEA3136642, study PRJEB25190) | human gut metagenome | biome: human gut; feature: human-associated habitat; material: faeces | place: Austria | collected 2013
TTTTCCTACATAGGGGGTATTTTGTCTATTGTCCGTTTTTACTGGTTCGGTTCAATTTTACAAGGAGGTCTTTATTTTGTCGAATGTGTGGATTAATCCGCAGTCCAACGTGCTTCAAAATTATCTTTATCCATATTTAATCCATTGTTTAAGCTTTCAAGGATTTGTTTGCCGTTCGGCATCATTTTGAGTGTTGTTAAATAATTGCGGATTGCACCTCTTATGTCTTTTAAAGAAGCTTTTGATTTAATCCAGTTTTGAGGAACGAACATCTTTCCGTTGTCCATTGCTTCTGCCGATGCGTTTTCAATAGCCATATTTAAACAGTTACCAGCCATATCTATAACGTTATCTAATAGATTTTCAGAGGTAAGCTTTTTCAAAGCAACAGAAGGCGACGGAACGGAATCATTCATCTTGTTAATCTCACATAAAATAACAGAAATTGAATAAAGATGGTGATATGGGGCATAGGCTTTCATTGCTAAAAGCGTTTCATTTAATCCCATTGGGTTATCTTTATTCCACTTTTCATAAAGTTTATTAAACATCACATTCAAAGCCTGAACATTTTCCGGGGAGTATTCTCTGTGAAATAGTTGGTCAAAATATTTGTCGAATATTTTTGTTTCACTATATGAGATTGTAGGCCTTTGTGAATGCCAAGCAATAAGCTGTTTTCCTAAGTCCGTCAAATTAACAATGTGAGAAGTATTAAACTTGACCGAATCTACTTTTTCGCCACGTTTAGTAACAAAGTATCCGTCAGTATAGAATTGTTCATAAGCTTTTTTCAACGCAAGAACCGATTTATCATTACTACGAAGGTCTCTTGCTTTAACAGCGCTCTGACTGTTAGTTGAAGTGCTGATACTATCTGCTCTATCTGGATCGCTGATTTCATAAAATCTAAACATTACATAAGCGTCATCTGCCTTTTTCGCCGATTCACTGCAGCTAAACATTGTGTTAAGCGATTGACAACCGTTTACAACATTCAGCTCTTTCACCGATAATATTTTATCGTGAATTGTCATCTGCGAACAGATTGCCGTTATACCATTATGTAAGAAGAAAAAATCACTTGCATTCTTTTTTATAGTTTGAGCAATGCCTTTATTTACTTTATTGCTTGTACCTAATGATTGACGAACATTTTTACGAAACAAGCTCCCATCTTTAATTCCCGGAATTTTAATGCATTCTTTAAGAGGTAAAGCCACTATAACAGCTTTTGTATCTCCGATAGCAAGTTCCATATATTTTCCGTTTTCAAGCACAAATTCGTGATTAATATATGGTCTGTTCTTATTTAATGCTTCATCATATTTAAATTTTAGAGTATCATTATCGATTACATTGAGGTTAGCTTGTAGCACTTCACTCTCAGCGAGTTCTCTTTGAAAAGCAGCGAGGTCTGCTTTTGCCGATTCTGTAAGTTCTGATGTAGTAATAAGTTCAAAGCAAATTTCGTAATCATCTTCAATAGCATTTGCCATTTCATTAATTTTAACTTGCAGTTTGTGGTTTGCTCCATCCTGTAGATGAATTAAATCTTTTACTTGAATCCAGGAAGAAAGTACTTCTCGTAAAGGTGCAGAATCCACAGAATCACCGCTATAAAACTTGCCCTGAATTATGTAAATAGTGGACGATTGATTATCGATATATACAGCGTCAATTTGCTTATCGCCAGCACCGTCGGTAATGCAGTCTTTTGTTTCATATGTATCGAGGTTATGTATGTTGCGAAGATACCAAGCAACAAATCTCTGTCCGTCATTTGGATAATTTTGTTGGTAGTATTCTTGGGATATTTCTGACAGGATTTTATTATACATAGTGATTACCTCCAAAATTATATCATCTTGAAATGCCTTAAAGCACTCATAATAGCTTCTTCTTTATCTTTTGTGCATTGTGGCTGTTTAACGTTTTCGGATTTCGGCTTGTTATAATTCTCTCGCTCAATAATCCCACACTTGGTTTTAACTTGTGCTATGTTGAGCGATGAAACTTTTAAACCAAATCCTTCAAACACATAATCTTTGATTTCTTCATAAGTTGCCTTTGCTTCGGATGATGTTAAATCCAGCTCGTCCATATCAACGGTAATGTCGATATATGTATCCGGCTTTTTTCTAACCAACTGAACTACCGTCTCCACGTGTGCCGTGCGGGGGAACATATCGACTGCGGAGGCTTCCTTCAGCTCATAGCCGCAGTCGTTGAAGACCGTGATATCCCGCGCAAGGGTGGAGGGATTGCAGGACACATACACCACGCGGTCGGGCTCCATGCCGCACACGGCGCGTATGGCGCTCTCGTCCATGCCGCGGCGCGGCGGGTCGACCACCACGGCCTCGGGGCGTATGCCCTCCTTTAAAAACCTCGCGGCGGCCTCCGACGCGTCCGCGCAGAAAAATTCCGCGTTGTCCACGCCGTTGCGCTCGGCGTTCAGCCTTGCGTTTTCGATCGCCTCGGGAATTATCTCCGCGCCGATGACCCTTTTCGCGCGCTTTGCGAGGAACAGGCTTATCGTCCCCGCGCCGCAGTAGAGCTCCAGCACCGTTCCGCAGCCTTCGGGAGCGGCATATTCCACCGCCTTGGCATAAAGCTTTTCCGCCTGCGGGGGATTTATCTGATAAAATGCCTGCGGCGATATCTCAAACTCAAAGCCGCCGAGGACGTCCCTGATGCATTCCCTGCCCCACAGCGTATGGAAAGCGCCGGAAAGCACGGTGTTTCCCGCCGTTTTGTTCACGTTCAGGACTATGCCCGTGAGCTCGGGACAGGCCTCCCTCAGCCGCGACACGAGCGCATTCGTCCTGCCGCCGAAGCCGCCGGCGCTCACGATGACCGCCACGGCGTCCGGGGTCGCCGACGCGGTGCGCACATACACATGGCGCACAAGGCCGCCGCCCGTTTTTTCGTCGTAGGCGGGAATGCCGTTTTCACCCATGAAGCCCACGACGGCAGCCGCCGCTCTGTCGGCAAGCTCGGACTGGATTAGGCAGCGCTCCACAGGCACGAGCTCATGGCTGCGCGGGGCGAAAAAGCCGCTTTTTACCGCGCCGTTTACACTGCACACGGCGTATATGCCCTTGTTGCGGTAGCGCGTTATCATGTCGCTGCCCGCTATCTCCCGCGCCTGCACGGTCTGATGCCCGATGTGGCTCAGAGCGTCGTTCAATCGGCGGAGCTTGAAGCGCTTTTCCTCCTCATAACTCATATGCCAGAGGCCGCAGCCGCCGCAGCGAAGGCTGTTTTCACACTCCGGAGTCCTTCTCTCGGGGGACAGCTTCACGGGCTCGAGCGCTCTGCCGTAGACCGCCGAGGCGCTCACCTTGACGATGACTATCCTCCATACCTCGCCCACTATCGTTCTCGGCACGAACACCGCCCTGCCCTCTATGCGTGCAACGCCGCTGCCGGAGGAGCTGTAGCCGCTTATCTCGGCCTCGTATATCTCGTTTTTAACCAAATCTTTCATGATTTTTAATATAACATCTTATAAATGCATTTTCAACGCGAATATATTTTTATCTTTTGGAAATGCTAACGCAGTAATACTTTTCTGGAGGTAAACCCGTGAAAAAGCTTGGAATCCTTATACTTGCTCTTGCGCTTTTGTGCACCTGCCTTGCAGGCTGCGGAAAGGGCAACGTTGACAACGGCAACGACGGCTATATCGGCGACAACACCCACGACAATAACGACGGCAACGTTCCCGATAACGGCGATAACGGCGACCGCGGCGACAACGATATCCTCGATTTTGATGATGATGACAACATGGACGGCAACAACAACACCGTGCCCACCGCCGTTCCGAACAGCAGCCCCGCAATCACGACCCAGCCCATCACCCCCTGACGGAGAAAAACATCGGACTTGTTTTCAAGTCCGATGTTTTTATGCTTATACCACCTGAAAAATATAGAATTTGAGATAATCGGTTTCGGGCACGTTCCACAGGATGGGGTGGTCGGGGGCTTGCTGTCGGGCCTCTATCTGCCGCAGCTCAACGCCCGCGTCCGCCGCGGCAGAGCGCAGCATCCTGACGAATAGCTCCGGGGGCATGAAATGGCTGCATGACGCGGTGGCAAAATACCCGCCGCGCGGCAGCAGCTTCAGCGCGCGCAGGTTTATCTCCTTATAGCCCTTCTCCGCGTTGTGAACGGTCTTTCGCGATTTGGTGAAGGCCGGCGGGTCGAGGATTATGAAATCATATGGGGCCTTGCCCTTGCTTTCAAGCTCCGGCAAAAGGTCGAAAACATTCGCGGCGACGAAGTCCATATTCTCCTCAAGCCCGTTGCGGATGGCGTTTTTCCGTGCCATTTCGACGGCGGTTTCGGATATATCCACGGCCGTAACATGAGCCGCTCCGCCCTTTGCCGCGTTCAGTGCAAACGAGCCCGTGTGCGTGAAGCAGTCGAGCACTCGCCTGCCTCTGGCAAGCCTTGCGACAGCAAGACGGTTGTATTTCTGGTCGAGAAAAAAGCCTGTTTTCTGTCCGTTTTCCACATCGACGCTGTAGTATATGCCGTTTTCACATATCTCCGTCACGCAGCTATCGGGGTGCATCTCGCCCTCAAGCTCGAACCAGCCCTTGTTCTGCTCAAGGCCCTCGAGAGCTCGGATGGCGACGTCGTTGCGCTCATAAATGCCGCGTATCTCCTGCCCGTCGGAGCGAAGCCGCTCCGCGATGAGAGGAAACAGCATCGGCTTGAGCTTTTCCATGCCCACGGACAGGGTCTGCGTCACAAGGATGTCCGAAAAGCGGTCGACGGTGAGACCGGGGAAGCCATCCGCCTCGCCGAAAATGACGCGGCAGCAGGATATATCCCCGCCCATGACGGCCTTGCGGTAGTCCCATGCATAGCCTATGCGCCGCCGCCAGAAGCTCTCGTCAAACCTGTCATTTGCGTTGCGCGAGATAAGGCGGATGCGTATCTTGCTCTCGTAGCTCACAAAGCCCGTGCCAAGATACCTGCCCTTTTCGCTCACCGCGTCGACCAGAGCTCCGTTTTCGGCTTCCTGAGCCGACACGACCTCCGCCGCGTATATCCACGGGTGTCCCTGCCCGACCCATCGGGCGCCCTTTTCGCTTATTATAAACCGCGGAAATTCCCGCTGTGCTTTCATAGTTATCAGTCCTTTTCCAGCGCAAGCAGATACTCTTTGCGCTCTATCCCGCCGGCGTAGCCGACAAGCTTTTTATTTTTGCCCACCACGCGGTGGCAGGGGATCATTATCAGTATGGGATTTCGGTTATTGGCAAGCCCCACCGCCCGCGCGGCCTTTGGATTGTCTATGCTCACCGCGATGTCCTGATAGCTGCGCGTCTCGCCGTAGGGGATGCCCTGAAGCTCATTCCAGACACGGAGCTGAAACTCGCTGCCACTGAGGTCGAGCGGAACGTCAAAGCTCCTGCGCTTTTTTGAAAAATACTCCCGCAGCTGACGGCAGGCCTCGCCGAGGTAAATGCCGCCGACTTCGGGCGCTTCTTCGGTACCGTCACAAAAGCGCAGGCCTGTGATGCCCTTTTCGCTCTCCGTTATGCGCACCGTGCCGATCGGCGTTTGGCACAGGCACCATGCCCGATCCCGCTGCAAAAGCGCTCCGCCGTCTGCCCGGGCTATATACTTTTCGTCCATGTTCATCAGCTCCTTCCGCGAGGAATACGCTGATATTTTACCACACTTTTCAGAGCGTGAAAACAGTATGTTTACTGTTGATTTACGGCTTTTTTGGTAGTAGAATAGTGCATCATATTCCAAGGAGGTAAAAATATGAGCTACATCCCTACTGTTGAGCAGGCCAAGGAGCTTGTTATGCGCTATAACAAGGACGCCTTCCATATCCAGCACGCCGAGACCGTTTCCAAGGTCATGGGCGAGCTTGCCAAGGAATTTGACCCCGAACGCGTGGATTTCTGGGCGGCTGTCGGAATGCTCCACGACATCGACTTTGAACTCTACCCCGAGCAGCACTGCGTCAAAGCAGACGAGATGCTGCATGAGCTGGACATCGACGAGGAGATGATCCACGCCGTCATCAGCCACGGCTACGGCATCTGCATCGATGTTGAGCCCACCGAATTCATGGAAAAGATACTCTTCGCAACGGACGAGCTTACCGGCCTTATAGGCGCCGTCGCGCTCATGCGCCCCAACGGCATCTCGGACATGGAGGTCAAGTCCATAAAGAAAAAGTTCAAGGACAAGAAATTCGCCGCCGGCTGCTCCAGAGACGTCATCATAAGAGGCGCTCAGATGCTGGGCTGGGAGCTTGACACCCTGTTCCAGAAAACTCTCGACGCAATGCGTGCATGATAAAGCTTTACATTGCCGATACGGACGGTCTTGACATAGACTCGGCCCTGCAAAGGGTATCGGAAGCGCGCAGGAGCAAGGTCCTGCGCCTGCCTGACGATGAGAAAAAGCGGCAGTCCCTCGGGGCGGAGCTTCTGCTCCAGAAAGCCGTCGGCGGCAGGGCGGAATACTCCCTCGGGGAAAACGGAAAGCCCTATTTTGAGGGCTCGCCGCTGCGTTTTTCCCTTGCCCACAGCGGTCCCTACGCCGTCTGCGCCGTATCTGACTTTGATATCGGCGTTGATATTGAGGCCCCGCGCGAGGGCTCGGAAAGGCTGGCCTCTCGGTTTTTCGCGGTCGATGAGCAACGCCTCGTTGCGCGCAGTCCGCAGCCAGATCGGGAGTTTTGCCGCCTGTGGGTGCTCAAGGAAAGCCTGATCAAGGCCCGCGGCGGGCGTCTTGCCGACATGGCAGGCTTGTCGGTTGCCGACGGCGTCGAGGACTTCTGCCTGCGCAGCTTTGAGCATGAGGGCTGTTTCATAGGCCTGTGCGTCAAAGCACCTTACATGGATGAGATCACATTTAAAAAGCTGAGGCTCGACTGAGCCTCAGCTTTTTATATTCTCTCGAGCAGGGCGGGAAGCTCGCTCAGATGCTTTATCTCATAGTCGGCGGGGATATCCGGGTCGGGCGCTTCTCCATTTGGATTGAACCAGCAGGTCCTCACGCCCGCGTTTATCCCGCCCAGTATGTCCGATGAAAGCCTGTCCCCCACGATGACGGCCTTGTCCTTTTCAAAGCCCGGGATACGCTCAAAGCAGGCTTCAAAAAATTCCGCCGAGGGCTTATTGAAGCCCACACGCTCGGAGATGAAAACATCTTTGAAATACGGGATTATCCCCGCGCTTTTCAGACGACTGTCCTGCACTGAGGCATTGCCGTTTGAAACGATGTAAAGCTCGTATTTATCCTTGAGCGCCTCAAGCAGCTCCTCGGCTCCGTCCACAAAATAGTGGCCTATGCCGAGAAGATACTCATAGCTTGCCTGCGCCATCTCACTGGGTACATTTATCCCCAGCTCGGAAAACAGGATGTCAAAGCGCTCGGTGAGCAGCTTCTCGCGGGTGATCTCCCCCTTTTCAAAGCGCGCCCACTGCTGTGCGTTTATCTCGCTGTAGCGGCGTATAAGCTTCTCCGTCACGGGGATGCCGATGCGCTCGAAGGTCTTTCTTATGGCCGCCGCCTCGGCCTTGCCGAAGTCGAGCAGCGTGTCGTCAACGTCAAAAAGGATATATCTTATCATAGATCGTACCTCATATAGATCGCGTCCTCCATGGGGCTTTCAAGATACTTCGGGATCTCATAAAAGCCGAGGCTTCTATACAGCGCCTGAGCCTCCGTGAGAAAGGGCAGCGTATCGAGCAGCACCCGCTCATAGCCTGCCTTCTTCGCCTCGCTCAGTATGAGCTCCGACAGGTATCGGGCAAGCCCTCTTCCGCGGTATTCGGGCCGGACATACAGGCGCTTGAGCTCGCATGAGCGCTCGTCCTGCCGCTTCATGCCAACGCAGCCGGCGCCCCTTCCCCCAAGATAAGCGATGTATATCCTGCCGTCGGGCTCGCCGTATTTATATTTCAGATCGGCAAGCTCGTCATCATATTTCTGCAGCTCAAGATAGCCTGCGAAGCTGGGATCGTTGCCCTTGAGCATCTGCGTATATTCTGAAAAAAGCTCCGCTATCTGCTCCCTGTGCTCATAGGCGGGGACTATTTCAAATTCCTTGAAATACAGCTTATCCATAATATCTCTCCCATAATCAATGCACGGAGTAAAAGCTCCAGTTTTCTTTGAGGCTCCTGGGCGCTGTATCGACCAGTCTGCCCAGCCATATCTCAAAGGTCAGATTGTAGTTATCAAAAAAGCTGAGAGCTGTCTTTTTACCCTCGGAACTCAGCCCAAAGCGCGGCTGCTCGGGGGCGTCGACGCAGTCAAACAAACCGCAAAGGCGCTCCTGAAGCTCTTTGAACAGCTCGGCTGAGGCCGTTTCCTCATCCGGGCGGCGAAGCGGCAGCTCGTTTTCCTCAAACCACGCCCAGAACTCCGTCAGGCGCTTAGGGTCGACGGGCTTCAGATAAAACCGCGGATTTTTCTGTTCAAGTATCTCCTGTATCATCAGCACCGTTGCCGATTCAAGCTCCGGAAGTTCGGAGCGCAGCAGGCTCATCTTCTCCCTCGCAAGCTGCTTGCGGTCCGTTGCGGCGTACAGCGCGGCCCAGGTCAGATTTATCATCGGCGGCTCGTAATTATAACGCGCGCACTCGTACAGCTCGTATTCGGCCTCGTCGTACCGGCGCATCATGACAAGGCAGTTTGCCATGTTGCCGTGCACGGAGCCTAAAAGCGGCTCCTCCCTCACGGCGGGCACCTCGTACTTTTTGGGGCTTTCTTCGATGACCTCAAGCGTGCGGATATACGCGCCGAGCGCCTCCTCATAGCGTTTTTCTTCGTGCAGGCATTTTGCCAGCATGAGATACACCATGTAAAACTCAGGCTCGCGCTTTGCCGATTCGGCGAAAAGCATCCCCGCGTTCATGCCCATGCCTATGCGCTCATAGCACACGCCCATGAAAAAATAAAAGGCCGCGAAGTCCGCGTCCGTCTCGCAGAACGCAAAGAGCTTGCCGAGCTTTTTAACACCCTTGCTTATCTCCCCGCGGCTTATGAAATTGAGCGCCGCCGTAAGCTCCATGCGGGAGGCGAGATCGTCCTTGAAGGCGGGCTCCATGATATCACCGAACATCCTGCAATGGATGTACCACGAGTCCTCAAAGCCCTTGCGAACCTTATCGCTTTTCATCATAAAGCTCGTGTACTTATTCCGTTTTTGCCTAAGCTTATCGTCCATAGTCCGCTCCATCATACTGATCGTATTTTTATAATTATACTATCAGCTCCGGCCGGTGTAAAGCGAAAAAGAACGCCGTGCCCGGCACGGCGTTCTTTCGGCGCTGTCAGTCAAGCGCGTATTTTTGGGCAAAACTCCTGTAGTTTTCGATAAATTCCGGCTCCTCCTCGCGCTCCTGCCGAGTCTCGTGGACGTTGAGGTTATGCTTTTTCTTGTCCAGCACGCACAGGGCAACATTGGAGCAGTGGTCTGAAACCCGCTCGAGGTCCGTCAGCAGGTCCGACCACACGAAGCCGGCCTCGACGCTGCACTCGCCCTTCTTCATGCGCAGGATATGCCGTGTGCGAAGCTGCTGCCTGAGCTCGTCAATGACCTGCTCCAAAGGCTCGACCAGCCTTGCCGCGGACACGTCCTGTTCCGTGAAGGCCTTCAGGGAGGTGTCCAGCACCTCGGTCAGCGCCGCCGTGATGACCGCAAGCTCCTTTTTGGCCGCGGGCGTGAACTCGATATGCTTATCCCTCAGCTCCTCGGCGGACTCGACAATGTTCACCGCGTGGTCGCCTATGCGCTCGAAATCTCCGATGACCTTCAACAGCTCCGTTATCTCCTCGCTGTCGGTGTCGCTGACCGGCAGCGCGCCGAGCTTAAGCAGATACGTGCCGAGGATGTCCTCATACCTGTCGGTCTCGTTCTCGCTCTCGCGCACCTCGTCGGCAAGCCTTGGGCTGTATTCCGTCAGGCTCTTCATCGCGCTTTTCATCGCGCCGACCGCGTAATAGGCCATGTCCTCAGCGATGACGCTGCTCTGCTCCAGAGCCAGGGGCGGGGTTGCCAGAAGCCTGTCGTCCAGCTTGACTTCCGTCTGTCTCTTATTGTCATCGGGCACGATTATTATCGCCAGCTTTTCAAGCAGTCCCGCCGCCGGAAGCAGCAGCGCGGTACACAGCACGTTGAAGAGCGAGTGGGCGACGGCTATGCCGTACATCGTGGCAGGCTCGTTCAGAAGGACAGGCTCGAGCAGTGCCTTTACAAGGCAGAACGCCGCCAGCAGCACGGCCGTGCCTATCACGTTGAAGCACAGATGGACGACTGCCGCACGCTTTGCGTTCCGGCTGGTGCCCACGGAGGATATGAGCGCCGTTACGCAGGTGCCGATATTCTGACCCATGATGATAGGGATCGCCGCGCCGTAGCTCACCTGTCCGGACATTGCCAGCGCCTGCAGGATGCCCACCGAGGCGGAGCTGGACTGGATGACCGCCGTCAGGATCGCTCCGGCGAGAACTCCGAGGATAGGGTTGGTGAACATTATGAACATCTGACGGAATTCCGGCACATCCCTCAGGCCGGCCACCGCTCCGCTCATGGTCTCCATGCCGAACATAAGCGTCGCAAAACCCAGCAGTATCATACCCGTGTCGTTTTTCTTGCTGTTCTTGCTGAACATATAAAGTATTATGCCGACGAGCGCCAGCACCGGCGTGAAGGAGCTTGGCTTTAAAAGCTGCACCCATACCGCGCTGCCGTCGATACCGCTGAGGCTCAGGAGCCACGCGGTCACTGTCGTGCCGACGTTCGCGCCCATGATGACGTTTATGGCCTGCTTCAGAGTCATGAGTCCGGAGTTCACGAAGCCCACGACCATTACCGTCGTCGCCGAGGAGCTTTGGATGACTGCGGTTATGCCGAGTCCCGTCAGGAAGCCCGTCATTACCTTGCCGGTCATCCTTCCGAGCAGTGTCCTGAGCTTATTTCCGGCCCTGCGCTCGAGCGCCTGTCCCATCAGGTTCATACCGAACAGAAACAGGCACAGTCCGCCGATCATGGTCAGAACGTTGAAAATATCCATAGAATCCAGCCTCTCGTTTGGGGAAACTCCGAACAAATCGCCTTCGGCTGAACAGCGGATCTTTTTCTCTATCCGTGCAGTTTCAAAAGCGGGAAATACACAAAGTATTCCTCCGCTTTTGAAACTTTCGTCTAGAGAAAAATCTCTCGCTGTCAGCTCTCGCCGATTTCATCAGAGCTTCCATAATATCCAGTCCAAAAAGGAATAACCTTTCCCCGCGATGGTTAGAATGTTTCAAACCCCTGAAAGGAGACATTACCATGAGTTTAGTTCCCTATGTTGTTGAGCAGACCAGCCGCGGCGAGCGCAGCTATGACATTTTCTCCCGTCTGCTGAACGACCGCATCGTGTTCCTGTCCGAAGAAGTCAACGACACCACCGCAAGTCTGGTGGTTGCCCAGCTGCTTTATCTGGAAGCACAGGACC
>OLSB01003439.1_pt1 | contig 11483 bp, 10 predicted proteins | sample 1672071 | NCBI WGS metagenome assembly OLSB01 (sample SAMEA3136642, study PRJEB25190) | human gut metagenome | biome: human gut; feature: human-associated habitat; material: faeces | place: Austria | collected 2013
AGCTGCCGGAGCGGTGCTTAAGCCGCAAGGCGGGAATTGTGCGGTGTTGCCCAAGGCAAAACAAAATCGGCCCCTGCCTTGGTGCGGCAGGGGCCGATAAATTCAGTGATTCAAATAACTCAAAAATGCGGAAAAGAAAGCTTTACCGGTCGATGGGGGCAGTCTTGGCTTTCAGCCAGGTCTTTTCCTCCTCGGTCAGGCGGGGGCTGAGCATCTCGTATACATGGGCATGGTAGGCGTTCAGCCAGTTGATCTGGTCACGGGTCAGTTCGTCCACAATGACCGGCTCGGTGGAGATGGGCACCAGGGTCAGCGGCTCAAATTTCAGCCAGTGACCATATTGGTTGGTGCCGGCATCCACGCATTCCAGCTCGTTCTCAATGCGGATGCCGACTTCATCGGTCTCATAAACGCCCGGCTCATCGGTGATGGTCATGCCCTCTTTGAAGACAATGGGGTTCTGGGGGCGCAGGCTCTGGGGGCCTTCGTGCACCGAGGAGATGTAGCCAACGCCGTGGCCGGTGCCGCAGCGGTAGTTGATTTTGTGTGCCCACAGCGGGCCGCGGGCAAAGCTGTCCAGTGCAAAGCCGGTGCAGTAATCCAGGAAGACCGCGCGGGCAATGTCAATGTGGCTCTGCAGGGTCCAGGTGTAGTATTTGCGCTCGTTCTCGGTCAGGGGGCCGACGGGATAGGTGCGGGTGATATCGGTGGTGCCGCAGTCATACTGGCCGCCGTTATCCACCAGCAGGAAGCCGCGCGGCTCGATCACGCTGTCCACTTCGCCCTCGGCATGGTAGTGCATCATGGCGGCGTTGGGGCCGTAAGCGGCAATGGTATCAAAGCTGTCCTCAAAATAGCCGGGCATTTCGGCACGGCGCTTTTGCAGCATCTTTTCAATGTCAGTCTCGTGCAGAATTTTGCCCTCGGCGATGGCCTTTTCCAAGTCCATCTGGAAACGCACCATGGCAACGCCGTCACGCACATGGCATTCGCGGATGTTGGCAAGCTCGACCGGGTTTTTGACACCTTTCAGTGCAAAGATCGGGTCGGCACCGGTAACGGTCTTGTGCTCGTTCAGGGCGCAGTACAGGTCATAGTTGGTGGCTTTCTCGTCTACGAGGAACACTTCCTCTGCGGGCAGAGCGTGTACGGTATCGATCAGCTCCGGGTAGTCGCGCAGAGAAACGCCGTTATCGGTCAACGTTTTTGCGTCGGCATCATTCAGGCGGCCGGGGGCGATAAACAGGGTGCAGCTGTCCATCGTGACAAGGGCATAAGCAACGGCCAGCGGGGTACAGGGTAGGTCGCGTGCGCGCATGTTGGTCAGCCAGCCCACACAGTCCAGACCAGTCACGGCCAGGGCGGTGGCACCGGCTTTTTTCAGCTCGTCACGCACCATGGCAATGCGCTGGGCGGCGGTGGCGCCGGTCTGCTCAACAGTCAGCAGCTCGCAGGGGGTGTTGGGCAGGCTGGGGCGGGTGGTCAGGCTCTCCCACAGGGGGGAGACGATATCCTTGCTTTCCAGCTTGGCGCCGCTCTTGGCCAGAGCGGCGGCATAGCCGTTGGCAATGGTGGCAGGCACGCAGCTGCCATCCAGCAGCAGGGTCTGGCCTGCGGCAAAATGGGCGGTCAGGTACTCTTCCACAGTGGGCACCCCGGCAGAACCGGCGTGCATGCACTCAATTTCGGTACCGGCCAGCTGACGGTCACCCTGAACATAAAAGCGGCCATCGCACCACAGGGCGCTGCCGGTCAGGGTGACAACGAGGGTGGAGTTCTCGCCGGTAAAGCCGGAGAAAAACGGCAGGCTGTTGTAATAAGCGGGCAGATATTCACTGGAGTGAGGGTCGCTGGTCATCAGCAAAACACCGTGGGCACCGGCTGCCTGGGCAGCGGCGCGCAGAGCGGCGATTTTTTCATTGGTCGTCAAAATAGTCCTCTCCTTATATGCAGAATGTTGAACAAGTCCATTCTAACATGTTTTCATAAAAGGTCAATACGGGGTGCGGTTCAGCACAGTGCCCAGCAGCGGCAGGCCGCAGCCCTGCAGAAGGTGAGCCGCCTGGCGCAGCTCCTGGTGGGTAACGCCGCCGCTTTGTACCACAAGCAGGGCACCGTCACATACCTTGGCAAGGCTGAGAGCGTCACTGCATTCGCTCAGGGCTGGAGCATCGACCAAAAGATAAGCAAACTTTGGTGCACAGCTTTCCACCATGCGGGCAAAACGGGGGTGTTCCAGCAGCAGGGCCGGGCGGCTGGTGGTGCCGGAGGCCGGAACCAGGCAGGTGCCGCGGATCTCGGTGTGGTAGAGAACTTCCTCCAGAGGAACGCTGCCGGAAAGATAGTGTGCCAGACCCGGCACTTTGTGTTCACCGGTCAGCCCGCACTGGCGGCAGATGCCGGAATGGCGCAGGTCACCGTCAACCAGCAGGCAGCGCTGGCCAAGCCCGGCAAGCAGCTGCCAGAACTGCAAAGCCAGAGTAGTTTTACCTTCCTGCGGGGTAGTGCTGGTGAGCAGAATGATTTTGGCGTCTGGGGCTGTCTGTTCCAGACGCAGGCGCAGCAGATTCAGGGATTCAACCGTCCGGGGTGCCAGCTCCGGCAGGTGGTTCAAAGCAAGTTCTTTCATGGGCGGCCGCCTTTCCGGGTATGGAGGCGGCGGGGCGTAGCATCCGGGATGCAGGCCAGCGGCGAAGAGCCAAGGCAACGGGTCAGATCGTCCGCCGTATAAATGTGGTCATCCCGCAGGTAATGCAGGCAGAGGAAAGCAAAGCAGAGCAAAAAGCCGATGCCAGCGCCAAACGCTGCGTGGAACACAGCCCCCGGCCCGGAAAAGCGCTGCGGCGGGGTTGCCTGCTCCACCAGGCGGGGCGGGGTGGTGCCCATGCGGGCAGAGAGATCATCCAACGCAAGGGCAGCCAGTGCGTTGGCAATATCTGCTGCGCGCTGTGGGGAGGAATCGGCCGCAACAATGCGCAGAATATGGGTATCTGCCGGGTGCAGAATGGTAATCTGGTCTTTTATGTGGGCAGTATCCGTGGAAAGGCCAAGGGTGGAAATAACGGATTCCAGCATGGTGCGGCTGGTCAAAAGCTCCTGATAATCAGCCGTTAATTGCAGTTCCGCATAGCCGGAGGTCAGCCCCTCCTGTGCGGCGGCAACATACAGCTGGGCTTCGGCCTGGTAGCTGCGCGGGGCAAGGCGTGCGGCAGCAAAGGCCAGAATACCTCCCAGCAGGGTACAAACCAGTACCGCGGCAAAATGGGCGGGCAGCAGGCGGAACAGTTCCACGGGGGTCACTTCGCGCCCGGCGGCGCGGGATGCAGGGGCAGCGGGCAAGGTGCTCACCTCCAAAACAGGGCGTGAACAAGGCAAAATTCCGGTAAAAACAGCATACATCAAGTGTAACACGCGCCCGGCGCAAAATTCAATAGAAAAAACGTTTTTTCGGGCGATACTGGGCGGTTTTTCGGGCAAACTGCTGAAAGGTGAGAGGATTTTGCAGCAAACGGGGGAAACGCCGCGGCAAAAAGGCGCTGACAGGGCAAGAAGTTTTCAAAAATTTCAAATTTTGGCAGGCCCAAATGGGCGAAAAGCTCTTGACGGGTTTGATATAATAAGGTTAGCAGTAAGAAAACAAGATTGCTAACAACACAAACAAACTTTAAGATAGAAGGGAATATTACCATGGCAGAACAGGTAACTAAAATTGATATTTTCTCCGGCTTTTTGGGTGCAGGCAAAACGACCCTGATCAAAAAGCTCATCAAGGAAGCGTTCCAGGGCGAAAAGATCGTGTTGATCGAAAACGAATTCGGCGAGATCGGCATTGACGGCGGCTTTATGCGTGAGGCTGGCATTCAGGTCAACGAGCTGAACTCTGGCTGCATCTGCTGCTCCCTGGTGGGCGACTTCCGCGAGGCACTGAAAAAGGTCGTGGAGACTTATCATCCTGACCGCATCCTGATCGAGCCTTCCGGCGTTGGCAAACTGAGTGATGTGACCCGCGCTGTTGAGGGTGTGGGCGAGACCCTGCCGGTCAGCCTGAACAGCTTTGTGACTGTGGCCGATGTGAACAAGGTCAAAATGTATATGAAGAACTTTGGCGAGTTCTATGATGACCAGATCAGCCACGCATCCTGCATCATCCTGAGCCGCACCGGCAGCGCAGACGAGAAGAAGGTTGCCGCAGCCGTTGCCCTGATCCAGGAAAAGAACCCCACCGCCACCATTGTGACCACCGATTGGAACGAACTGACCGGTGCACAGATCGTTTCCGTTATGGATGGTAAGCGCGACCTGGTTGCCGAGCTTCTGAGCGAAGCACAGGCTTCCAATGCTGCCCATGCGGACGAGGATGAGGAAGAGCATCATCACCACCATGACCATGATGAGGACGGCCACGAGTGCTGCCACCATCACCACGACCATGATGATGACGACGATGATGAGGATGAGCACGAGCATCACCACCATCATGACGAGGATGATGACCACGGCCACGAATGCTGCCATCACCACCACGACCATGATGACGACGATGACGAGGACGAGCATGAACACCATCATCACCACCATGACGGCGAGTGCTGCTGCGGCCATCATCACCATCATCATGACCACGATGCAGACGAAGTGTTCACCAGCTGGGGCCATGAGACTGCCCACAAGTACAGCCATGACGAGCTGGAGAGCATCCTGACCGCGCTGGATTCCGGCGAGTACGGCGCTGTGCTGCGTGCCAAGGGCATTGTGGACGGCGGCGACACCTGGTACGAGTTCGACATGGTGCCCGGTGAGCATGAGATCCGCACCTGCGGCCCCGATGTTACCGGCAAGGTGTGCGTGATCGGTTCCCAGCTGAAGGAACATGAGGTGGAAGAGCTGTTCCACGCCTGATTTGTAAAGGAGTAAAACATGGCGCAGAAAGAGATTCCCTGTTACCTCTTTGTGGGTATGCTGGAAAGCGGCAAAACCAAGTTTATTCAGGAAACAATGGAGGACCCGCAGTTTGATTCCGGCGACAAAACGCTGCTGTTGATCTGTGAGGAAGGCGAAGAGGAATATGATTCCGAGCGATTTGCCTTTGGCGGCGTGACCGTTGCCACCATTGAGGACAAAGCGGAACTGAACCGCGAACACCTGCAGCAGCTGGCTGAAAAGTCTGACTGTGGGCGTGTGATCATTGAATACAACGGCATGTGGCTGGTGCAGGAGCTGTACGATGCCCTGCCGGATAACTGGCTGATTTACCAGTGCCTGGCCACCGCAGACGGCACTACCATCAAGACCTATGCCAACGACAATGCCATGCGCAGCCTGCTGCTGGACAAGCTGCGCGGCAGTGAGCTGCTGGTCGTCAACCGCGCCGAGGCTGTCAACGACGACGAGAGCCGCCAGCTCATCCACAAGCTGGTGCGCCAGGCCAGCCGCCGCTGCGATATCGCCTATGAGTTCAAGGATGGCAGCGTTGCCTATGACGATATCCCGGACCCGCTGCCGTTCGATGTAAACGCCCCGGTGATCGAGATTCCCGAAGAGTTCTTTGGCGTGTGGTATATGGACTGCATGGATGAGATGCAGAAGTACGACGGCAAAACGGTGAAATTCCTGGCTCAGGTGTGCCAGACCAACCGCGCCGGCAAGGACAGCTTTGTGCCCGGCCGCTTTGCCATGACCTGCTGCGTGCAGGATATCCAGTTTGTGGGCTTCCCCTGCAAGTACACGGAGTACAAGAACCTGAAGCAGCGTGACTGGATCACGGTAACGGCAAAGGTGAACCTGAAATACCACCCGATTTACAAGGGCCAGACCCCGGATTCTGTCGGCCCGGTGCTGACGGCCATCAACGTGGAGCCTGCCGCGGCCCCGCGTGATGATGTGGTGACCTTCAGTTGAGCGGGGAACGCCGCAGGGCAATCGAAGCCCGCGTGGCAGCCGCAGCCGCCCGGCTGGAAAAAGAGGGCCGCTACACGGCAACCCGGCGGTGCATCCAGCACGGCAAGGTCAGCGTGTATGCCCACTGCGTCAGCGTGGCGGACACCGCCTGCGTCTTGGCGGAAACGCTGCACCTGCGCGTAAACGAGCGGGCGCTGATCCGCGGTGCATTGCTGCATGATTACTTTTTGTATGACTGGCACGATAAAGCCAACGGCCACCACTGGCACGGTTTTTCCCACCCAGGCACCGCCCTGCACAACGCAAGCGAGGATTGGAAGCTGACCCCGGTGGAGCGGGAGATCATCAAAAAGCACATGTTCCCCTTAACCCCCATCCCACCCACCTGCCGTGAAGCGTGGCTGGTGTGCCTGGCAGATAAAATCTGTGCCGCCAAGGAGACGACCGGCGGAATCTATGGCAAGCTGCCGTTTGCCGCGAAGCATAACGCGCAGGATAAGTAAATTAACGTTTTATATGCAGAAAATCCAAAAGCCCGATGCCGTGTTGACATCGGGCTTTTGGCATTTTACACGGAGAGGGGAAAAATTAGGAATTCGGAATGGGACGGCGGGAAAAGTTCGTGGCAAGGGTTGAACCTGCTGTAATTCCACATAGGCAGGAATCATAAACAGGAACAACAAAAAACAGGCGCACCACAGAATAATCCCCGTGGTGCGCCTTATTTATACGATTGTACCTATTGGATTAAAGGTTTTCGCCGAAGCCTTTTTTCAAAAATGTTGGAAAAATCCCCCGTAAATCCAAAAATCACAGCGTATCGCAGATGGTGCTCATCATGGAACGGATGTCGATGTGCTGGGGGCATTTGGGCAGGCAGGCACCGCACTTGATGCAATGCTCGGCGCGGGTGGCGGCGGGGGCGTCCTCATATTCCTCTTTTAGGGTGGCGAGGCGGTCACCAAGCAGGCGGTATTCGTTCCAGGCGTGCAGCATGCCCGGAATGTTGACCCCGGCGGGGCAGGGCATGCAGTACTTGCAGGCCGTGCAGGGGGCAAGCTTTTGGGCCTTGAACACATCCAGCGCACGGGCGAGGGTATCCTGCTCGGTGGTGGAAAGCGGAATAAAGGGATCCATGGAAGCCACGTTATCCTGTACCTGCTCCAGGGTAGTCATGCCGGAAAGTACGCACAGCACATTGGGCAGGCTGGCAACCCAGCGAATGGCCCAGCTGGCCAGGCTCTTTTCCGGGGCGGCCTGATGCAGCAGGGCGGCGGCTTCAGGGCAAAGGGTGTTCAGCATCCCACCGCGCACCGGCTCCATAACGATGACCTGCAGCCCGGCAGCGGCGCACAGCTCGTATTTTTTGCGGCTCTGCTGATAGTCCCAGTCAAAATAATTGAGCTGCAGCTGTACAAAATCCCAATCGCCTGCAGCAAGGATCTCTGCCAGCTGCTCAGCGCTGCCATGGAAAGAAAAGCCCAGCCGCTTGATTTTGCCCGCCTTGCGCAGCTCGTTCAGCTGGTCATAGGCGTGGTACTTGACGTAATTGGACCAGCTGCTTTCATGCACAGAGTGAACGAGGTAAAAATCAAAGTAATCAGTGCGGCAGTTGGCCAACTGCTCGTTAAAAATACGGGGCACATCCTCATCGCATTTCAACAGCCAGCCGGGCAGTTTGCTGGCAAGGTGATAGCTGGCGCGGGGATACTTGGCCAGAGCTTTGCCGCAGAACTTTTCGCTCATGCCGCCGTGGTAGGGGTAGGCAGTATCGAAATAGTTCACGCCGTGGGCATAGGCATAATCAAAAATCTCCTGTGCCTTTTCCTCGTCAATGCTGGTCTGGTCGGCGGCGTCCCGCAGGGGCAGGCGCATGGTGCCAAGACCCAGCAGGCTGATTTTGCCGTTGAGGTCATTATAGGGGGCAGGGGTATTGCGGCAGACACGGTATTCCATACAAGTTACGCTCCTTATTCCGGCTTTGCCAGATGAATTTGATGGAAGATTTGGTGCGGGGATAAACAAGAAACGCCGATTTTGCTGGCTCGGCGGTTAAGGTGTATCTGAAAACAAAGAAACAGCCGATATTTTCGACTTTTCAGATACACCCTGGGAAAAGAAAATTATTCGCAGGAGGAACAGTCGCCACAGTCCTCGTCGGTGGCAGGAGCTGCCGTTGCGGCGCGGCCTGCCAGCTCGGGATCAAGGCTTTCGGCTACTTTGATCATCAGGGCACATTCAATGCGCTTGCGGAACACTTCGCAGCCATATTCATACACACCGTGGATATCGCCGGTGGCGTGCAGGGCGTTGGCGGCGCAGCCGCCCGCGCAGTACAGGCGTGCCCAGCAATCCTTGCAGTCGGGGCGGGCGTACACGTTGCACAGCTTGAATTCATCCCGCAGTTCGGTGTTGGTAACGCCGTTCCAGATATCGCCCAGCTTGTAATCCGGGTCGCCGACAAACTGATGGCAGGGGTACAGGTCGCCCCAGGGGGTAACGGCCATATATTCGGTGCCGGAACCACAGCCGGAAATGCGCTTGTAAATGCAGGGGCCATGGGCCAAGTCGATCATGTAATGGTAGAAGGTGATGGGATGACCGGCTTTTTCACGGCGGAGCATATCCTTGGCCAGCAGCTCATACTGGTCAAACAGGATGGGCAGGTCGGCTTCGGTCAGGGCTTCGGGACTGCCGGCCTTGCTCACGACCGGCTCCATGGAAAGCTCGTCAAAGCCGAGATCATCCGCCATGTGGAACAGGTCGTTGGTGAAATCGGTGTTGTAATGGGTGAAGGTGCCGCGCATGTAGTAGCCCTTACCGCCGCGGGCCTTGACCAGCTGCTGGAACTTGGGCACAATGCGGTCATAGCTGCCGCGGCCTGCAATATCCTTGCGGAAACGGTCGTTGACCTCCTTGCGGCCATCCAGAGAAAGAACCACGTTGTAGCACTCTTTGTTGGCCCACTCAATGACTTCATCGGTGATGCCGATGCCGTTGGTGGTCAGGGTGAAGCGGAAGTTCTTGCCTTTTTCTTTTTCAATGCTGCGAGCATAGGCAACCAGCTGTTTGCAGACCTCAAAGTTCATCAGCGGTTCGCCGCCGAAAAAGTCAACCTCCAGGTTGTGGCGGGTGCCGCTGTGCTCCACCAGGAAATCCAGCGCACGCTTGCCGGTCTCAAAGCTCATCAGGCCGGACTGGCCGTGGAACTTGCCCTGGGCGGCAAAGCAGTATTCGCAGTTCAGATTGCAGGTGTGGGCCACATGCAAGCAGAGCGCCTTGACAACGGTGGAACGATTCTTGAAGTCAAAGGCATGGTCAGCGTAAATATCTTCGGCAAACAGCTTGCCTTCGGCCTTCAGTTCTTCGATATCGTCAAAGCAGTCGTTGATGTCCTCGGCGGTCACTTCGGGATGGTCAGCATATTTCTTTGCCAGCAGGTCGGCAGCTTCTGCGCGGGGGTGGCCGGCATCGACCAGAGCGATGGCGGCATACGCCAGTTCGTCTACGGCGTGAACGCTGCCGCTGTAGACATCCAGCACAATGTTGTAGCCGTTGAGTTTATATTGATGGATCATACTATTCCTCATATCCGAATCAAAGTGGGGTTACATAAAAAGAACCGGGAGCGCCTTTTTGGTAAAAGGCAGTCCCGGCAGAAAGCCAGTTCAAGTAAAAATTACTTCTTCTCGCAAGGCTGGTTGGCAATGCCGCAGCTGGTCTTGCAGGCGCTCTGGCAGGAAGTCTGGCATTCGCCGCAGCCGCCGTTCTGGAGGCTCTTAGCCATATCGCGGGTGTTCAGAGTCTGAATGTGCTTCATGAAATTTCACCTCTTCTATAAATATAGATTATATTAAATATACACGGAAACCATAGGGTTTGTCAAGCAAAAGCGGGGATTTTTGCGGGGAGGCGGGCAGTTTTTTGCCCACAACAGGAATGGTGCTATGGCAGAACATCCAAAGTGGAGCCACCGCCAAGGCCAGTGTGGTGCAGGTGGGTGCCGCAGGCAGCAAGGGCGGTGCAGGCCGCGATGAATTCCGGAGTGATCACTTCGCCCGGTGCCAGCAGCGGAACGCCCGGCGGATATGCCCAGACATACTCCGCCGAGGTGCGGCCAACGGCATGTTGCAATGCCAACGCGGTGTGCGGGGCAAAAAGCGCCTGTGCGATGGAACAGGCGGCTGGGCCGGGGGTGGGCAGCACCTGCGCCGAGGCGGGCAGGGGAGCGTTCTGCGCCGCTGCAGCATCGATCACCAACAGGGCAGCGGCAAAACGGTCAAGGGCGGTTTCTTCATCGCAGGGGGAGGTCATGGCCAGCACGTTAGCACCACAGGACATCTCGGTTTCAAACTGCCAGTCCCGGCGCAGCAGTTCCGCCAGGGCGGGGCCGGTCAGCCCGGCAGCAGCACCGTTGACGAGGATCTTGCCGGAATCGTGGGCAAAAAAGCCGGGGTGGGCAGAAACATCATCCATCCCATGGCAGAGCACGCGCAGGCGGCGCAGTGGGCGCACAGCGCCGCTGAACCGCTGCAAGCGGGCACGCCAGGCGGCAAACCAGGCATCGCCGTGTTCGGCCAGCAGGCCGGTGCAGCCGTCCAGGCTGGCCATTAACGGATAGGAGGGGGAACTGGTTTCAAACACATCCAGCTGGCGTTCCAGCTCCTGCGGCGGAATGAAAGAACTGTTCCAGTGCAGCAGGGCGGTCTGGGTCAGGCTGGGCAGTGTCTTGTGCGGGCTTTGAATGATGACATCCGCCCCGGCAGCAATGGCACCGCCCTGCCAGCCGTGGGCGGCGGCCAGTGGCAGATAGTGCGCGCCGTGGGCTTCGTCCACGATCAGGGGAACGTTGGCGGCGTGGCACAAAGCGGCAATGGCGGCAAGATCACTCAAAACACCCTCATAGGTGGGGCTGGTAAGGATGACCGCAGCGGCATCCGGGCAGGCGCGCAGGGCATCCGCTACCATGGCGGGGGTGATGCTGCCGTAAATGCCGAACGCCGGGTCCACGGGGGGCACCAGCCAGTGTGCCGTTAAGCGGTTGAGCTCAATGGCGTGGTAAACGGATTTGTGGCAGTTGCGCGCGCAGATGACGGCGGTGCGGCCGGAACTGACGACAGCGGCCCGGATAGCGGCCAGAATGCCGCAGGTGGAGCCGTTGACCAGATACCAGGTTCGCTTTGCCCCCCACAGGGCGGCGGTGCGGGCCATGGCATCGGCCAAAATGCCGTCTGCATCGTGCAGGTCATCTACGCCGGGAACTTCGGTCATATCCCACCCGGCGGGCAGACCCGGTGCCGGCACCACCCGCCGCTTGTGCCCCGGCATGTGCAAGGGGTAAAGCCCGGAGGAAGCATAGGATTGGAGTTGAGATTGGAGAAGATGGTTCATAAGTTAGGAGTTAGGAAGTAGGAGTTAGGAGTTGAAGGGCGGAATTTTTGGAAGCGGCAATAATTAGAAGTGAGGAAACGGAGAGAGTATAAGAGTGTTATGATTTTAATACGCGGCGCAAGCCGCACCATAAACTCCAAAGGCAACACCGCACAATTCCCGCCTGACGGCTTAAGCACCGCTTCGGCGGCTGC
>OLSB01003447.1_pt1 | contig 11454 bp, 9 predicted proteins | sample 1672071 | NCBI WGS metagenome assembly OLSB01 (sample SAMEA3136642, study PRJEB25190) | human gut metagenome | biome: human gut; feature: human-associated habitat; material: faeces | place: Austria | collected 2013
CCTCGCACTTGCCGTCCGCGCCGTAATGGTGCTTGCCGGTCGCGGGGATGACCTCGGTCTTCGTGGAGCCGCACTTCGTGCAGGTGTAGGTCTTCACGCCGTCCTTGTCGCAGGTCGGCTCGGTCGTGACAAAGCCAGCATCCCATTCATGCTTGCAAATTGCCTGCTCCTCGGTCTTGCCGCAGTCCTCGCACTTGCCGTCCTCACCGTAATGGTGCTTGCCGGTGGCGGGGATGGTTTCGGTCTTGGTCTCCTTACAGACGGTGCAAGTGATGGTCTTCACGCCGTCCTTGTCGCAGGTCGGAGCGGTCGTGACCTCGCCCTCGTCCCACGTGTGACCGGTTGCCTTCAAGCCCGGAAGGTACGGCAGCTCGTTCTCGCCGTTGCCGTCGGAGAACAGCCGTGCGCAGCGCTCGCACTTCCAGTAGCCTTCGTTGCCGTTTTCGGTGCAGGTCGGCGCCTTCGCGGGCACCGCCGTCAGATCATGCCCGAGGGCTGTAAGCGCAGGAAGTGCGCTCAGCTCCTTCGTGCCCGCCGCATCCTCATACAGCTTGCCGCACTTCGTGCACCTCCAGTAGGCTTCGTTGCCGCCCTCGGTGCAGGTCGGCGCCTTCGCAGCCACCGCCGTCAGATCATGCGTGTGCTCAAGCTTCGGAATCTCGGTTCCCTCGTTCTGCTTTGCATGGCAGACGGCGCACTCCTCGTGCTTCACGCCGGGCTTATCCTCGGTCGGCTCCGTGTCCGTCACCCAAAGCCAAGCATGTCCGGTCGCGGGAATCTCCGGTGCTGTCTCGATTTCATCCTGTCCCGCCTCGTCGGCGAACAGCTTGTTGCATTGCTCGCAGCGCCAGTATGCCTCGCTGCCCTTCTCGGTACACGTCGGCGCCTGTTCCGCAACCATTGTCAGCGTGTGTCCGAGCGGGCTCAAGAATTCAGGTGCGTAAATGATGTTCTTGCCCTCGCTGTCGGAGAACAGCATTTCGCAATCCTTGCATTTCCAGTATGCCTCATATCCGCCCAGCGTGCAGGTGGGTGTCAATGCGGGAATCGCCTCAAGGGTATGACCCTTCGCGGGGGTCGGTGAAATCCGCGGCAGTATGAATTTTCCTTGCGAATCCCTGAACCACTTACCGCAGTTTTTGCAGCGGTAGTATTCCGGCCACCCGACCTTGGTGCAGGTCGGTTCTACCTTTTCTACCAGCTCACAGTCATGACCGATCGCAGGTATCCGTAGCATGTCCGGAGTTGCCGTGAAAATCATACCGTCTGTCGGATACATGAAATTCTTCTTGCAGATTTCGCAATAATAATGCTCTTTCCGACCCTCCTTGGTACAGGTTGCGGGAACCTCTGCTATTTTATTGATATGGGGCTCATCGGCTTTATGCGTATGCTGCGGTTCGTATGAGAAGTTCTGCTGCTTTCCGCAGCGCGTACAGTACTGCCATCTGGGTGCATTCAGGCTGGCGGTGTTCCACACCCAGTTGTGCCCGAGTGCCGGTATCGTCGGATTTGTGGGCTTCGTGCAAGCGTAGTCCTCAAAGCGAGCCATACAGCGTTGGCATTCGACATGGCTTCTCCATCCGTCCTCGGTGCAGGTTGCATCCTTTTCAAGGACCCTACGCGGATCGTGTCCCAGCGCGGGAATCACACTCGTGTCCAGCTCCGTCGTGGCGCTTGCATTCGCGAAGGATTTACCGCATCTATCGCAGACCCAGCGTTCCTTCCCGCCGGCCTCCGTGCAGGTTGCCTCTTCCTTTTCGTAATGCGTCAGCACATGTCCCGCCGCGGGAATCACAATCGGTGCGGCGATTTCTGTCGAGCCCTTCGGGTCGGCATACTTCTTATGGCAGGTGGGGCATTCCCAGTACGCCTGATAGCCGTCCTCGGTGCACGTCGGATTCTTTGCGGGGATCGCCGCAAGCGTGCCTCCCTCGCTCACCACAGAATGCGTATGTGCGCGCATGGGAATCTCCGTTCCCTCGTTGCGCTTCTCGCCGCAGTTGAAGCACTCCTCATGCTTCACGCCCGCCGCCGTCTCCGTCGCTTCCGTGTCCGTCACCCAGAGCCACTTGTGTCCGAGTGCCGGAATCACCGTCTCTCCGTTGTACGGTGTCGTGCCTGCTGCGTCGGCAAACGTATCGCCGCAGCGCTTGCACCTCCAGTGCTCGCGGCTGCCGTCCTCGGTGCAGGTCGGAGCGGCATACTCTACCTTGACAATATCATGCCCCAGCGCCTTGATTATCACATCCGTAGGCTTACTGAGATAGATCCATTTGTCAAATTCCTTGCAATAGAAGGTCAATTCGCAGATATTACATTTGCACGTAGCATACACTCCGGGCTTGGTGCAGGTCGCGGCTCTTCTCGGGGTAATCTGCGCCGGAGGGAAGAAATGCGTGTGCGCGGCGACGGTTCCCGACGCGCCCCTCTTACCGCAGCGTGTGCACTCCAAGTGATATTTCGCAGAGCCGTCAGGACGCAGGTCATCCGCTTTTCGCTGATAATCGTGTCCCAGCGCAGGAATCACCGGAATCTCGTCCAACTGCTCGCTGCCCTCGGCGTCGGCAAACACAGCGTAGCATTTGGAGCACTTCCAGTACTCCTCATTTCCGTCCTTCTCGCACTCCGCCTTGACTGCGGGAACATGCGTCAGGGTGTGCTCATGCGTCCAGAGCTGCGTGGGATACTCCTGAACATCGTCCTGATCTCTGTAGTTGCCGTATTTCGGCGTGGTCCAGCGCGCCTTGCCCTCCATGAAATAGAGCGTACGGGCTTCATCCATCATAAAGCCGTCCATGTCATAGTCGCTGTAGAACGCCGCGTCGCCGAACTGCGGCGCGTCGCCGAGGAAATAGATGCTCCTCAGCGCGTCGCTGTCTCCGTAGGTCACAAACGCAGCGTCGCCGATCTCCGTCACGCTTGCGGGGATCACAATCGTCGTAATGCTGCACCAAGCGAAGGCCAGTCTGCCGATCTTCTTCAGCCCCTCCGGAAGGGTGACGCGCTTGAGGTCCGAAAGGGAGTTGAACGCATTGTCACCGATGGCGACGACCCTCGTGCCGTAGATGTACTCGGGGATGTCCGCTCCGGTAACCGTCTTGTCCGCGTCGACCACGGTGCCGGTCGCGGTGTCGAAATAGATGTTGCCGTTTTCCACCTCATAGGCAACAACCGAGTCGCCGTGGGTCTTGGGAATGACGGTATTCTCATAGCGGGTCGCGCCGCAGCGGTCACATTTCTGGTGCTTGCTGCCCGCTTCCGTCGGCGTCGCTTCCTTGTCGATGGTCCAATACCACTTGTGTCCCGTCGCAGTGCGTACCTGCGGCGTGCTGATTTGCTGCGTGCCGTTCGCGTCGGAGAACAGCTTGCCGCAGTTCTTGCAGCGCCAATACTCCTCATAGCCGTCCTCGGTGCAGGTCGGAGCCTTGCCCGCTACCTTTTCAATTGTATGCCCCGGAGGATTGCTCTGCTCGCACCACGGGTAGGTGGGATAGGTCTGAAGCGCTCCGTATATCGATGTATAATTTCCGTACCTCGGCGTGGTCCAGCCTTGCTTGCCCCCAATGTAATAGAGGGTGGTTCGATCCTCCGTATTAAACGCATCCTGATTGAAGGCCGGAGCATCTCCGTAGAAATAGACCTCCTCCGCATACGGGAACGCCCGATAGCCGATCTTTGTCACGCCCTCGGGAATTTTGATGGTTTTGATCTTAGAATAAGGATTATCAAAGGCATTGTTACCGATCGTCTTCAGCTCGGCAGGCAGATTGATCTCGGTCAATGTGTCGTTGTACGCAAAAGCACCGGTTCCGATTACTTCGGTATGCACATACACGTCGATTCCGGAACACTTCGGCGGACACAGGACGAGCGTCCACCCCTGCGTCTTAGTCTTCTCCTTGTAGAGGGCTTGACCATCCCACATTGTGGAGAAATTCTTGCCTCTATCATGTGAACCTATATAAAAAGTGGTGAGATTATAACACCCCTCGACCGCGCTCGGATCGATTGATTCCAAAGAGTACGGAAAACTGAGTCTGCTCATACCGCACTGGTAAAAAGCACGGCCCCGAATGTGTTTGATGTTATCGCCAATACCGACGTAACTCATTAAGTTGGCGCGGGATAACGCGTAGCTGCCGATGCTCTCAATCTGTACGCCGCCGAGCTTATCGGGTATAAATTTTGTTCTCAGATCGGAGGACGAGGCAACGATTTCACGGGTCGCTTCGTTGATATAAATTGTGCCGCTATCGAAGTACTTATCATCGGTGATCGGTGTGCCCGGCTGACGCAGATCAACCTTGATGCCGCCGTACGTGAACGGGAACTCGGACTCAAGATAGCTGCCTCGTCCTGCATAGACGGTCAGATTCGTCAGCGGCTTGTTGTCCGAGCCGTAAAACGTTTTGGTGCCCTCGTTGAAGCGCAGCACTTTGGAAATCACGTCGATATTGCCCTGGTACTCCAGCTCTCTCAGCTTGTCGCAGCCGTAAAACGCCTGCTGACCGATTCCCTCGACACAGCCCGGCAGGGTGACCTTTGTCAGGCTCGCGCAGTTCTTAAATGCCCCGTCGCCGATAAACCTGGGAATGCGCAAATCGGCAACCTCCTGCGGAATATAGACCTCCGTAACGGTGGATTCCGCAGAGACAATCGTATCGGTGGCGGGATCGTAAAAAATCTTACCGCCCTTGACCTCCCATTCCTTCAGCTTGGGACCGCCCTTCGTCGGTGCAGCCGCAATGTGGGAATGCGCATGCTCATGCTCCGCCGGAGCCGCGCTTACGCTGCCGAACGGGAACAGCGAAAGCAGCACGGCAAGCAGCAGCAGCACGGATAACACTCTTTTTTTCATGCTTTTACTCCTTTTTTGATTTTTGTATCGATGCTGTATGTCGCGTCAGGTAAAGCATACCTGTTTTGCACGGGTCAGGCTGTCGAAAAAACGGTCTGCCGTCGTAGCCATGCACAGGTACGCCTCGGAATCACATCCGATTCCGTGCGGCGCCGATGATGTACAGCACGGGCAGGACAAGGCCCGTAACGGCGGATACCGCGCTGAAGCTGCCGCCGCCGATCGCGTTGAGTACGATTCCCGCGGCGGAAAGCGCCGCAACAATCGCACCCCAAACGACACAGGTCTTCGCCTTCTCCGGCTTCTTGCTGTTGGCAACGCCGAGAATGCCAGCAATCAGCTCAGCCACCGAGCCGACAACCATCAGCGCACCGCTGGCATACAGCATCCCCATTGATACCGCGCCGTCGGAAAGATACGCAATCGCGGCAATTCCCGCGACGGCAATGATGCTCATAACGACGGAAATCGCGCCGCCGATGATCATGAGAATGCCCGTGACCTTCAGAAGTGTCGCGCCTTTCGTTGTTGTTTGTTCCATGTTTTCTCCTCCTTCTCAAGAAATATATAGAAACGCCGTTCGGCTTTTCTACCGTATGAACGGGAGCTGCGGCTCACGCTCCGCCGTCGGTATCCGCCGCGTCGCCGACCCGCTCCCTTGCGGGCAGGCTCTTGCCGCAGTGCGGACAGTAGCGCCCGTCGGAGGTTAGCACCGTCCCGCAGTGCTCGCATCGATCGTGCAGCTCCCGATAGCCGTCAAATAACGTTTTTGCCGTCAGCTCCGCCCCGCAGTTCGGGCAGGTATCCTCAACGCCTGTCACGGCACTGAGGCAATGCGGGCATATTTTTGTCTGCTTCATCACGCTCGGTCCGAAACCGAATTGCGCCAAGGCTCTCAGCTTTCTGTCCGTCACGGCGCCGCCCCTCCCTCATAGCGCAGGGGCTTACCGCAAGCACGGCAGCATCGCCCCTCCTGTCGCACCCGTGCTCCGCAAAATTTGCAGAACACAGGCTCGTCCTCAAACGGTGCGCAGGCAACACATTCCAAAACATCCGGGTTGAAGGCGGCGTCAATGACCCACCTGCCGCATTTGTGGCAGAGATTGAAATGCTGCCTTCCCTCGTCTTCCCACGCCGTCTGCAGCTCCTCCGACTGGGGACTGCCGCGGAAGGGTCTTGTGATACAAGCCAGCGCACCGGTCATGCCACAGAAAAAACCGTAGCGATTTCCGTCCGGTGCCGGAAAAATAATATATGCCGCTGCGCCTTGCCCTGTCATTTTTTCTCTCCTCACACATGTCCCGCAATTTTTTCGGATTCTGCATACCATATTTGATACAGCCCTGCGTCCGCCGGGACTGCTCCCGACGCATCGGCGCACGGCAGAGACTGCCGGACGGAAATTTCCGTTTTTCGGCACTCCGACGCTTCACATTATAGCGGATTCCGCAAAAAAAGCACTACCCGTTTTCTCAAAATGGGTAGTACGGAGCATTATTTTTGAATAGCTTTGCCCAAAAATGTAGGGCAAAGCTCTTTTCGTGGGTAGCAGAGTCGTCCTTCGCTTTGAAAGACATGCTCGGAAAAATTTTTTCTTGAAAAGCGGCTTTCGGAAGAAAAAATCCTCCCAAAGCCGCCTCGAAACGTTGGGGTCGGTAGTTCAAGTCCTCTCAACAAAGAAAAATATCTTTTTGTTTGCATTCGCATCACCTCTTCCGCGTATAGTGTAATCAAACCACTGAGGAAATTGAAATGTGTGGGTTCTAAATCAGGAACGGCAAAAAAATAAGAGCCCCGAATTGAATCGGAGCTCTTAGTAAAAATGTGCGAATTCCTGTGACTTATGGCGACTTGCAGCCACTTTGGTGTACTTATGGTGTATTTGTGTGAATTTCGGCTAAAAAGCGGCAATGTAGGACATACCGTTTTTACGGCAAAAGAGTACATGCCATGGTGTACTTATTAGTACAGCTTTGCGCCTGCCGGAATGTGAGGATCAACCATCAGCAGATGAAGTTTTTCTTCTTCGCCTTCTTTGTGAACGGCACTGATCAGCATTCCGCAGGAATCGATGCCCATCATCGGGCGGGGCGGGAGGTTTGTGATAGCGATGCAGGTCTTACCAACCAGCTCTTCCGGCTCATAATAGTCGTGAATACCGCTCAAAATCACCCGATCTACGCCGGTTCCGTCGTCCAAAACGAACTTTAAGAGCTTTTTGGACTTCTTCACGGCTTCGCATTCCTTGACCTTTACGGCACGGAAATCGCTCTTGGAGAAGGTGTCAAAATCGACCTGATCTTGGAACAGAGGCTCGATCTGAACATTGGAAAAATCAATTTTCTCCTCGACTTCGGGAGCCGCCTGAGTAGCCTCCGCAGGAGCAGAAACAACCTTTTCAACCTTCTTGTCGGAGTCCAACGGCTTCATTGTCGGGATTTTCGTGACCAGCCTTAGATAAGCTCCGCTTAGCGTCTATAAGTCCCGACCGGCATCTACTCGTTTGATGCTGGGGTAAGCTCAGTTACGCCTAATTCAGATAGCGGAAAATCCAATGGCGTAAGCCGTGGAGTAAGCTGGCGTAAGGTGGCTTCATTTTTTTGAAAACGAGCCTTGTGCTATACTGAAACGAACCACTGAAACAGTATAACACACGGCTTAACGAAACTCAATATTTTCCGTTCAGTTTACAAGCATTTCGATTTTTCCATTCTAAAAATCTCTCTCGAAGCACTTGAATATCTTTCTCGGAATCCGTATGGAGATAGATATGATTGCGGATAAATAGCGTTTTGATTTCCGCTGCCATTTGCGAAGCATCCGCAGTTCTTTTAATAAGGTAGTAACCCAGCCGGTTACTTTGACAAATGTGGGCTTTCACGCTTTGCTCTCTTTTCTCCGTCACGGTTGCTCCGGCAATATCGACCGCACAATGTAATTCAGGGAGGTATGCAACAAGTCGCATTCCAAGCTCCGAGTCGCTATTGCTTTTGACCGTAATGCCGTTCTGTGCTCCATACATCATTATCAGCATCTGCGGGAGAGCCTGTTGAAACTCCGCTTCACATTGAGGGCAACCCTTTTGCTCAATAGTTCTATCTGTGATTTTGGCACGGTAAGAGTGTCCTGCTCCGCATTTCCACCAAACGACCTTCATCGAGTTTCTCGATACATTGCTCGGTGTCCACTTGGAGTTCTTTTCATAGTCCCATTCTGAGAGTAAGTGAGGATCAGTTGTTCCAAGATCATTATGACCTTGCAGAACGGCTCTCTCAGCACAAACAGGACACATACCGCCTTTGACCCGTGCTTTGACGACGGCTTTCCATTCATAGCCGCAGGTACGGCATTTCCACCAAACATTCTTTGTTGACTTCTCATTGACCGCATCGGGAGTTAACGGCAGGTTTTTATCCGACCACTCTATGGCAAGCGACGGGAACTTCGTTTGCAGGTCATTAAAGCCTTTGAGCAGCTTTATCCCACTACAATAGGGACACTGACTTCCTCCGGCACGGGTTGAAATCAATGTGTTCCATTCGTGACCCAAGCGACATTGCCACCAAACTTTAATATTCTTGAAAGCCGTAACCTGATCCGGCGTCAGCGGAAGGTTGCGCTCTGACCACCCCGCAGCAATTTCAGGGAAACGGCTTGCCAAGTCGTTGAAGCCCGGTAGTACAAAGTTGTGTGAGCAGTAGGGACAACCCGTACCGTTCACCGTCCGGCTTTTCACGGATGCCGTCCATTCGTGTCCGAGCTTGCACTGCCATATTACCTTCCTGTGCGTAGCCGCTGTAATCATCGACGGTCTTAGCGGCTCATTCTTGGGCGACCATTCCTTCGCAAGCTCAGGGAACTTACTTTCAAAGTCGTTATAACCTCGAAGCACCCTCGCTCCCGAACATATTGGACATTGCTCGCCTGCGGAGCGAGCTTTAATGCTTGTCTGCCATTCGTGACCGCAAGCCCCTTTCCACCACACAATTTTATTAGACCCAAAGGTCACGGTATCAGGAGTCATCGGGAAGTTCTTTTCTGACCATTCTGATACAAGATGCGGTCGCATCCTGCTTAAACTATTCTCCATATCTGAACGCTCCATTTCTCATTACTGCTTATAGTATAATTTCCATCCTCAGTTTTGAGAAATGTGCGAAAAAGGGAAAGCACTCTGCGAATTACTCACAGAGTGCTTTCCTTTAAGTTTCCAGCTTAGTTGTCATATAATCGTCAAAGGCGGTGATCTCTTTCTTTTTCAGAGCGTCGGTCACATCAACATAGATATTCATCGTCGTCGATACATCAGCGTGTCCCAAGATGCTCTGAATGAATTTGAGGTTTGCTCCCGACTCACATAGCCTTGTTGCGAATGTGTGCCGGAGAATGTGACAACTGAACTGTGGCAGAAGAACAGGATCAGAGTCTGCTCCATATTTTTCGAGGATTTCATCATTACAATCTCGCATCATACGGCGGAGTGCTTTGTTGAGGTTTCCCTGATTTTGAACATCCCCGTAACGGTTGACAAAAATAAAGTCGTCATAGCCGTCCACTCGGCTCTTACTGCTGATTTCAGCCTGAGATTGAAACTCTCGCTCCATTAAGAAGGCTTGTTTCACCCCCTCGGTCATTGGGATTTCTCGTTCACCGGCTTTTGTCTTGGGCGTGTTGATGGAAAAGTAGCATCCCTTTTCGTCACGGTGATTATAATAAACAAGCGTGTGGTTGACTCGGATAATGCCCTTTTTCAAGTCAATGTCGCTCCAGCGAAGCCCGGTGATCTCACCGACTCGCATCCCCGTGTTTGCCATAACATAGAACACTGGATACCAGTGGGTGTCCTTGGGATGGCTGAGCATATAGTCAAAGAACAACTTCTGCTGCGCCACGGTCAATGCCTCTTTCTTCTCACGCTCAAAGCCGTGGGAGAGCTTCAGTTCTTTGAGCATATTGTCTGTTGGGTTCTGTCGAATCATTCCATCATCGACTGCCACCTGAAAGACTTGGTGGAGTACATTATGGACATTATCTATCGTGGCAATCTTCAGAACCTTGCCGTCAGCGAGGGAGTTGTAGAACTTCCGCACATCAGACTTTTTTACTTGGACAAGTCGGTTCTTTCCGAAAGACGGTTTTACAAACAGCTCATACATATAAATATAATTCTTGAATGTGCTGTCCTTGATTCCCCTTTTGAGCTGACACCAAAGATTGAACATCTCATTTACAGTGATGCTTTTGACATCCGACCGTATTCCGTCGTGCTTGTCCACGATAATCTGTTCTTCCTGCTCTCTCAGCTTTTCCAGCGTCGGAGCATAAATAGAATGCCTTTTTCCGTCAGGCGTTGACCAACGGTACGCATAAGTGCCGTTGGGACGCTGGGTTTCTCCTGTTTTAAGTCGGGTACGGTTGCTGTCGAATCTTACGCCGACCTGTTTCTTTTTAGTCATAGTAACCTCCTGTTTTAGATTGAGAAGCTCTTGATCAGGAACTCCTCTAATTGCTTGCGCTTTAGAAGCCTTTTTGTACCGACCCATAGAACAAAGTCACACGACTCACGATTCGACAACTCACGAAGTTTATCCGTTCCGATACCAGTGTAAGCGGCGGCTTCTTCTAAAGTCAGGTTCATTCTTTCCCAAAGGGGAACTCGGTTATCTTTTTCCTGCTTGGTCATATCGGTTTCCTCCTTCATTTTCGTTTGGCTTTAGGATACCGATAACCGCCGTTTGGGACAACGATGCGATTTTGCGAATCGCATCGTTGATTGTTAGATTGAATAGGCTCTTTCCAAAAACTCATCGAGCTTTTTCCTTTTGATGAGCCGCTTTGTGCCGTTCCACAAGACAAACTCGCAATCCTCTCTATCGGACAGTTCCCTTAGCTTATCTGCGCCAATCCCTGAGTAGGCTGCCGCTTCATAAACGGTGAGGTTTGCTTTTTCCCAAAGAGGAACGGCATAGTCCTTACTGGGCTTTCCCATTCGTGCCGCCCTCCTTATGCTTCATAGCCTTGCGTAACTCCGAAAGGTTTGAATAACGATATTCTCGACTGTTGTACTCATCGGATTTGTAGAAAGCAGCGGTGACTCCATCAAAAATCCGAAGTAAAGCACCCTCATTCAGATCTTCAGTTGTGAGGATTTCCCTTACGGTCACTCCACTTAAAGGCTGGTGTTCCTTTTTCCATTCCCGATACGAGAAATACTGGTCAATCTCATCGTTATAAATACCTTCGTCGATCCGTCTGTCCGGCTGGAGAAGATGGTAAATACAAAGAAGCATTTCTTCAGCCCTGTTATTATTGATGCGACTAATATTCAGCAGATCAAACACACGCAAATCAACGACATCCTTGACCTGCCGAAAGCCGACTTCAATAAACGGGTTAGCAACCTTATACTCATCAATCATTCTCCATTTCGGGGAGTCGAATTTGATCATCATTACCTGTTTCATTATCTATGCTCCTATCTGTTCGTTTTTTTGCCCTCTACTAACCAACTGGGAAATTTTTTTCGATTTGTACGAAGTTTTTTTGAGATTTTTCAAAAAAATTTTTTCGACCACCTTTCAGGAACAAAAAAA
>OLSB01003449.1_pt1 | contig 11447 bp, 16 predicted proteins | sample 1672071 | NCBI WGS metagenome assembly OLSB01 (sample SAMEA3136642, study PRJEB25190) | human gut metagenome | biome: human gut; feature: human-associated habitat; material: faeces | place: Austria | collected 2013
TGGTGCGCAGCAAATATGTAATAATAATTTCATATAAATCACCGAAATTATTATAAAACAAAAAGGAATATTTAACAATTCCTAATTTTTACTACACCTATTTACTATTTCAATCCATTTATTATACACTAAGGAAAAATCACTAGAAGTTTCAGTAACCTGTTCCCTTCTATTAATCTTTGAATTTACAAAAGTATCCCTTGAATAAGAAATAATATCCCAATACAAATCATTAAATACACCACTTCTTTTTGAATAATACTGATTTAAAAACATTTCTATAGTTAAAGAATCCATGCTTGATATATCATTTCTATCAAAAAATACTATATAACCATTTAGCTGATCATAAACATTATTATAAAAACTCCAAGTAGAAGAAAAAGCAACTAGCCCATTATTATTACTACTTATTTCAGATATAACTAAATTATCATCACTATTAATAGTAATTTCTATGATTCTTATAAACTCCTCAGTTAAATATTTAACATTAGAATTAATAGGTAAAATTACTAGTCCATTCCTAGTAAGCAATACATAATTATCATTTGTTTTAATCGAATTCAATAAAATTTTCTTAATATCACCATTAACATCAATCATATTAAAATTTCCACTAATAATTGTACTTAATGCATCTACCATTTGTTTAGAATTTACACCTAGCATAAAATTAACAACTTTACCATAATCAAAATCCATAATTTCACCTTACATAATCTTTCATAACCTTTTTCAAAACGCCTTTAACATCTTCATGAGATATTTTATTTAATGCATCATTCATATCTAACCATTCCAATTTATCTATCTCACTTTCTTGTGGTATTAAAACATTACTTAATTTCTTTGCAATAAAGAAAACAACATCCTTCATAGTATTTTCATTTACCATATAACTAATCACATATCTATAATTTTCATCTATTAAAATATCAATATTCGTTTCTTCTTTAACCTCTCTAATCGCAGTTTCAAATTCACTTTCACCATCAATCATATGACCCTTAGGAAATCCCCAATCACCATTACCCTGTTTTATTAACAACACTTTATCATCATCAATTATTATTGCTCCACACGATTTTTCATAATTCATAAATAAATATTTCTACTCCTTTCCAATTAATAAATATCATATTTTTTAATTTTTATACTCTTCATATAATTATCAGTTATATTTTTAAATTTTTCCTTAAATTTATTTTCATTCTCTTTATTTATCCTATTAAAAAACATAACCGTATACACCTTTTCATCATCAAACAACAAATATTCATAAAAATACTCATCACTATACATTAAAGAACTTGTTCCCAATCTAACCCCACTTAAACTATCATATAATATCTCATCACTAGAAAAAACATTATAATCTTTTTTTAAATCTTCAATATACAAATCTATTGCCTCTTTTTTAGTTTCACCACTAAATGAATCAACCCTCATCATAAACTCAATAACATCATTATTATTCGGATCATAATAATCCACATACTCATCATTTTCTTCCACTATTTTATACGTATTAGGCATATCAATAGTTATTTCTTTATAAGTATACTTAATATTTTCTATTTTTTCCTCAATATTATTATTATTTAAATCTTTATTATCAACTGAATTTACACTTAAAGCAACTAACAATAAAACAGCAATCCAAAATAATACACATATACATACAACAACTAAAACATTTTTTCTATAATTTTTCTTACCCTTCTCTTTATTTTCCACTGCTTCCTTATCAAAATATGCTTTAAAAAATGGAGACACTATAATACCCTTTCTTTCCATTGACAAAATAAATTTAAACTTATTTCTTGCCTTTAATTCGCTAAAAATAATCGTTTCAGGTACACTCTTATCTCTACTAAATGCATCATATTTAGCAAAAATGGCTTCTAATATCTTAACTTGTTCATCAAATGGTTTATCTTCAATATATTCAGGCTCACAACCATTTTCAATTTGATACGCGCTCTTATTTATATTAAAAACAACACCACTAATTCCAAGAATTGTAAATAATATCGAAATTATATAATCAGAAACAAGCGCACTAACAAATTCACTTGAACTATATAATAAATTAAAGTAATATGTACTAAATCCATATCCTTCCTTTAAAATTAAACAAAATGGAATTAATACAAATGTTGCAAATGTTATTGAAAATAAAGACGCTATAACTATTACTATACTTGTTTTTTTCGTAATTTCTCCCTTAAAAAGTTTATAAAACTTCAAAGATCCAATAGCGATAATAGTAGCAAGAACAGATAACATATAATTTGCATATACATATATCAAAATCCATGGCAAACTAAACAATATAGCACCAATAAAAGCACCAATAACTCCTTTAACATTATTCCTATTCATACTTTTCACTCCTAAATACAATACAATTATAACACGTATATCATCAATAATATAGAATAAGAACAAAAATTAAAATAAATTTTATTTAATATAATAACTATAATACTAGAATTTTTTACTTTAACATACAAAAAATTACTATCATTAGATAGCAATTAACATTAATAATTATTTATCCATTCTTTAATATTTTCTACTGGCATATATCCAGTTTTTTTATCTACCATATTACCATCCTTATATAAAAGTAATGTAGGTACTGACATAATACTAAATTTTCTAGCAATATTAGGGCACTTATCAACATCCACCTTAACTATTTTCAAACTATTATTTTCTTTTGCTAACATTTCAAGTTCAACAGACAACATTTTACAAGGTCCACACCACGTAGCAAAAAAATCAACCAAAGTTTTATCCCCTTTAATATTATCATCAAAATTATTATCAGTTATATCATGTAAAATCATTCTTATTCCTCCTTATATCTTTCTAATAATTCATTTATATTATCAACTTCTATCTTACTTTTATCACTCAATATCCTAGCATTCTCCACAGTTATTACTTTATTCTTTAACATTATTTCAAGCATTTCCTTGTTTGCTTTTTTAGAATCATAATTTTTATTTAAATTCTCATCACTAAATTTACTTATTTCATCGAATGTTTTAACTACTCCATCAGTTATCCTTGAAATAAAAGGTGTTTTCTCTAATATTATCTTAGCATATTTCGAATCATTTACATATGGAACTTTCAATATAGGCAATGACACTAAAAACAAAAATACATAAAGAACAACTACAGATTGTATAACACCTACTATTAAACCCAGTATCTTAGATGGTATTGCAAGTACTACAGTAATTTTTAAAACACTTTCAACTATTCCTGTAATTTTAATAATTACAAATAAAACAATTGACAAAACAACTAACGCAATAATAAAAGCCAAAGTTTCATATAGTAATATGTTTAAAGATGTTAATCCACCAAATTTAAAAAATGGTAAATTTTTATACATTATTAAAGACAAAGGATTTTTAAATATAAATGAAAGCAAAACTACTAAAATAGTACCAACAAACATTACAGTTTGTTTAAAAAATCCTCTTGCAAAACCCAAAAAAGCACCTGAAATTAAAACAACTAATATTAAAATATCAACTATATTCATGCAACAACTCCTCATACATTATTATTATATTACAATAATCATAAAAAATAAATATATTTTTTTCACCCCCTCTACTTGTTAATATTTAAAATAAGAGTTATAATGTATATAGGTGATTTTTATGGCAAAACAATTAACTTTTTCTTACAAAGTAAGTGAGAAAACACAAAAAGAAATGATAGAATATTTTAAAGATAAAAAAAGAGAGAAAACTCCTCCATATGCTATATTTCAAGCAAATGAGGCAGATACCGTAATAACTTTATATGAATCAGGCAAAGTAGTATTTCAAGGTATAAGTGCAGATATAGATGCAAATATGTGGAAAGAAAGAGAAAAAAGCTTAACAGGTGAATATCCAGTTGAAAAAAGAAAAGAAAAGAAAAAACCAAATATCGATGATAAAAAAGATTACTATTTTATAAATTCAATTGGTAGTGATGAAGTGGGTACTGGAGATTATTTTGGACCTATAGTAGTAACTGCTTCTTATGTAAACAGAAAAGATATTGCATTTCTTGAATCACTAGGAGTAAGAGATTCAAAAATGATAACTGATGAAAAAATAATAAAAATTGCACCTATATTAATAAAAAACATACCACATACTACAATAATACTAACGAATGAAAAATATAATGAAATGCATAATTCAAAAACAAATATGAATGCTATTAAAGCAATACTTCATAATAAAGTATTATATAATTTAATAAAAAACGGTGATTATAAATATGATATGGTAGTAATAGATCAATTTGTTTATAAAGATAAATACTATGAATATTTATCAAACACAAAAGAAATTGTACAAAATATAAGTTTTACAACAAAAGCAGAAGATAAATGCTTATCAGTCGGATGTTCTTCTATAATAAGTAGATATATATTCCTACAAAAAATAGACGAATTATCAAAAGAGTTAAAAATAAAAATCCCACTTGGTGCCGGAGCTGAAGTGGATAAAGTTGGTAAACAAATAGTTGATACATACAACAAAGATAAGTTAAAAAGTGTTGCTAAATTAAACTTTAGGAACACAGAAAAGATACTTAATAAAAGCATTTAAAAAATTAGGGTAACCTAATTTTTTAATTTCTAATTACACGTTCTATTACATTCTTAACATCACGTTCATTAAATGGTTTAGAAAGTACATCTACAATTGGATAAGAAAAAGTTTTATTTATTTCATCCTTTGTGTCAACGCCTGTTATTATTACAACAGGAACTATATTAAATAAATTATTTTCCTTTAAATAATCTAAAACCTTATAACCATTGACATTTGGCATATTTAAATCAAGCAACATACATGAAATTTTATGATTAGTATCCTCTTCTATTGCCCTTATCGCTTCCGCACCATCATTAGCATATTTAACACAATAAATTCCTTCAAAGCATTTACTTACAAAATTTCTTATTATATCTGAATCATCAGCAATCAATATTACTTTATCACTAACAACATTTGGTTTTACTTCCTCAACCATAGTTTCATTCCACAAATATTGATTTATAATCATAACTATTCTTTTAGCTTCATCAACTAAATTATCATAAGTATTATATACAGAAGAAATATCATTATTCTTACCTGCTATTTCATGTTCATAAGCTAATTCTGCCAACTTAGTAAAGCCAAGATACCTACAATCACTCTTCAATGAATGAGCAACTATTGCATAATTATACATATCACTCGACTCTTTATATTTTTTCAAGTCACTTAATTTTCCATTAATACCTTCCAAAAATTCAACAAGAGTTTCATCATACATTGCCATATCTCCAAATAGTTCCAAACTTTTATCTACATCCACACCATTTCTTATTAACAAATCCTTGTCTTTCATATATCCTCCTAGTTTCATTATAACACATAAAATATAATAATTGTATACTATTTATAACAAAAAAGAATTAGTAGTTGCTAATTCTTTATTTAATTTCCCAATTTTAGAACATATGGATCACTTGTACTACCATTTCCACTCTCTATAAGGATATTAGATTTTAGATATATGGCGGGAAAAACCGCATGAGCAAGCGAAGCATTGTGGACGTCAGCACACCCATTACCAAACACAAACCAGACAGAGCGCGAACTACCGGAACTAGCATCAGGCGATATAGTCCAATACCATGTGTTTGGTTTAAACATCCAGTTATCATTCTTACATATATATACATTATTACTATCTTTTTTTACCATATTTGTTTCACAAATACTTTCACCACTTGCATATGCATAATCTGTTGCATATGGTAGTCCAATATATCCAGGCCATTCTGTTGTTCTTTCTACTGTATCATTGCAACTAGCTCCACCATTACATATCTTTCCAGTTACATTTCCTCTTTCATCCTTATAGAATGCAAGTGTATCTGTTCTTATATTATGCTCTATTGCGCCTGTGTTCCATGTATGATTATCTATTAGCGCTTTAGATGTTTCATCTAATGTATTTGTTGGGCATGTAGTTGTTGTATTTTTCCAATCACCAAAACATGTTACACTTGTTCCTCCATAATACATTGTATTTAAGTAATTCTTTAATGCAGAAGTACTCCATTCGTTTACTCCACGTCCTTCATTTATACTCTCTTCACTACTATCCCATGATAAGTAACCTAGTTTCTCACTTCTTACTAACTTAACATTATTTCCAAATACTCCTATTATTCTCCATAACTCATTATTAAATCTTACATAGTTATTTGGATCACTTCCATAATATCTTATATTTGCATCACTTGTATTATCTATCTTTAGTCCTTCTCCATCATACTCTAGTAAATTTGTTATATATTCTGTTGCTTTCATTCCATATGTTGGCTTTGTTATTTCTTTTACTTCTGCATTCTCTTTTGTTCCATTTGTTATTTTTAATCCATCAAATTTACCTTTTCCTGTTATACTTACTTTTGCATTTCCTTCACTATCAAAAGTTATTATACAGCTTGCATAATCTTCATCATTTATCTTTGCTACATCTTTACAAGTTATTTCTTCATCTTTTCCTAGTAGTTTATCTGATACTTTCTTCTTTTCTGCATTATCTGCTATTAACTGTGCTGAATTTTTAAATGAATCTTTTTTTGATGTTTCTATTACATCTAATATCCTTGGTATTGCTATTACTAGTATTACTGCTAATATTACTATTACTGCTAGTAATTCTATTAATGTAAATGCATTTCTCTTTTTCATATATCCTCCTTATTCTTATTTATAATATACCACAATTATATAAAAAAATAAAATCTATTTCTTCATATTATAATTCATTCTTATGTTCTATTACTTTCTTTGCTTTCATCCTTATTCTTTGTAATGCACTATCAACAGATTTATAACTCTTATCTAATAATTTAGCAATTTCATTATATTCAAAGCCCGCTATTTTTAAATCAAACACCATCTTTTCAAAAGTGCTCAATCCCTCGCAAATCGAATTATATAAATTATTTGCAGTTTCTTCTCTTTCTAATTTAACACTAAGATCTTCATTATCAACAAACAAATGATCAAGCATATTAATACCATCAGCAACTTGTAAATCCAATGAATAAGATTCATTTAAAAAATCATGTTTCTTTCTCTTTGCTTTTGCTAACAAAGAAAACAACTGTCTATCTATACATATATTTGCAAAAGATGAAAACTTTGATTCCTTAGAATCTTTGTAAGAATTTATTGCCTCACTAAGTCCAACCATTCCTTCTTGAAATAAATCTTTATACTCAAGCCCAAAACCTTTTGCATAATTTGCAAATTTTTTTACTTTCATATTTATAACATTTTTATATTTATCATATAAAATCGATGACGCAGTTTCATTACCATCAGCAATCAAATACAAAAGTTCCTGATCATTGTATTCATTTTTCATATTAAAAATTCCTTTTTTCAAATATTTTATATATTAAAACTCCAGCTGCAACAGACGCATTTAAAGAATTAACTTTACCAACCATAGGAATATTTACAACATAATCACAAGATTCTCTAACTAACCTACTAATACCAAATCCCTCACTACCAATAACAAGTGCTAAAGGAATATCGTAATCAATCTTAGTATATGAAACACTATTTACCATATCAGTACCTATAATCCATATTCCATTTTTCTTTAATTCTTTTATTGTACTATTAAGATTAGTCACCATGCATATTTTCATATTATTAAGTGCACCAGCACTAGTTTTCATAACAGTTGAATTAACAGATACACTCCTATCCTTTGGTATTATTATTCCATCAACACCTGCAGCTTCACAAGTTCTAATAATTGCTCCAAAATTATGTGGATCTTCTAAATGATCTAAAATTACTAAAAATGGTTTATCATTGATTAATAATTCTTCTAATTTAGAATATTCAAACTCTGGAACACTTAAAATTATACCCTGATGATTACCATTTTCAAGTTTATCTAATTCAAATTTTGTAACATAATCTATACAAATATTACGTTTTTGTAAATCAGAAATTATATTTTTATCACTAAAATCTTTACAAAGATATGCTTTATTTATTTTTTTATTATTTAATAAAGCTTCTTTAACAACGTTTTTACCATATATATACATATTAATTCTCCTTTATATATTTAACTAATTCATCAATTCTTTCATAACTACAAGTTAAATACAAATAACCAAATATTGCTTCTAAACCAGTAGCACACTTATAAGTAATAATATCTGTATTACTAGGATGAGAATTAACTTTAGCATTTCTAGCCCTTTTATATACATCTACTTCATCATCATTTAATATGTTATTATTTATAAGTTTATCTATGTAATAAGCTTGCCCCTTAGCACTCACATACTTAGTACACTCTTTTTGTAAATCGTTTACTTTATTTATTTTACTATAAACAAGCATACTTCTTATTTTAAGTTCATAAATAGCATCCCCAATATATGCTAATACTAACGGATTTACCAAATTAACATTCATACTATTCCTCCATACAAAAACAAAGAATAATTTAATTTATTCTTATATTAAATTCCCCATCTTTTGAATATAAATACTGTTCTCTTGCATATCTAGCAACATAATCTGGATCCTGAAGTTTTTCAACCTCTACCTTCAAATAATCCTCTTCTTCCTTTAATTTAGCAAGTTGCTCAGTATAAAAAACTTTTTCATTACGTTTTACTAATAATTGCTTCCATAAAGAACACATATTCCATGACAAAAGAAATATCAAACATGTAGATGTTACAAATATTAATAATACTCTTCTTTTATTTTTTTTGGTTATTTTCTTTGTCATATCATCGTCTCCGCATGTGAAATTATAACACTAGCATACATAAAAATCAACGTTTAAATTTTGATAATATTCTACTTGACAATTTATTAACGCTAAAATAGCCAAGTATAAGAGCAATAACAAAGTAATAGTGAATTATACCATCATTAATTAATCTCAAAATTATAAAATAAATAACCACATTATCAAGTACAAACAAAATATTTATAATAATTCTAAACACTTTCTTTGTATAAAATATAAACTTATAATTTAAATTAGTTAAAATCGAAAATATTATTCCATAAAGAAAAGAAAATACTATTGATTTAATTTGTATATTTAATGGTATCATTTAAATAATCTAGTAAATACTCCTTCCTCTTTATTCTTTTTCTTAATATTTTCTATATACATTAAACTATTTAATTTTCCTTTAATAACCACATTCCCCTCAATAGTATCTAATTTAACCATTTCAAGAGATTCACCCTTAATATCCATATAACCCATTACAGTTTCTAAAAGAAATTCTTCATTATCAAAACTCTCTATTTTTACAACTCCTGTTATATTTATACTTCCTCTATCAACCATAGATAAAGAATGACTACTTGTACTATTCATATCATCACCTATCTAAGTATATGAATTAAAATATTAAATATAACAAAAAAATACTGTTATTCTTCAGTATTTTCTTCTTCTTTTTCATATTCTTTTAAAATAGCATCCTCAAACATTTGACGAGTTTCTGCATTTAATGGATGAGCAACATCCTCATTCTCATTATTCTTGTTCTTACGACTAGGCATTGCTAACATTAATTTGTCATCTTTTTCTATTATACGAATTCCCTTGATCTTAAAGCAATCATCTAATACAACAGTTGCAATTCCTCTCATACGACTATTTTCTCCTGATACTTTATGTACCGATACAGATGTAATTTTCAAGTTAATCAACTCCTTCTACATAAATTTTATATTTTTATTTAGAAAAAGTCAATATTTTTTATAATCTTGTTAATTTTAATACTTTACTCATTTCACGATTTAAATCCTTTTCATCTAAATTATATAATTTATACAATTGCTTTAAAAAATAATAACGATCTAATTCATTATCAAATATCATATCTGCTAACTCTAATGCATCATCATATTTAAAATTATTAAATAAACCAATATCACTTATTAATTCTCTATTTCTAAATCTATCATTTATATAAGAAACATCTATTTTATTATTAATAATACTATTTAACAATTTAGCAAAAAAATTAATATTATTTTGTATTATTGCTTCATTTAATGTACCATTTGGAACTCTTACCTCAATAGTGTTATACTCTTTTAATTTATCTGGTTCTAAAAATACACCATGAATACATAAACCAAGATATTTTCCACGATAACCTTCTATACTATCTAAAAAATATAAAGCACATTTTAAATTCTTGATAAAATCTTTATCTTTACATATGCTATCAATACAATTTAATTCCTCTTTGTTAATACTCTTAGCATAAAAACTAATACATTTTCTAGGCAAATTATCTTCTCCATAATAAAAATTATATATTATTCTCTCATAAATAGCCCATATTTTTATTAAAGTAAGCCAATTATCATAATTATTACCTAACACATGTGCACCAAAATGCATATGAGTAGAACATTCTTTAGCACTCGCCTTATATCTAACTAAATCATTACAAATACTTTTTAAATCATTCCAGGCCATTTTATTATCTCTCATAATATTAGATTCTATTTCACAACCACCTATAACATTAGTATTCTCCCTAGAAAAAAAATAACTATTATTTTCATTTTCCATATGCTTAGATTCATGAAATTCTAGTGGTACACTAAAAGCCCTACTAATATTTAATCTCGCTATATCATTTAACCTTAAACCAACAAATTCAAGTTCAACACCAAAAGTCATGTCGCTATTATTAACATTCAATACATCACGATATTTTAACTCTAAATCATTTATATAATATAATAATTCTTTAATAGAAGTTTGTCAATTGAAAATTGTCTAAAATTTCATAAATAAACAGATTTTTTTGTTTTGACTTATTTTCTTATGATTATTGACAATTGTATGAATAAAAGCGTAAAATATATTCATATAAATTTTATCGGGAGATTATTATGGATAAAGTAAGAGTAATTGAAATAAAACAAAGTGTTTTTAAAAATAATGACGAACAAGCCGAAAAGCTGAGAGGCGAGCTTAAATCCAAAGGTGTATTTTTATTAAACCTTATGTCCTCTCCCGGTTCAGGTAAAACCACCACACTGAAAGCTACAATAAATGCGCTTAAAGATAAGCTGAAAATCGGTGTTATGGAAGCTGATATTGACAGCGATGTTGATGCAATAAAAATTGCCGAAACAGGTGTAAAATCAATTCAGCTGCACACAGGAGGGATGTGCCACCTTGATGCAGCCATGACTAAGCAAGGTGTTGAGGCTCTCGGCACAGATGGGGTTGAACTTGCAATTCTCGAAAATGTCGGAAATCTTGTTTGTCCCGCAGAATTTGACACAGGTGCCGTTAAAAATGTAATGATATTATCTGTT
>OLSB01003451.1_pt1 | contig 11446 bp, 10 predicted proteins | sample 1672071 | NCBI WGS metagenome assembly OLSB01 (sample SAMEA3136642, study PRJEB25190) | human gut metagenome | biome: human gut; feature: human-associated habitat; material: faeces | place: Austria | collected 2013
GCAGGCGCGCCGGTCTACCGCTGCGACAAGTGCGGCTGGCAGCCCGCCGATCCGCTGCATCCGCCGAAATTCTGCCCCGAATGCGGCGACCCGTTCGACGAGAGTGACCGCGTATAATGAATGCCGATCCGCTTTTACGCTGTTCGAAATCATGGAGAAGGTAAAAGAACGAAGGCCCCAACGCAAATTGGCAGTGCTTCTTATGCTCGCATAGAAAGCTGTAGATGTTCCGAACGCTCAAAACCACTTTCTTCCCAGCCTGCGATTGTTTTCGCAGGCTTTTTTTGTCCGCTTTTCTTTGTTAGGCAGGAGTGTTTCTTTCCGCTTTTGGGCACCCACTGGGTTTTATAAAAGCGAAGAGAGCGCCGTTACAAGAGTCCTCTCTCAAAACCAAATAGAGAGGGGTGAAGCCGGTGGGATCCTCCCCTTCAGCCCAGCAGGAAGCCGTGATGATGTTTGACAGCTACTGCAAAACCGTCATCATGAATTGTGCCAGACGTTATTGGAAGAGGGAGGCGAAGCGTTCTGAACACGAATACCTTGTAACAGATGAACAGCTTGCTGGACATCCTGCAAACAAGGACGATTTTCTTGAACAGTACATTATTACATGTGGTAATATTCAAGCTGTTTTCCACTGTTTTGCCTTATTCACGGCAATCGAACAGCTTAAAGAAAAGGAAAAGACAGTGGTGGTTCTAAAATATTGGGGCGGGTATACCGATAAGTATATTGCGCAATATCTGTTTGTAACAGAGCGAACTGTGCGAAATCTAAAATCACATGCATACAGGACTTTGAAAGCAATATTGGAGAAGGAGGATGTTGCAGACGATGCTGACATATGGAATGATTATCAATGCACAGAAAGGAGATCCGTATGCAATGCAGCAGATACTAAGTCATTACGCAGGCTATATCAATCATGCTGCAAGTTTCGTGTATTCAGGCGACTGCAGAAGGGTAAATCGGGATATCCAAGAACTGATCGAAGCAGATCTTATGGCTGCTATTATGAAATGGAAGGATAAAAACAAATGCATGACAGAATAATGCAAATATGTACATACGACCTGTTCCAGTTCGCCTATATTCCGTCGTGGTATGAGCAGCTTTACGAGCTATCCCAGTTGGCCGCGCCGGAGCCATGGCGGTTCAGGCAGCCGTCGTATGAAACACAGAATACAGAAACGCCTATCCTCGAACGTTACATCAATCAGGTCTTTCGCAAGCAAGCCATTGATTACAGCTGCGCCCCGGAAGGGCAGGCTGGCCAGATTTTCTACCTCAACCAAGAATTCGCCTGCTTTCATACTGGGCTGAACACCAAGGATTACAAATCTATCTATATGTGCTTCAACCGCAACAAACGTTTAGATTCGCTGAGAAAATGGTGCTTCAAAGGCTTTACGACCGAGGACTCGCCATGGTTCAAATACGTTCTGCTGCTGCCGTCGCGACCTACCTACGCCATGCGGCAGTGGATGACGTACTACGACCCGGAATGGGAGATCCGCGTCAACGCCAGCCATATCCTTGAGGATGAGGAAAACGCGGCGCGGCTCCCGGAATCCATACGCATCGCGTGGAATCTGCCACTGCTGCTGGAAACAGCAGTGGAATTGGCTCGCCGAAAGGCCATGACCGATTGGAGCCTTGCGGTTCCGCAGATTTTTCAAAGCCGTGTGCAATACCTGCTGCCCATCCATCTGACGAACATGGAAAGACCCGATCTCGCCATGGCGCTGTCGATCATGGAGGGCTACTACATCGGCCATACCTGCCTGACGCTGGAGATGGCCTACCAAAATGCAAGACTACTGGCCCGGCCTACGGCTGGGTGGCTCGCCGAGCTTGTGGAGTGATTCGCCGCAGGCTGGCCGGAAAGGAGTTCCTATGACTAAGATTATACGCTGCCCCCGATGCAAGGAAACGCTGTTTTTCCTTTGCGTTGGGGGTTCTCTATCCACCTGATCGCGTACTGTAAAGGCTGCAAACTGCCGGTGGAAATCCGGCGCACGCGTTCAGGAAAACTGTATAGCGTCGCATGGAAACGGGACTGAATCCGAGCGAGGGAGGCGATTCTCTTGCCACGACGGTTCAGCTGGCCATAACAGCCACTGCGTGGCTTACGGGTTGCACTCCCGGTAAAGCCCGGTTTCCTTGATGGATACGCATTTTCGCAACCAGACCGAGTAACGGACGCCGAGGCAACGGAGTACCACCGCCGGATGACTGCTTTGTTCAAAGCACGCATTCGGCGGTTTCCTTTTGCTTCGACATTCGCTGCCCGGTCTTTTTGCGTTTTGAAACACGGCAGTACCGCCTGTGCCGCTCCATGTCCCGGCTCCGGGAACAGGAGCGCGAACATGAGCGGCCCTATTTTCTTTGAAAAAATTTCGCAAATAGGAAATTACCCTTCCTATTTGGCTGTTAGGCTTCAGCCAGAGCCAAGGAAAGGAGGTGATCGACCGTGACGGCAAACGAGCGCCGCGCTGAAATCATGCGCATCATGACAGCGCGGCGGCAGGAATCCATGGGCCGTCTCGCACTGGAACTGGGCGTAACCCGGCGAACCATCCGCTCGGATATTACGGCGCTCACGGTCGATTACCCTCTGGAAACACAGCGCGGAAACGGTGGATGCGTCAAGGTGGCGGACTGGTACCATCCCCACCGCAACATCCTCAGCTGCGAACAGCAGCGCGTCCTTTCCGAGCTGATCAGCGGCTGCGACGCATATCAGGCCAATGTGCTTCGGCAGATGCTGACGGAATATGGCTCCTCCCAACACAGAACGAAGAAAGGAAGATCAGGATGAGCAAAGTCAAGCTCCTGCTGGATGTGGTGGAGGATATGCGTTCGCTGGCTGACAGCCTTCAATCCGTCGCGGACAGCATTCAGGGAAACACAGCTGCATCGGGGGAAGTTCCCACACAGCCGGCTGACAATACGCCTCAGATTACCATTGAACAGGTGCGCACCCTGCTGGCTGAAAAAAGCGGCGAAGGCAAGACGCAGGCCGTCAAGGCGCTTTTGTACAAGTACGACGCAGGTAAGCTCTCCGGGGTGAAGCCGGAGGATTACGCCGCACTCATGGAGGAGGCAAGGAAACTGTAATGCCGGATACACACGCAAGATTTTCTCCCTCGGCGGCCAACCGCCGCATCCATTGCCCGCCTTCCCTGCTGCTGGAAGAGCAGTTTGAAGAGGGCGAGAGCGTATACGCCGCCGAGGGCACGGCGGGTCACGCGCTGGCCGAGCACCTGATTCGCAAGCACTTAAAGCAGCGCACCACCCGGCCCACGTCCGAATACTACAAGGACGAGTTGCTGGAAGCGGTGGACGAGTATGTGTCCTTCGTCATTGGCGAAATTGAGGACGCTCGCCGGGAATGTCACAGCCCCGTACTGCTGGTGGAACAGCGCATCGACGCTTCCGAGTATGTGGATGGCTGCTTCGGCACAGCGGACATGGTGATCATCACCGATCAGGTGGCCCACGTCATTGACTTGAAGCTGGGCAAGGGCGTGGAGGTTCACGCGGAGGAAAACCCGCAGCTCATGATCTACGGGCTGGGTGTGCTGCACATGGCCGAGGCGCTCTATGACATCGAAACGGTGCGCATGACCATCTTCCAGCCGCGCCTTGGCAATTCCTCCACATGGAGCGTTTCGCCCGAATACCTGAAGCGCTGGGGCAACGAAGTGCTCCGTCCTGCCGGTGCGCAGGCGCTCATCGGCGCAGGCGATTTCTCCGCTGGCACATGGTGCCGCTTCTGCCGTGCCCGAACCCAGTGCCGCGCCCGTGCGGAAAGCTATCTGGCGCTGGCCAAGATGGATTTCCGTCAGCCCGCGCTGCTGTCCGACGCGGAGATTTCCGAGATCATCGGCAAGGCGGACGAGCTTTCCAAGTGGGCGGCGGACGTGTACGCCTTCGCACAGGACGAGGCCGTCAATCACGGAAAGGCGTGGCCCGGCTTCAAGGTGGTCGAAGGCCGCAGCATCCGCAAGTACACGGACGAAGCCGACGTGGTGCAGGCAGCGACCGCCGCCGGTTATAAGGACATTTACAAGAAAACCCTGATCGGTATTGGCGAGATGGAGAAGCTCATGGGCAAGGAGCAGTTCCGCTCCATCCTCGGCCAGTATGTTACGAAACCCCATGGCAAGCTGACGCTGGTGCCGGAATCCGACCGGCGCGAGGCCGTCACTGCCAGCACCGCCCAAGATGATTTCACGGAGGTATGAAGAAGATGAGTAGCTTTTCCAATCCTAAGAAGGTTATGATCCCGTGCCGCTTTTCCTTCCTGCACTGCTGGGAGCCGGATAGCGTCAACGGCAGCGAGCCGAAATACAGCGTCAGCGCCATTATCCCGAAATCGGATACCAAGACGGTTAGCGCCATCAAGGCGGCCATCGAGGTGGCCAAGCAGGAATCCCTGCCCAAGTGGGGCGGCAAAGTGCCCTCGAACCTGAAGCTGCCCCTGCGGGACGGCGATAATGACCGTCCGGAGGACGAGGCGTATGCGGGATGTTATTTCCTGAACGCCAACAGCCGCGAGAAGCCGCAGGTGGTGGACAAGCAGGTGCAGCCCATTCTTGACCAGACCGAGGTGTACTCCGGCTGCTACGGCAGGATCACCGTCACCTTCTACGGCTATAACTCCAACGGCAATCGCGGCGTCGCTGCCGGGTTGGGGAACATTCAGAAGCTCAAGGACGGCGATTCCCTCGGCGGCAGAGCCAAGGCCAGCGAGGAATTTGAGCCGGTGGACGACGATGAGGATTTCCTCAGCTGACACACGACCGAGGCGGCGGGTTTCCCATGGCGGTATTCCCGCCGCCCTTTTTCTATGGAGGTGAACCTCATTTGAACCACATCAGCCTTGATATAGAAACCTATTCCAGCGTCGATCTGAGCAAGTCGTCTGTGTATCGCTACAGCGAAGCGCCGGATTTTGAAATTCTGCTGCTTGGCTATTCGGTGGATGACGGCCCCGTGCAGGTGGTCGATCTGGCCAGCGGCGAGCGTATCCCGGAGGAAATCCTCGCGGCGCTTACGGATGAGCGCGTTATCAAGTGGGCTTTCAACGCCAACTTTGAGCGCGTGTGCCTGTCCCGGTATCTGGGTCTGCTAAGCGACGAGTTCCTCGATCCGGCGCAGTGGCGCTGCACTATGATCTGGTCGGCATACCTCGGCCTGCCTCTGTCCCTGATGGGCGTTGGCGCGGCACTTTCGCTGGATAAGCAGAAGCTGAGCGAAGGCAAGGAGCTGATCCGCTATTTCTGTCAGCCCTGTGCCGCCACCAAAGCAAACGGCGGTCGTACCCGTAATCTGCCGCAGGACGCGCCGGAAAAATGGACGCTTTTCAAAGCGTATAACTTGCGGAACGTGGAAACGGAGATGGGCATTCAAAAGCGCCTGCGCCGGTATCCCGTGCCGGAGGACGTGTGGGAGCAGTACCATCAGGATCAGGAGATCAACGACCGGGGCATCACCATCGACCGGCAGCTGGTGGAAAGCGCCATCCAGATGGATATGCGTTCCCGCGCCGAGCTGACGGAACAGATGCAAAGGCTGACCTGCCTTGAAAACCCCAATTCCGTGCAGCAGATGAAAAAGTGGCTGTCCGAGCATGATGTGCTCACCGAAAGCCTCGGCAAAAAGCAGGTCGCAGCGCTGCTCAAGGATTGCCCGGAAGATCTACGCGAAGTGCTCATTCTGCGGCAGCAGCTGGCCAAGTCCAGTGTGAAAAAGTATATCGCCATGCGCAACGCTGCCTGTGCGGACGGGCGTGTGCGCGGCGCGTTCCAGTTCTACGGGGCCAATCGCTCCGGACGCTGGGCTGGGCGCAACGTGCAGCTGCAGAACCTGCCCCAGAACCACATGGAGGAGCTGGCTGAAGCAAGAGCGTGTGTCCGGCGCTGCGATTACGAAGCTGTTCAGCAGCGGTACGGTTCTGTGCCGGACGTGCTGTCCGAGCTGATCCGCACCGCCTTCGTTCCCAGCGCGGGCAAAAAGCTCATCGTCAGCGACTTCAGCGCGGTGGAAGCCCGCGTGATTGCGTGGTTGGCCGGTGAGCAGTGGCGCATGGAGGTGTTCGCGTACGGCGGCGATATTTACTGCGCCTCCGCCAGCCAGATGTTCGGTGTGCCGGTGGAAAAGCATGGCGTTAACGGCCATCTCCGCCAGAAGGGTAAGATCGCTGAACTGGCTCTTGGCTACGGCGGCTCGGTGGGCGCACTCAAGGCCATGGGCGCATTGGAAATGGGCTTGACCGAGGAAGAATTACCGACTCTGGTCAGGCAGTGGCGCAGCGCCAACCCACACATCACCCGGCTGTGGTGGGACGTGGACGAAGCAGTTATGACGGCGGTGCGGGATAAGACCTCCACCTATGCCCACGGCATCCGCTTCCATGTGCAGTCCGGAATGCTGTTCATTCACCTGCCCTCCGGCAGAAACCTGTGTTACGCCAAGCCCCGGATCGGTGAGAACCAGTTCGGCTCTCCGGCTGTGACCTATATGGGCGTGGGCGCGACGAAAAAGTGGGAGCGCATCGAGTCCTACGGCCCCAAGTTCGTGGAGAACATCGTGCAGGGCATCAGCCGCGATCTGCTGTGCTACGCCATGCGCACGCTGCGCTGCTGTGATATTGTGGCACACGTTCACGATGAAATCATCCTCGAAGCCGATCCCCGTGTATCTCTGGACGCTGTCTGTGAGCAGATGGGCAGAACGCCGCCATGGGCGAAAGGGCTGGTGCTCCGGGCGGACGGCTATGAGTGTGCATTTTACAAGAAGGATTAAGGAGGCGCACATGCGATTTTCAAAATACAACCACGAAGGCTACCATGACCCCACGGTGTACGAGGCGTTCACCGGCATCGAAAAGGAACGCAAGCAGGAAAAGCAGGCAGTAAAGCAGCTGCGGGCAAGCTATGCCGTCTACCGGCCTATCGTGTATATCTGCTCCCCTTACGCGGGCGACGTAAAGCAGAACGTCAGGCGGGCACAGGCGTATTGCCGGTTTGCGGTACAGAAAAACTGCGTGCCCATCGCCACCCACCTGCTGTTCCCGCAGTTCATGGACGACACAGATCCGGCGCAGCGGCAGCAGGCGCTGTTTATGAGCCGGTTGCTGCTCACCAAATGCAACGAGGTCTGGGTGTTTGGCGAGACGATTTCACAGGGCATGGCCTCGGAAATCCGCAAGGCCGAAAGCCGGAATAAGACCATTCGCTACTTCACAAAGGACTGTCAGGAGGTACAAGCGTCATGCGAGAACTGAAGATCGCCTACGGCAGCAGCTGCTTTGCCAAGGTCTGGTCGAATAAAACCATCACCTTCGACGCGCTGTGCGAGCGGCTGAAGAACACGATTCGCACCCCGGAAACGGTGGAGGAATACCCGAAGCTGTCCAAGGCCGAGCGTGACCGGGCCAAGGACAAGGGCGGTATGGTCGGCGGCCCGCCGTAAAGCGGCCAATGTGGAATGCCGCTCCATGCTGACCCACGACATCGACAGCGCCGATCCGGATTTTCTGGAACGCTATCGGATGCTGAACCAGTACGCCTCCTGCCTGTATTCTACCCACAGCCACACGCCGGAAGCGCCGAGGTATCGCATCATCACGCCGCTGACGCGGGATGTGTCCCCGGAGGAATATCTGGCGCTGACCCGCCTGCTGGCAAAGGAATGGGGCATCGACTGTGTGGACAGCTGCTCGTACCGGGCGCATCAGCTGATGTACTGGCCGACTACGCCCAGCAACGGTGAGTACGTGTTTGAGCGGTTCGACGGCGCATGGCTTGATCCAGACGAATATTTGAAAGCACATCCCGACTGGCGTGATGTGAGCCTTCTGCCCACCTCGTCCCGTGAGAGCACGCTCATCGACCGCCAGCGTAAGCAGCAAGCCGATCCGATCACCAAGCCCGGCATTGTGGGCGCTTTCTGCCGGACGTACTCGATTGAGGAAGCCATTGATACCTTTCTGTCCGATGTGTACCAGCCCAGCGCCATGGCAGGCCGCTACGATTATGTGCCTGCGGATTCCTCGGCAGGCGTGGTGCTCTACGACGGCAAGTTCGCTTACAGCCACCACGCCACCGACCCTGCCTGCGGACAGCTGCTCAACGCCTTTGATCTGGTGCGCATTCACAGGTTCCGTGATCTGGACGATAAGGTTGCCGCCGACACGGCTCCCAGCAAGCTGCCGTCCTATAAGGCTATGTGCGATTTTGCAGTACAGGACGCAGGCGTAAAGAAAACGCTGGCGGAGGATCGTGCGGCACAGGCGCAGGAGGATTTCAAAGAGGACGATAACTGGCAGGCACAGCTGGATTTGGAGCGCAACGGCACCATCAAGGACACCATGGCCAACATCAGCGCCATCCTGCGTCATGACCCGAATCTGCATGGCATCGTGTACAACCAGTTCAGCAATCTGCTGGATGTGCGGGAGGCGCTCCCATGGCAGCAGGTAAAGCCCGGCTGGAGCGATACCGATCTGGCTTGCGCCAAGCTGTACTTCGAGCGCTGCTATGGCATCTGGTCGCCGACCAAATTCAAGGACGCGTTGCTGGCCGTCACTTCTGTGGAACGGCTGTACCACCCCGTGCGAGATTATCTGGAATCCCTTGTGTGGGACGGCATGCCCCGGTTGGATACGCTACTCATCGATTACCTCGGCGCGGACGATACGCCCTATGTGCGGGCGGCGACGCGCAAAACGCTGACGGCTGGTGTAGCCCGCATCTATGAGCCGGGCGTGAAGTTTGACTCCATTCTGGTGCTGAACGGCCCGCAGGGCATCGGCAAATCCACCTTCTTTGCCCGGCTGGGAAAGAAGTGGTATTCGGATAGCCTGACCATCGCGGATATGAAGGACAAGACCGCGCCGGAAAAGCTGCAGGGCTATTGGCTGCTGGAGATTTCAGAGCTTGCGGGCATGAAGAAGATGGACGTGGAAACGGTGAAATCGTTCATTACCCGCACAGATGACAAGTATCGCCAGTCCTATGGTGTGTCCGTGGAGAGCCATCCGCGATCCTGCATCATTGTGGGCACAACCAACAGCGACGGCGGCTTCCTGCGGGACATCACGGGCAACCGGCGCTTCTGGCCTGTGCGCGTATCGGGCGGCGGCAAGCTGCACCCGTGGGATATGAAGGACATTGACCAGATCTGGGCGGAGGCGGTTTGTGCCTATCGCAACGGCGAAGAGCTGTTCCTCAAGGACGATGTGGCAGCGGAAGCCTATGCCCAGCAGCGAGAGGCGATGGAGTCGGATGACCGCGAAGGTGTGGTGCAGGATTACCTTGACCGGCTGCTGCCTGCGGATTGGGACAAGTATGACCTGTACCAGCGCTGTAGCTGTTTGGGCGGCAGCGATTTTGGAACGCCTGCGGAGGGCACCGTGCGTCGCGATCGGGTGTGCGCCATGGAAATCTGGTGCGAGTGTTTCGGTAAAGCCCGCGAGGCGCTGAGGAAGGCCGACTCCTACGAGATCGAGGGGATTCTGTATAAGCTGGGTGGTTGGAAGAAGTATGAGGGTTCCTCCAGCGGCAAGGCACGGTTCATCGGTTATGGCGTGCAAAAATGCTATGTGCGTGTTTCCGATGCAGGAACGGAAACAGGGACAGATTGATTCCCATGTTTCCATGGCGGGGCTTTGGCAACATTCATCGGAAACAGACCAAGGCCCCGCGCCGGTAGGCTTCTTATCTGCCTGTTTCCTTTGTTTCTCATTCTCTACAGAAAGAATGTAGATATAAATAGAAAGGAAATCAGGCCCGCATATGTACACATACGCGCGTAAGGAGTTTAGCCCCCATGAGAAACAAGCATTGGAAACAGCAAAAGGAGAAGCGCATGAGAGAAAAAACGGTGGAGCAAAAGCTGGTGGCAGCGGTCAGGCATATGGGCGGTATCGCGCCCAAGTTCGTGTCTCCCGGCTTGGATGGAGTGCCTGACCGTCTGATTCTGCTTCCGGGCGGCAAAGTGGGATTTGTGGAATGCAAAGCGCCCGGTAAACAGCTTCGTTCCCTGCAGGTACACAGAAAAAGACAGCTGGAAGGGCTTGGGTTTTTGGTGTACTGCTTGGATAGACCGGAAGCGATTGGAGGGATACTGGATGAAATACTGTGCTCATGATTATCAGGCATATGCGACGGAGTTTGTGCTTTCTCATCCGTATTGCGGCCTGATTCTGGATATGGGCCTCGGCAAGAGCGTCATTACGCTGACGGCGCTGTGGGATCTGCTGCTGGACAGCTTTGATGTGGGCTGCGCTTTGGTGGTTGCTCCCAAGCGTGTGGCGGAGGACACATGGCCGAGGGAGATTGCCAAGTGGGAACACCTGAAAGGGCTGACCTACTCGCTGGTGATGGGCAGCGAAAAGGAGCGCTGGGCGGCTCTTTCCCGGAAAGCCATGATCTATATCATCAACCGGGAAAATGTCAGATGGCTGGTGGAGCACACCGCATGGCGCTTTGACGCGCTGGTGATCGACGAGCTGTCCTCCTTCAAGTCGGCCAAGACACAGCGGTTCAAGGCGCTCAAGAAGGTGCGACCCCTGTGCAGCCGGGTGATCGGGCTAACCGGCACGCCCGCGCCCAATACCCTGATCGACCTGTGGCCGCAGATGTACCTGCTGGACATGGGGCAGCGCCTCGGTCGGTTCGTGACCCACTACCGGGAACGCTTCTTTGTGCCGGATAAGCGGAACCGGGAGATCGTGTACTCGTATAAGCTGCGGGAGGGCGCGGAGCAGAAGATCTATGAGCTGATCGGCGACATCTGCATTTCTATGAAGGCCACGGATCACCTGAAAATGCCGGAGCTGACCATGAACCGGGTGGAGGTACATTTAGGCGCACAGGAACAGAAGCTCTATGATACCCTGAAACGGGAAATGATTTTGCAGTTCAAGGACGGCGAGATCGACGCAGTAAACGCCGCTGCACTATCCGGTAAGCTCCTACAGATGGCCAATGGCGCGGTGTATGATTCGCAGGGGCGGACGGTTGCCATACACGACCGAAAGCTGGACGCGCTGGAAGATCTGGCGGAGGCCGCCAACGGCAAGCCTGTGCTGGTGGCGTACTGGTTCAAGCATGACCTTGCCCGGATTCAGAAGCGCTTCCCGGAAAGCCGCGTCATCGACACCAGCAGGGACATCTCCGACTGGAACGCGGGGCGCATTTCCATGGGGCTGCTGCATCCCGCATCCGGCGGGCATGGGCTGAACCTGCAGGAGGGCGGCTCCCCGGTGATCTGGTACGGCCTCACATGGTCGCTGGAGCTGTACCAGCAGCTCAATGCCCGTCTCTGGCGGCAGGGACAGAGCGCGGGCGCGGTGGTTATTCACCACATCGTCGCCGCAGGCACACATGACGAGGATGTGATGCGGGCACTGGAACGAAAGGACGTAGGACAA
>OLSB01003457.1_pt1 | contig 11430 bp, 9 predicted proteins | sample 1672071 | NCBI WGS metagenome assembly OLSB01 (sample SAMEA3136642, study PRJEB25190) | human gut metagenome | biome: human gut; feature: human-associated habitat; material: faeces | place: Austria | collected 2013
ATTGGTTCAATTTTTGTTCCTCCCGGTAAGGCTGCTGTAAAATAGCCGTTTTAAGACAGTTTCCGCCTCTTGGCGTCCCTGCGGATACCCATATTCCAGCCGCCGCACAATCGCATCTTCCCGCCCTGAACAACCACGCATGGTGCGGCATGATCCGCTGCAAGCCGATGGACAGTCAGAGAAAACGGAGAAAATATCGTCCGGCCCGCGCGGGACAGCGGCCAGAATACAAGCCGCGCAGGGCGGCGCTTCTTCCTCAGCCTTGAAGTGGCCGGCGGTCAGAGTATAAGCCGCACAGAGCGGCACGGCCCTCCCGGCCCTGAATCGGGGCGGCGGTCAGAATATAAGCCGCACAGGGCGGCGCTTCTTCCTCAGCCTTGAAGCGGCCGGCGGCCGGAAACGCCTCTTTGTCAAGCGCAGGGATACCGAAAAGGCGGCGCCAGAATGACGCCGCCTTTTTTGGCACAAACCTTACTTATTAAGACCGAAGCGCTTGTTGAAACGATCAACACGACCGCCGCTGTCAACCAGCTTCTGTCTGCCGGTGAAGAAAGGATGACACTTGGAGCAGATTTCCACTCTGATATCCTTCTTGGTCGAACCGGTCTCGATCACCTCGCCACACGCGCAGCGGATGGTCGTAGGCTCGTACTTGGGATGAATTCCCTCTTTCATGCTTGTCACCTCTTTCTGAATCCTGTTACAAATGCGTTTATTATAATATCATAAGGCCGACGGAAATGCAAGTCCTTTTTCGGGCAAAGCAAAATTTTCCCGACCCCCTTCGTTTTGCGCTGTTTACAGCCCCAGCAGCTTCTCCACCTCGTCCTGCAGCTCGCCGCAGAGAGCCTTCGCCGCATCGGCACAGCTGCCTTTGACCATATAATAGACTTTGAGCTTTGGTTCGGTGCCGGAAGGACGGATCACAACCGTCGCCCCGTTTTCAAGGGACAGCGACAGCACATCGGAAGCAGGCAGCCCAATCGGCTCGCGCGCCTCCCCTTTTACCCGAATCCCGGCCCGGTAGTCGCAGTAACCCGCGACAGGATGCGCGCCAAGCGCCTTGGGCGGCGCGGCGAAAAGGCCATCCATCAGTGCGGCCATCTTCTTCATGCCGTCCGAGCCTGCAAAGGCGGTGCTGGTAACATGGTTGTAGAAGCACCCGAATTTCTCATAGATCGCGTCGAGCGCGTCAAGCAGGGTGCGGCCGGAAAGCTTGTGATAGGACGCCATCTCAGCGACCAGCATGGCGGCAACCACTGCGTCCTTGTCCCGGACGTAGGGTCCGGCAAGGTAGCCGCAGCTTTCCTCAAAGCCAAAGACGAAGCGCTTCACCTCGCCCTTTGACTCGAGGCGGGCGATCTGATCGCCGATATATTTGAAGCCGGTGAGCACATTGACCATCTCAATGCCGTAGTTCGCGGCAACAAGATCGGCCAAGGTGGTCGAGACAATGGATTTGACCGCGACCGGGTTCTGCGGCATCGTTCCCCGCTCGGTACGGGCGCGGCCGATATAATCGAGAAGCAGAACTCCGACCTCGTTGCCGGTCAGCAGGGTGTAGCTTCCATCCCGGCGCACCGCCACGCCGAGCCGGTCGGCGTCGGGGTCGGTGCCGATCAGCAGATCGGCGCCGCTCTTCTCCGCATAGGACAGGCCCAGAGCCATCGCCTCCCGAAGCTCCGGATTCGGATAGGAGCAGGTCGGAAAATTGCCGTCAGGCAGGAGCTGTTCCTCCACCAGCGTGAGGTTGGTGATTCCGATCTCTGAGAGGATATGCCGCACCGGCAGATTTCCGGTGCCGTTGAGAGGAGTATAAACAAGGGAAAGGCCCGCCCGTCCCGGAGCGTCAGGCACGCACCGGCAGGAAAGCACCTCCTGATAATACGCTTCGATCGCGTCCTCCCCGACCGGGACGATCATGCCGGAAGAAATCCCCTCCTCCAGAGAGATGCATCGAACTCCCTCAAAAACATCGGTCTGCTGAATATACGAGAGCACCTCGTCCGCCGATTCGGAGGTCATCTGGCAGCCGTCTGGGCCATAGGCCTTATAGCCGTTGTATTCAGCCGGGTTGTGGCTGGCTGTCACCATGACGCCCGCCGCACAGTGATAATACCGCACCGCCCAGGAAAGCATCGGGGTCGGCGCAAGGGTGGAATAGAGGTAAGCCCGAACCCCGTTGGCCGCTAAAACCCCTGCCGCCGCGTGGGCAAACAGCTCGGATTTGTTGCGGCTGTCGTAGGCGATGGCGGCCGCAGGGGCCTGCGGCCCCTCGTGATGCTTCAGAATGAATTCGGCCATTCCCTGAGTGGCCTGCCGCACCACATAAAGGTTCATCCGGTTGGTTCCCGCGCCGAGAATTCCGCGCAGGCCCGCCGTCCCAAAGGTCAGGTCCGTATAGAACCGCTCATAAATGCCCTTTTCGTCCCCTTCGATCCGCTCAAGCTCCGCGGTGAGATCTTGATCCTCCAGCGGGTAATCTTTCCACCGGCGATAGCGTTCCTGCACATCCATCGTCCGAGCCTCCTTTACAATTTCTGCTTTCTATGATAATATTTTTCGAAGCCCACGTCAATCCAAAGACAGTCTTTCCCCTTTTCGAATATTTTTGCGAAATCTCTTGCAATTCGGAAAAAAAGCTGATAGAATATTGCTGTTGTCCTATTTGGAATTATATTGCCGCTCATAAAGGAGGTGCAGACAGATGGCGAAATGCGATATCTGCGGTAAGGGCGTGACCTTTGGAATCAAGGTTTCTCACTCGCACAGACGGTCCAACAGAGCGTGGAAACCCAACGTCAAACGTGTTAAGGTGATCCAGAACGGTACCCCTTGTCACGTTTACGCCTGCACCCGCTGCTTGCGTTCCGGCAAGGTCACTCGTGCGGTCTAAAAGATCTGCACAGCATTTGGAAATCGAAGGAGCCCGGCATAGCCGGGCTCCTTTCGCATCTTCAGATAAAAACGCTCCGGCCCTCATCTCTTCGCAAGAGACAGCGCCGCCTTTTCACCCGCAAACGATGCGGTGGTGAGACAGCGGTCGGGGACCTCTTTCGCCTGACCCGCAAACCGCTCAACCATTTTATCGCGGACGGCGGTGCAGCTCTTCGCAAAAGACAGTGCCGCCGTTTAATCCGCAAACAGCGCGGTGGTGAGATAGCGGTCCCCAGTATCGGGCAGCAGGACTACAACCGTCTTTTTCTCGTTTTCAGGGCGGCGCGCCAGCTCGATGGCGGCATGCACCGCGGCCCCGGAGGAGATTCCCACTAGCACGCCCTCGGAGCGGCCGATCTCTCTGCCGGTTTCAAAGGCTTCTGCGTTTCCCACTGTGATGACCTCATCGTAAATCCCGGTATCCAGCACCGCAGGGACAAATCCCGCCCCGATCCCCTGAATTTTATGGGATGCGGCTGTTCCTCCGCTCAAAACCGGAGAAGCCGACGGCTCAACGGCAACGACCCGGATCGCCGGATTTCGGGATTTCAGGTAGCGCCCCACCCCGGTGATGGTTCCGCCGGTGCCGACGCCCGCCACAAAAAAGTCCACCCGACCGTCGGTATCCTCCCAGATTTCCGGACCGGTTGACCCTTCGTGTGCGGCGGGATTGGCCGGGTTGGTAAACTGGCCGGGGATAAAGCTTCCGGGAATCTCCCGTGCCAGCTCCTCCGCCCGGGCAATCGCCCCCTTCATCCCCTTAGCGCCCTCTGTCAGCACCAGCTCCGCGCCATAGGCCTTCATCAGCTGCCGGCGCTCAATGCTCATCGTTTCGGGCATCACAATGATGATGCGGTACCCCCGTGCTGCGGCCACCGCCGCAAGGCCGATGCCGGTATTTCCCGAGGTCGGCTCGATGATCACCGAGTCCTGTCCGAGCCTGCCCTCTTTCTCTGCATCGTCGATCATCGCCCGCGCAATCCGGTCCTTGACCGAGCCGGCCGGGTTAAAGTATTCCAGCTTGGCGAGGATGCGCGCCTTCAGGCCATGCATTTTTTCGATATGGGTCAGTTCCAGCAGCGGAGTCCTTCCGATCAATTGGTCCGCGGCAGTATAAATTTTGCTCATTGTTGATTCCTCCATTTCATATCATTGTGCGGCCGGCAGAAATTTGCTGCTTTTTCCGCACCGACATCGATCAGCGGGATGGACTCTGCTTTGCATCTAAATTACCAACTTTCTTAGTAGGTTAATAGGAATTATATACCCAGCCGCCGCCCACGTCAAGAGGGAAGGCAAAATTTTGGGACGGCTGATTGATTTCCCACCTACCCGGTTATATAATAGGTTGTACGAAAAGGGGGCTTTCTGATGATGATTTCGACAAAGGGGCGGTATGCCCTGCGTGTCATGGTGGATCTGGCCGAACACCAGGGGGAAGGCTATCTTCCTCTGAAGGAGATCGCCCAGCGGCAGGAAATTTCGGAGAAATATCTGGAAAGCATCCTGAAGGTTCTGGTTGCCCACAAGCTTTTGGCCGGACTGCGGGGCAAGGGCGGCGGATACCGCCTGACCCGGACGCCGGAGGAATACACCGTCGGCAGCATTCTGCGGCTGACCGAGGGCAGTCTGGCTCCGGTAGCCTGTCTGGAGCAGGACTCCCCGGAGTGTCCCCGCACGGCAGGCTGCCGCACCCTGCCGATGTGGCGGAAGCTGGACGCGATGATCCGGGACTTTTTTGACGGAATTACCATCGCCGATCTGTCGGCTCCGGCACGACCGGAGGACAGCGGTCTGATCTGAAGGAGCAGCATTTTTCCGAAGGATGCGCCTTTTTCCGCGCTTTTTTTGGCAATCTGCTTGCGTTCGCAGCGCTTGGCCGATATAATGAGGGGTAGACTATAAAGGGAGGGAAACCCTATGATACGCAAAACACTGGAAAAGACCTACGATCCCAAGCAGGTCGAGGACCGGATTTATCAGGGCTGGCTGGCCGGCAACTACTTTCATGCCGCGCCGAATCCTGAGAAAAAGCCGTTTACCATTGTGATTCCGCCGCCCAACATCACCGGGCAGCTCCACATGGGACACGCCCTTGACAACACCCTGCAGGATATTCTGATCCGCTACAAACGGATGCAGGGCTTTGAAGCTCTCTGGATGCCGGGCACCGATCACGCCTCGATTGCAACCGAGGCGAAGATTGTCAACGCGCTGCGGGAAGAGGGGGTTTCAAAGGCCGACATCGGCCGCGAGGAATTCCTGCGCCGCGCGTGGGACTGGCGCGCCAAGTACGGCGGACGGATCATCAACCAGCTTAAGAAGCTCGGCTCTTCCTGCGACTGGGAGCGGGAGCGCTTCACCCTCGACGAGGGGTGCAGCAAAGCGGTCACCGAGGTGTTCTGCCGCCTCTATGAAAAGGGCCTGATCTACCGCGGGGAGCGAATGATCAACTGGTGCCCCAACTGCAAGACCTCGATTTCGGATGCCGAGGTCGATTACCAGGAGAAGGCCGGCGCCTTCTGGCATATCCGCTACCCGCTCGCCGACGGATCGGGCGATCTGATCGTGGCCACCACCCGCCCCGAGACCATGCTCGGCGACACCGGCCTTGCGATCAACCCCGGCGATGAGGAACGCATCCATCTCGTCGGTAAAAAAGCGGTTCTGCCGCTGGTAAACCGCGAAATCCCGATTGTGGCCGACGATTATGTGGAACTCGGCTTCGGCACCGGCGTGGTCAAGATGACCCCCGCCCACGACCCAAACGACTTTGAGGTCGGACAGCGCCAGGGCCTTGAAATTATCAACATCTTCAATGAAGACGGCACCGTCAATGAAAACGGCGGAAAATATGCCGGAATGGACCGTTTTGAGTGCCGCAAGGCGATTGTCCGCGATCTTGAGGAGCAGGGTTATCTGGTCAAGGTCGAGCCCTATACCCACAATGTGGGATGCTGCCAGCGCTGCGGCACCATTGTGGAACCCCGTCTCTCCACACAGTGGTTCGTCAAGATGAAGCCGCTTGCCGAGCCTGCCGTCCGGGCGGTCCGCGGGGGCGAAACCCGCTTTGTGCCCGAGCGGTTTGATCAGACATACTTCCATTTCATGGAAAATATCCGCGACTGGTGCATTTCCCGCCAGCTCTGGTGGGGACATGCGATTCCGGCGTGGTACTGTGAGGACTGCGGCGAGATCACCGTTGCACGCGAGGAACCGAAAATCTGCTGCAAATGCGGCTCGGCCCGCCTGCGCCGCGATCCGGACACCCTTGATACCTGGTTTTCCTCCGCCCTTTGGCCCTTCTCGACGCTGGGCTGGCCGGAAAAGACCCCTGAGCTGAACTACTTCTTCCCCACCGACGTGCTGGTGACCGGCTACGATATTATCTTCTTCTGGGTCGCTCGGATGATTTTTTCCTCCATCGAGCAGATGGGCGAGGTTCCCTTCCGGGATGTGCTGATCCACGGCCTTGTCCGCGACGCGCAGGGGCGCAAGATGTCCAAGTCGCTCGGCAACGGCATCGATCCTCTCGAGGAGATCGAAAAGTACGGCGCCGATGCGCTGCGCCTGACGCTGGCCACCGGCAACGCACCCGGAAACGACATGCGCTACTCGGATGAAAAGGTCAAGGCAAGCCGCAACTTCTGCAACAAGATCTGGAACGCGGCCCGCTTCATCCTGATGAACCTCGGCGACGAGGAAATTCCGAACGCCCTGCCCGGCGGTCTCACCGCCCCCGACAAGTGGGTGCTGCACGGATATAACCGGCTGGTGAAGGAAGTCACCGAGAACATCGAGAAATACGAACTGGGCATCGCGGTGCAGAAGCTCTACGATTTTATCTGGGATGTCTTTTGCGACTGGTATATCGAGCTGGCCAAGCCCCGCCTCAACGCGGGCGGCGAACAGGCGCAGACAGCCCGTCAGGTACTGGTCTATGTCCTGACTCGGACCTTGGCGCTGCTGCATCCATTCATGCCGTTTATCACCGAGGAGATCTGGCAGACCCTGCCGCACGAGGGGGAAAGCCTGATGATCTCCCGGTGGCCGCAGTATGATCCCGCCCTTGAATTTGCGAAGGAGGCCGCCGATTTCGAGATGGTGATGGCCGCGATCAAAGCGATCCGGATCGCGCGTTCCAACGCCGATGTGCCCCCGTCGCGCAAGGCGACCGTCTACCTCAAGAGCGAGCATGCACAGCAGTTCCTCGACGCGGCGCCGTTCATCGAGCGTCTGGCCTTTGCCTCATCGGTCGTGGCCGTCGAAGAGGACTTTTCCATCGAGCACGCGGTGCACGTCGTCACCGACGACGCGAGAATCCTGCTGCCGATGGACGAGCTGATCGACCGGGACAAGGAGCTCGCCCGTCTGAACAAGGAGATGGCCTCCTGCGAACGGGAAATTTCCGCCGTCTCTGGAAGACTCGCCAACGAGGGCTTCGTGGCCAAGGCTCCTGCCAAGGTCATTGAGTCGGAGCGCCAGAAGCTGGAAAAAGCGACCGAAAGGATGGAAAAAATCCGCGAAAGCCTTGCCGCGCTGGGCGCGTAAATGCTCAAAAAGCCATTCTTCCCTGCGCTGGGTGCATAAATGATGAAAGAGCCCGCCTTTCAAAGAAAAGGCGGGCTCTTTGTCCCGATGGAAGGATACTGCGAAGGTCCAAACCGCGGGCAGCGATGAAATATTTCCCTGGGGAGCAGAAAAAATGCTGTTTTTTGCCACTAAATAAAGGACCAGTGTGATTGCAGCCATCCCGCGAAAGGAGAGAAAGGATATGATGGACCCGCTGAAACGCACCGCCGTACTCACCCTCTCGCTGCTGCTCGCCGCCTGTGCCCCGGCGCAGCGGCCCGCCTCCTCCACGGACGGGGCAGAGTCCGCCCTCCCCGCCCCCGCGGCGTCGGAATCCTCTGCCGCGCAGCCGCCGTCCACCGAGGGCGCCGACCGGCTTTACCGGATTTACCGCGGGGAGCAAACCATTGTGATGGATGGGGACGGCAATCTTCTCCCTGACGAGGAAGCCTATACTCCGCTTTACGACCTGCTGACCGGCGCGGAAGCCTACCGTCTCCGCACAAAGAACGAGGACACCGGCGGGGATGACGAATACGGCAACCCGGTCGTGCAGCAGTACTGCTCCCTCTGTGACGCCAAGGGAACCCTTCTTTATGACTGGGAGCCGGTCACCTACCGCGCCGCCTTTTCGGGACTGCTGATCCGGCAGGACCCCCGCAGCTGGTGGAGCAATCCGTCCGAACTGGAGGGCTACTCCACCGCCCTCTGGAATCCCGCAACCGGTGAAACAGTAGCCGACGGAGTCGACTCGCTGCAGGAGATGGGCGACGGCAGCGTTCTGGCGCTCGATGTGACCGGACGCACCCTCGGGGTGCTTGACAGCAGCGGGAAGGTTCTCAGCGGCTTCCCCGCCCCGGCGGATTATTACTACCCCAATGCGAAATGGGGGATGATTTCCGCCGACGCCGGATACAATCCCTACGGCCCCTACGATCCCGGCGGAAAGCCCTCCTCCGCGCTGCTGCTCGACCGGGATTTCAACATTCTGTTTGAATGCGAACAGCTCAACCTCGGCTTTTACGGACTCCGCGGGCCTTATGCCCTCTGGCACGACCATGGACGGACGGGGCTTCTGTCTCTGCCCAGTCTTACACGCCTCTACTCGATTTCCGAGGAGGAGGGAGACATTCAATATTTTGACGGGGAGCGGCTGATTCTGCGTACCGGAACACGAAACGATCCCCTCAATCCATGGCGCTGCTTTCTCTATGACCTTGAGGGAAATCTCCTGGCCGGGCCATATGAACAGCTTTCTCCGGAGGACGAATGGGAGGACCGCGATGCTCCGGCCGGGCGTTTTCTGGCCGGGAACGGCGGCACACTTTCTCTGCTCGACCGGGACGGCGGCCTGATCACCTCGGCGGAGCTTCCGGGCCTGTGCTCCTTTTCCTCGCTCGGAGACGGCTATTATACCTACAATATCGAGAGGACGGGCGATTCGCCCGATTCGTTTTCCACCCATTTGACGGGCCTGCTCGGCCCTGATTTCGAGGTGGTCCTCCCGGCGGAGCAGTATCAGTCCATCTACCGGCTGACCGATTGGGCCGGACAGAGGTCCGCCCGCTATGACCTGCTCGAATGCGGCAGGGAGCTCCCCAATGGGGTCTGGCGCTTCGACCTGCTCACCCTCTCCGGCGAACCGGTTCTTGGGAACCTGTCCGTCATCGGGGATGCCGGTCCCGGACGCATCGCGGTGATCCGCGGAAGCTCGATGGGGCTGATCGACTTTTCCGGCCGCTGGATCGCCCGCCGCTCAATCTATCAAGGCCTGCAAAACGATTAAGGAGGATTCATGATGAAGCTGCAACACCGCGCCGCCCTGCTGCTGGCGGTTCTGATCGCCGCCGCGGGCTGCAAAAACTCCGCTGTTCCGTCCCAAAGCGAAACTCCGTCCTCTTCGGAGGCGCCGTCTTCTTCTGCGAGCGCCCCCGCCGCCCTGCCGCTTCCCGGCATCGACGCCGAATCCTTTCCCCGGATCGACGGCTCCACCGCCAATCATCCGCTGATCACCCGCATTTACTCGGAAATCTGCGGCATCAGCCGTGAGGAAGCCGAAACGCTGGTGGATCTCGACCTCGGGAGCACCGGTTCAATCTGGCAGAAGATGCTCTACGGCGGCGAATCCTGCCTGCTGATCGTCTACGAGCCGCCCGAGGAAGTCAAGGAGGCCAGCGCGGCCGAGCTTGCCCAGTTGGAGATCGATCCAATCGGCCGGGACGGCCTCGTGTTCCTTGCCAACGCACAGAACCCCGTGGAAAGCCTGACCGTCGAGGAGCTGCGGAAGATCTACACCGCACAGCTCACCGACTGGAGCGAGGTCGGCGGCGAGCCCGGACCGATCCAGCCGTTCCAGCGCAATCCCGACAGCGGCAGCCAGACCCTTTTCATGAAGCTGCTGATGCGGGGCAAACAGCCGATGACGCCGCCAACCGAGCTGGTGCAGCAGACAATGGGCGGTCTGATTGACGGGGTTGCCGCCTTCGACGGCTCGGGCAGCGCACTGGGCTATTCGGTTTATTACTATGCCAGCCTGATGTACGGGAATCCCAACCTCAAGCTTCTGGCGGTCGATGGAGTCGCCCCTTCGAACGAAAGCATCGGGAACCAATCCTATCCTCTGACCAACGACTTTTATCTCGTGATCCGCGCGGACGAACCGGCGGACAGCCCGGTACGCGCCCTGCGCGACTGGCTGCTGACCGACGAGGGGAAGCGCCTTCTCGAGGAGGAAAACTATGTCTGGGCACGCGCCGGCATGCCGCAGCAGTCCGCAGGTGCGGGAAATCCGTTCGAAAGCTCCTCGCTTCCCGGCTGAGCGGCGGCCTTCCGGCTCCGATTCAGGCCCCCGGTTCTGCCGGGGGCCTGCGCAAGCCCGGGAGGGCGCGGCGCAGGGAACCCGTTCGGGAGTTCCGCGCTCCCCGGATTCTGCCGGAATGTCTTTCCATAGTTCCAATTCGGCTTCGCGTTCCCGATGAAATTCAATGAATATTCGATGATTGTGGTGCAACAGTTTAACAGGGCATACAGAGCCGTGGTTGTACATCATTCGGTTGCGGCTCCGCCTTGAGATATACAAAAAGTATAGTATATATAAAACATTAAGAAAAATTTTACTTCTATAATAAATACGAACGCAATTATAAGAAAGGGGTTATCCACCATGAAAAAAGTTGCTCTTGTTTTAGGATTGGCATTAGCAGCGTCGTTCGTCCTTGCAGGGTGCAGCGCTTCGGAGACAGGTGGCGCTGGTGATCCTGTTCCTGATGGGGTGACAGAGCCGGGTGTTACACCAAACGGAAATGAAATTGAAGCAAGTCAACCCGCCAATCAAGTGCAGGATACAGAAGAAAAACTTGAATGGGACAAAATGCCTATGGTAATGGTGGACGGTAAGCTATATTACGATACGGGAGAGGAAAGCAGCATTGACGGCCGTTGTGGAGTAATGGACGGGGAAATAACTTCAACCGTTGATAGTTCTGAGATACCGGCAAAAGATAATCAGTCCAATTTCGGGGCAGGATTTGAATATCAATATGGAGCCAATGATACCATAGAGATTTTCATGAATGGGAAATGGATTGTTTTCGAGCATAGGGAAGGGGCATGAAACCAAGCTCGGTTTCCCGATAAATGACAGCTGCGGACGGCCTTTCCGAAGGAACGCTTGCATGGCCGGATTGGTATAACAGCTTGTTGGAAGAAGAACAGTCAGCTATAAGCGATATCCCGTCTGATCCAGCAGGAGAAGATGACATTGTGAAAACAGAGGACACAGAGGCTTCGGCAACAGAAGATGAATTGCGTGGCTGTCCTCCTGCGCCAGCGGATCGATAGCGGCAATGCCCAAAAGCACATCTCTTTTGGCCACAGCATACAAGATGCAAAAGGGGCATCTCAATTTTGGGATAGCCTTTT
>OLSB01003458.1_pt1 | contig 11429 bp, 10 predicted proteins | sample 1672071 | NCBI WGS metagenome assembly OLSB01 (sample SAMEA3136642, study PRJEB25190) | human gut metagenome | biome: human gut; feature: human-associated habitat; material: faeces | place: Austria | collected 2013
AGACCACCACGCTGCGCATGATCGCCGGCTTTGAAAGCCCGGACGAGGGCGAGATTTACCTCGGCGACGAGGCCATCAACGCTCTCACCCCGAACAAGCGCGACACCGCCATGGTGTTCCAGAGCTACGCCCTTCTCCCGCATTACAATGTGTTCGATAACGTCGCCTACGGTCTCAAGCTGCGGCATGTGCCGAAGGAGGAGATCCGCGAGCGCGTGATGAAGATCCTTGATCTTGTGGAGCTCACCGGCATGGAGGGGCGCATGACCAATCAGCTCTCCGGCGGACAGCAGCAGCGTGTGGCGCTTGCCCGCGCGCTCGTTATCGAGCCGAGCGTCCTGCTCTTTGACGAACCGCTCTCCAATCTCGACGCCAAGCTGCGCGTTACGATGCGCACCGAGATCCGCCGCATTCAGCAGGAGGTCGGCATCACCGCCATTTACGTCACGCACGACCAGAGCGAGGCCATGGCGCTCTCCGACCGGATCATTATCATGCGTTCCGGTGTTGTCGAGCAAATCGGCTCCCCGCAGGAGATCTATTACCACCCCGTCAACGAGTTCGTCGCCGACTTCATCGGCGAGGCGAATTTCCTCAAGGGCAGACTCGAAGCACTCTCGGACCGTCGTGCGCAGATCCGCGTGGCGGGCAGCATCTGCCACGCCGCCGCCGTGCCCGGCATGGAGGTCGGCAGGGATTATACGATCGTTCTTCGTCCCGAGGCCGCGTCTCTTGCCGAAGAGGGCGGGCTTCCCTGCGAGGTCGTTCTCTCCTGCTTCATGGGCAGCTACCAGAACTACCACGTCAAAGTCGGCGATACGCTTGTGAAGCTCACCGATCCCAACCCCAAGAACAAGCGCATTTACAACGTCGGCGAGCACTGCCGTCTGGTCTTTGATCCCGAGAGCGTACACGTTCTCTGATCTTCCCCGTTGTTTGCGCCCCTGTCCGCTTTCTGCGGACGGGGGCTTTTTTGTGCCGCCGCGGATTGGCAGAAAGCGGGGCTTTCACGTATGCTGTAAGGGGTGCGCCTCAACATCTTTATCTTGGAGTGTGAACCATGGCAAGCTTTACCAACTTCGCCACGCTTTCCTACAACGGCGGCACGACGAACTCGAATATCGTTACCGGGGAGATCCTTGAGGCTCTCACCGCTGTCAAAACGGCGGTTTCGGCGAATTATTCGGCGGGTGGCCGCATCACCTACGCTATCTCGCTCGTGAACACCGGCACGACGGCCATCACGGGTTATACCGTCACCGACGATCTCGGCGGCTACACCGTCGGGGAAAACACGGTCTATCCGCTCGCCTACAACGCCGGAACGGTACGCTATTATATCAACGGCGTATTGCAGGCCTCTCCGACCGTAACGGCCGGGCCGCCGCTCACCGTGACCGGCCTCACGGTCCCCGCGGGCGGCAGCGCCGTCTTGATCTATGAAACGACCGCAACAAATGTCGCCCCGCTTGCAACCGGCGGATCGATCACCAACACCGCAGCGATTACCGGCGGAGGGCTCATAAACCCGATCACGGCGCAGGCGACGGTAGAGACCGAAAACAGCGCCGATCTCACCATCAGCAAGGCCCTCTCGCCGACGACCGTCACGGAAAACGGCCAGATCACCTATACGTTCGTCATCTCCAACACCGGCAATACCGAAGCGGCGGCGACGGACAACATTGTCGTCACCGACACATTTGATCCCCTTCTCCGCAACATTGCCGTCACTTACAACGGTACCGCGTGGACGGAGGGCACGAATTACACCTATAACGCCGCAACCGGCGTTTTTACGACGCAGGCCGGACAGATCACCGTGCCGGCGGCCTCGTTCTCGCAGAACGCGGACGGAACATTTGCCGTCACACCCGGCACGGCCACACTCGTCATCACCGGAACGGTCTGACCAGCCGCCTTACTAAAGACCCCATCCCCGGCTTTTGCCGGGGATGGTTCTGCGGAAAAATCGCTTCCCGTCCCGTCCGTCCCGTAATATAATGATTATATTATGCGCTTTTCGACAAAATGCGCGCAAAACGGACGGAGAAAGAGACGTATGGAAAAGAAAACCTTTTATCTCACCTGCGAGCGGACTTGGGTGTACGATACGCTCATATTTGCCGCCGGCATTCTCGGCTCATATACCTATATGCTCTGCGGCGGCATTTTCTGCAATGCGCAGACCGGAAATATCGTTCTTCTGGGCATCGCGCTCGGCACACGGAGCTGGCTGAAAGCGCTGTACTATGTCATCCCGATCTCCGCCTACACACTCGGCGCGTTCATTTCCGAGCTTATCCCCGACGATGTGAAGCACCGCTTTCACATCCGCTGGGAGACGATCCTCGTCGCCGTGGAGATCGTGTTCGTCGCGATTCTCGGCGCGCTGCCTGAGGCGACGCCGGTACAGGTGTTTCAGGTATCCATTAACTTCATTGCCTCCATGCAGTACAACACATTCCGCAATTCCGAAGGTGTGCCGATGGCTACGACGTTTGCCACCAACCATGTCCGTCAGCTCGGCATCGGCCTTGCCAGAGAGCTGCACCGCCGCCACGGCGATACGTCCCACCGCCGCATTCTCCGGCGGCATTTTTCCATGATCCTCTTCTTCCTTGCCGGAACGATTCTCGGTGCGATTGCCTGCACGTTTCTCCGCCGCCGCGCGGTCTGGATCGCAGCAATCCCCTACGCCGTCGTGTTTGCCGCCTTTCTCCACGCCGATCTCACCTCCGAAAAGGAATGGCTGGAGCGCGACCCCGCAGGCCATTGATCCGCGCTGCATATCCCTCTTGCACTTTCAACTGGTTTACGCTATAATGCGCCAAACCAAAGCAGGAGATTATCATCATGTCCGGATATCATAAGAACGAAATCTACGCCTTTCTCAACGAAAAAGGCATTCCCTATGAAGCCGTTGAACACGAGGCGGTGTTCACCATGGAGGAAATGGAGCGCGCCGGGATCAATGCTCACGGCTGCATCTGCAAAAATCTCTTCCTCCGCGACGCCAAGGGAAAGCAGCACTTTCTCGTGACCGTTCCCGACGAGCGCCGGGTCGATCTCAAATGGCTCTCTTCGGCGCTCGGCACATCCAAGCTCAGCTTTGCCTCCGCCGAGCGGCTGGACAAGTATCTCGGCGTACCGCAGGGGAGCGTTTCGCCGTTCGGGATCCTCAACGATGAAAGCCGCTCCGTTATCTTTGCCGCGGACTCCGCGCTTACCTCGCTGCCGGTGATCGGCGTCCACCCGAACGACAATACTGCCACGGTGTTTCTCTCCTTTGCCGACCTTCGGCAGATCATCGAAAACCATGGCAACGGCGTCGTTCTTTTGGATTTTTCCCCCCCCCCCGCCGCAGGCGTAATTCCCGCCCCGCTCCCGGCATTTACCGCGCCGGAAGCGGGGCTTTCTGCGCCATAAACCCTTTGGCGATTTTTACAAGCATTTCTTTGCATTATTAAAGAATTTGATATATATCTGCTCTTGATAATCCAACCGGTACGCTGTAGAATCTCTCCATAATTTTTCCCGGACGGAAGCACGGCATACTGCCGGCGCTTCTCCCTTTACAGGGGCCGGAGTTTCGCGGTTCCGCCCCTTTCGGCGAAACCGCGCTTTTTTATTTTGCTGCGAAAGGATGAGTTCGCCCATGGCAAAAAAGAGGATCCTCGGCGTAATCGGTTTGGGGCACGTCGGCGCGCATGTCGCTTATGCGCTCGCGGTGCAGGGCATTGCGGACGAGCTGGTACTCGTCGATAAAAATGCGCGGAAGCTCGCAAGCGAGATACAGGACCTGCGTGACGCCGCGGCGTATCTGCCGCACCGCGTTGTCTTTCGTTCCGGAGAGTTTTCCGATCTCGGCGCATGCGACGTGATCATCAACTGCGTGGGAAAGATTGAGCTTCTCCGCGAATCGCACGACCGCACCACGGAGATGGACTTCACAATCCCGGCGGTACGCGGCTTTGCCGGGAAAATCCGGGAAAGCGGTTTTGACGGCGTTGTTATCAATATTACCAATCCCTGCGACATTGTAACGCATGAGCTTGCTCTGGGACTCGGGCTTCCGAGAGGGCGCGTATTCGGCACCGGCACCGGACTCGACACGGCGCGGCTTCTCAGCGCGCTGGCCCGCCAGACCGGCATCGACCACAAGTCGATCACCTGCTATATGCTCGGCGAACACGGAAACCGTCAGTTTGCCCCATGGTCTGCCGTCAGCTTCCGCGGCATGCCGCTGGACGCCTGGGCTAAGAAGGACGAACGGTTCCGGTTTGACCGCGAGGCTCTGCAGAAGGAGTCTATCGGCGGCGGATGGGTCACCTTCTCCGGGAAATACTGCACCGAATACGGTATTGCGACGACCGCCGCGCGCATGGCGCACATCGTCCTGCACGATGAAAAGGCGATAATGCCGGCCAGCGCGGAGCTTTGCGGAGAATACGGTGAATCCGGACTGTTTGCCGGAGTTCCCTGTGTGCTCGGCGCAAACGGCGTGGAGCGGATCGTTGAACTGCCGCTCACAGCAGAGGAGCAGGCGCAGTTCCACGCCTGCTGCAGCGGCATCCGCGACAATATGGAGCATTGGAACAACATTCGAAATATCTGATAACACAACGGAGGCGCTGATCATGACGATTTCGTTTACAAAGAATCCGACTCCCGGAAAGCTGCCGGAATCCGACGCGCTGGGCTTTGGAAAATACTTTACCGATCACATGTTTCTTATGGATTATTCCGATACCGACGGCTGGCATAATGCGCGCATCGTCCCTTTCGGCCCGGTCAGCCTGTCTCCCGCCGCAGGTGTATTTCACTACGGCGCCGAGGTATTTGAAGGTCTGAAAGCCTACCGACGCCCGGACGGCGGCGTGCAGCTTTTCCGTCCCTGGGAAAACATGGCGCGCCTGAACCGCTCGTGTGACCGTATCGGTCTGCCGCGGATCAACGAGGAGGACGGACTGCAGGCAATTCTGGAACTGGTGCGCACGGATGAGCGCTGGGTTCCTTCCGAGCCGGGAACGTCACTGTACATACGCCCGTTCCTGTATTCAACAAACCCGACGCTTTCCCTGCATGGCGTATTTGCGGCGACTTTCGCCGTTATTCTCTCCCCCTCCGGGAATTATTTCAAAAACGGCTTGGAGCCCGTCTCCCTTATGGTGGAGACAGAGGACGTGCGCGCCGTACGCGGCGGCACCGGCGAGGCAAAATGCGGCGGAAACTATGCCGCCGCCAACCGCGCCGGAGAAAAAGCCGCCGAAAAAGGCTACGCACAGGTTTTGTGGCTGGACGGCGTCGAACGAAAATATGTGGAAGAGGGCGGCGGCATGAACGTGATGTTCAGGATTAACGGCACCGTTGTGACGCCCATGCTCACCGGATCCATTCTCCCCGGCATCACACGCAAATCTTGCATCGAGCTGCTGCGCAGCTGGGGCATTTCGGTAGAAGAGCGCCTCATCAGCGTGGACGAGCTTTTTGACGCTGCAAAAACCGGCGCTCTGGAAGAAGCATGGTGCGTCGGCACCGCGGCGGTCGTCTCCCCCATCGGCGAGCTTGCATGGGGAAAGCGGAAATATACGATCAACGATAACCGGATCGGCTCGCTCTCGCAAAAGCTCTATGACGAGCTGACCGGCATCCAGCGGGGTACAAAGCCCGATCCGTTCGGCTGGGTTTGCCGGGTCTGCTGAGCCGGATATAATCAAAGCAGGGTATACTTTTTTTCGTCCGGGAGAGCACAGCGCTTCTTCTCTTGCGAAAAGAAGCGGCGCTCAGCTCCGCTCCGGAACCGATTGCGTTGGGAACGGAGACGCACAAAAAGAGCGGCCTTACAGGATTCTTTTGTCCTGTAAGGCCGCTTTTGCATAGCGGAGTTTCATTGATGGATCCGACAAACGTAAGGATAATCAATGGCTTGCAAGCAGTAAGTAAGGTGCTTTGATCCACCTGTAACAATGCCGGTCGCTTCAAGATCCGAATGGAAAACAACATCACCGCTTGCAGCTTTTCTGAAAGTCTGTATTGACAGCTAAAGATTATGAGCCTATAATTCGGCTAACGATTGTTAGCTTCGAGGATGTTATGAAAAACGAAACGACGAAACAAAGAATATTGACTGAAGCAGTACAACTGTTTTCCAAAGAGGGATATGAGGCTGTCAGTGTCGATCAGATCGCAAAAGCTGTCGGAATCAAAGCCCCCTCCCTCTATAAGCATTACAAGAATAAACGGGATATCTTTGACAGCATCTTACGGATCATGGAACAGCGGGATGGAGAAAATGCAACCGCCTGTTCTTTGCCGGAAGGAACGGCCGAGGCTATGCCGGAAGCCTATGAACGACCGTCCATTGAGGATCTAATCGCATTCAGCAAACAGCAATTCCGTTATTGGACGGAAGATGAGTTTGCATCTTCTGTCCGGAAAATGCTGACGGTGGAACAATACCGCAGCGAAGAAATGAACGCTCTTTACCATCAGTACCTCGGTGCCGGTCCACTGAACTATGTCGCAGATTTATTGGGTTCTCAGGCAGAAGCCCTGGCTTTTTATGGCCCAATGTTCCTATTGTACAGCGTCTACGATGACGCGGACGATAAGGCGTCGGTATATGCCTTACTGGACGCCCATTTGGAGAGGTGGCTCAAATGAATTTTTTTGTCCCGGACCGCTGGGCAGCGCTGGCCGCTCAGCATCCCGAACGGACCGTGGGGCGGATCACGTTACAGGAAAAGGGTATGTATTGGATCTGCACCATCACGGGTGAACAGAAGGCTATGGTTTCCGGCAAGCTTCAATTCGATGCGCAGTCCCCGTCCGATTACCCCGCCGTAGGCGACTATGTGATGGTAGGCTGTGCCGACCCGGATACTGCCGTCATCCATCTGGTACTGCCCCGTAAAAGCCTGTTTGTGCGCAAAGCGGCGGGCACTTCCAAAACGGAACAAGTGGTAGCTGCCAATATCGATACCGTATTTCTGTGTATGAGCCTGAACAACGATTTCAATCTGCGTCGATTGGAACGCTATCTTGCCGTTGCATGGGAAAGCGGAGCGGAGCCGGTGGTTGTGTTGACAAAAGCGGACCTGTGCGCGGATCTTCCCCAAAAACAAAGGGAAGTGGAGGCCATCGCCATGGGCGTGGATATTCTCACCACCTCCGCCATGGAGTCGGACGGATACCGACAGATCATGCCTTACATCACACAGGGTAGAACCGTTGCCTTTGTAGGTTCCTCCGGCGTGGGCAAGTCCACGCTGATCAACCGCCTGCTGGGGGAAGAACGTCTGGCAACAGACGGCCTTCGAAATGATGATAAGGGCCATCACACCACGACCCACCGGGAACTGCTGTTTCTGCCCAACGGGGCCATGGTCATTGATACTCCGGGAATGCGTGAGCTGGGAATGTGGGATGCCGCTTCCGGCGTTGAGCAAACGTTCGGGGATATTGAAGAACTGGCAGCCCGATGCCGTTTCCGCAACTGTTCCCACTCGAGCGAACCGGGCTGCGCCGTCCGGGCCGCTCTTGAAAGCGGCCATTTGGACACCGGGCGCTGGCAGTCCTATCAGAAGCTGAAAAATGAGAATTCCTATGCCGTCGACAGCAAAAGCTATCTGGCCGCAAAAGAAAAGAAATTCAAAGATATCTCAAAAATCAATAAGTATAACAAGAAGAGGTAATATATATGAAATACCTGTTAAGTGAAAAATACAACACGCCGGAACTCATGGGGAAAATCATGGGACCAAATCCTGTGAAATTGGAGGAAGAGCTGCTGACCGGACATCAGATCCCTGCCGGGAGCGTGGTCTGCGACCTTGGCAGCGGACAGGGGCTGACAAGCGTGTTTCTGGCAAGGGAATACGGTTTTACCGTCTATGCCGCAGATCTGTGGAGCGATCCGGAGGAAAACAGGCTTTTTTTCCGGGAAATGGGGCTGTCCGAAACGGAAATTATTCCGGTCAAAGCAGACGCAAACGCTTTGCCGTTTGAAGCAGAGTTCTTTGATGCCGTCGTCAGCACGGATTCCTATAACTATTTTGGCCGTGATCCGGAATTTCTGGATCAAAAGCTTCTTCCCTTTTTGAAGAAAGGCGGATATGTCTACATTGCTGTCCCGGGTATGAAGGAAGACTGTCACAACCATTTGCCTCCGGAATTGCTGCTGTCCTGGACGCCGGAACAAATGGACTATATGCATGATGTGGCTTACTGGTTTGAAATGGTCCGTCGGAGCCGGAACGCTGAGATCATCGAAGTCAGCCAGATGGAATCCAACGAAGAGGTATGGGCAGACTGGCTAAGGCAGGAGAATGCGTATGCGATCGGCGACCGCAGAGCCATAGAAGCCGGCGGGGGAAAGTATTTAAACTTTATCAAAATCGTGTTGAGAAAAAAACCAGAATGAATGCTAAGGCCACCGATTTCCGAGGAAGGCAGGCGCATTCGGCATACAAAAAATAAATCGACAGGTTTCTTATCGAAACCTGTCGATTTTTGGTCGGAGTGGCGAGACTTGAACTCGCGGCCTCTTGGTCCCGAACCAAGCACGCTACCAACTGCGCTACACCCCGGCACTGATATCAGCAAGATAGAATTATATTGTCTTTGGGCGAAATTGTCAAGCATTTTTCAAAAACTCTTTTCTTTATTCTTGTAAATGCCTTCAAGCTGTTATAAAATGATGAAACAACGTACAGGAGCTTTGATGTATGGACAAGAAACTCGAACGGATCCTCCCGCTCGTACAAAAGCCCGCCCGCTATACCGGCGGCGAGTACGGCGAAATTCAAAAAGATAAAAGCGAAGTGGATCTCCGTATGGCGCTCTGTTTCCCGGACACTTACGAGATCGGTATGTCAAACACCGGAATGCGCATTCTCTATCGGGTGCTCAACGACATCCCGGGCGTGTGGTGCGAGCGCGTGTTCGCTCCCTGGTTTGATATGGACCGGCAGATGCGCGAAAAGGGTCTCCCCCTCTATGCGCTTGAAAGCGGCGATCCGCTCACCGCGTTTGATGCGATCGGCTTTTCGCTCGGCTACGAGATGGCGTATACGACCGTGCTGGAAATGCTTGATCTGGCAGGCATTCCGCTTCGCAGCGCCGACCGCACAGAGCTGACGCCGCTTGTATTCGCGGGCGGCAGCGTTTGCTGCAACAGTGAGCCGATGGCGGACTTTTTCGATCTTATGATCATCGGCGAGGGCGAGAGCGTGGACGGCGAAGTTTTGCAGCTTCTGCGCGAGGCAAAGGCCGCCGGCTGGAGCAAGGCGGATTTTCTCCGCCGCGCCGCGCAGATCGGCGGCGTGTACGTCCCCTCGCTCTACACCCCGGAGTACAATCCAGACGGCACGCTCAAGGCCATGCACGCCGCCCCCGGCGCGCCGGAGCGCGTCACAAAGCGCATCGTGGAGGATTTTGAAACGAGCTGCTTCCCCGTGGACGCAATCGTCCCCTCCACGGAGATCGTGCACGACCGCGTCGGACTGGAGCTGTTCCGTGGCTGCATCCGCGGCTGCCGGTTCTGCCAGGCCGGACACATTTACCGGCCGGTACGCTCCCGCAGCGTGGAGAAATGCATGGAATACGGCAAGGAAGCGCTCGCCTTCTCCGGCTATCACGAGATCACGCTCCTCTCGCTCAGCACGAGCGACTACCGTGGGCTGAACGATCTCTGCGACGGGCTGATGGACTACTGCGAAAGCCGCGGCATCGGCCTCTCTCTCCCTTCCCTGCGCGCGGACAACTTCTCCATGGATATCATGCAGCGCGTGCAGAAGGTACGTAAATCCGGTCTCACCTTTGCGCCCGAGGCCGGTACGCAGCGTCTGCGCGACGTTATCAACAAGAATGTCACCGAGGAGGATCTTCTCCGTTCGTGCGCCGTGGCATTTCGGGGCGGTTGGAACACGGTAAAGCTGTACTTCATGCTCGGTCTGCCGACGGAGACGGATGAGGATGTGCTCGGTATTGCCGAGCTTGCCGACCGCGTTGTGCATTGCTGGCGCGAAAATTCGCCCAACCGCAGCCACGGGCTGCGTGTGACGGTAAGCACATCCTGCTTTGTACCGAAGCCGCACACCCCATTCCAGTGGGAACCGCAGGTCACGCGTGAAGAGTACATGCGCCGCGTTGCGCTGCTGCGCGACAATATGAAGGCGCGCGCCGTTACCTACAACTGGCACGACGCCGATACCTCGCTTACCGAGGCGGTGCTCTCGCGCGGCGACCGCCGGCTCGGCGCAATGATCGAAAACATCTGGCGGCAGGGCGGCTTCCTTGAATCGTGGTCAGAGGGTTTTGATCTCAAGCGCTGGGAAAAGGCTGCAAAGGAAGAAGGCGTCTCCTTCGCGTTTTACGCCAACCGCGAACGCTCGCTCAACGAAGTGCTGCCGTGGGATCATCTTTATATGGGCGTAAACAAGCGCCATTACCTCCATGAGTACGAGCAGGCACACAAGGGGCTTCTCTCCCCCGACTGCCGGGCGCAGTGCTCCAGCTGCGGTGCCGCCGCTTTTTTGAAAGGAGGCCGCTGCGATGGATAAGCTCCGGCTCGTATACGAGCAGACCTGCCGCGCGATATGGATGTCGCATCTCGATACGATGCGCACGCTTCAGCGCGCCGTCAAGCGCGCCGGAATCCCTATACGGTACAGCGAGGGCTTCAACCCCCACGAGCTCATTTCGATTTTGCTGCCGCTTTCCGTCGGAACAGCCAGCCTCTGCCAGATGGCGGATATCCGCGTGCGCGAGGATGTGGATATCGCGGCGCTGCCCGCGCAGCTGACCGCCGTGATGCCGGAGGGTCTCCGTGTGACGGACTGTTACGAGAACGCGATGAAGCCCGCAGAGCTCAAATGGATGCGCGTGGAGGGCGCGTGGGAGTATGATACCGCCGACACGGAAGCCGTTGCCGCACGGTGCCGGGAGCTTTTCTCCGGCCCGGTCGAAGTCATGCGCAAAACAAAGCGCGGCGAGGGTCTTTTTACCGTGACCGACCATGTACGCGATTTGACGTTCACCCCCGGCGATGGTATCGTGAAGGTTGAGGGCGTCGTATCCTGTGCTGAGCCTGTGGTGAACCCCGAGCTGCTCACTGCGGCAGTGCGGACGCACCTTCCGGACTGCGCGCCGGACGGCGGGCGGTTCTGCCGCATGGCGCTTTACCGCGCCGACGGAACATCCTACCGATAACCGATTATTTCCAATATTCTTAAATTAACTGTTGACTTTTTTCAAAGGCATGATATAATAGCACTTGCCGTTGAAACGCGGGAGTGCTGGAATAGGTAGACAGGCAGGCTTGAGGTGCCTGTGTCCAACCATAGACGTGAGAGTTCAAGTCTCTTCTCCCGCACCAGATAATGATAATCCGAACCCGGTTCCAATCGGGGACGGCTTCGGATTTT
>OLSB01003464.1_pt1 | contig 11418 bp, 10 predicted proteins | sample 1672071 | NCBI WGS metagenome assembly OLSB01 (sample SAMEA3136642, study PRJEB25190) | human gut metagenome | biome: human gut; feature: human-associated habitat; material: faeces | place: Austria | collected 2013
AACAGCAAGCTCAGGCAATCTTTGAAAATGAGTTTTTATCATTGCGGTCATTGCCTGATGGTTGGAATCAAGCCAGTTTGATAGATATTGCAGACTATCTAAACGGTCTTGCTATGCAAAAATATCGTCCAACTGTTGACGAAACAGGCATTCCCGTTCTTAAAATCAAGGAACTTCGCCAAGGCTCTTGTGATGATAACAGCGAACTGTGTTCTCCAAACATTAAAAGCGAGTACATCATTCACGATGGCGATGTTATTTTCTCTTGGTCAGGCAGTCTGTTAGTCGATTTTTGGTGTGGCGGAATTTGCGGCTTAAATCAACATTTGTTCAAGGTAACATCAAGCAAGTATGATAAGTGGTTCTATTATGCTTGGACAAAACACCATCTTAACCGCTTTATAGCCGTTGCTGCTGACAAAGCTACAACAATGGGACACATCAAGCGTGATGAACTTGCAAAAGCAGAGGTTCTCATACCTAACGAAGCAGACTATAATCGAATCGGAGCTTTGCTTCAGCCAATTTATGATTTAATTATCGCAAACCGAATAGAGGACAAAAAACTTGCTGAAACAAGAGATACGCTTCTTCCGAAACTTATGAACGGAGAAATTGATATATCGGAGGTGGATTATGAATAAGAAAGACCTCTCAATACCATTTAATGTTCCACTACATTCACAAGACACTGAACAGCAAACTTACGGTTGCAGAGCCAATAATCCGGATATATGCGGAAATAATGGATTACCGAATGTCTGTGCCTTTTCCTCGGCAGATTGTATTTGTAAAAAACCATCGAGAGCTTGGAAAAAGCAATATAACAAACTTAAAGGCTAAGCCGCTAAATTATTGTTTACAATATGTCGCCTGCCGGGAGACCACAAAAATTGAGAATTATATTATGATAAATCTGTAAAGGAGAGAGATTTATGCCGGGATTATATACCGAAGCCGATTATGAAAACTCTGTAATCGAGCTATTTAGAAATGATTTGGGATACGAGTACGCATACGGTCCCGATATTGAAAGGGATTTTTACAGTCCATTATATGAGGAGGTTCTGCTTGACTCTCTGTATCGTTTGAACAGAGGGCTGCCTGACGATGCCATTCAGGACGCTTTGTTCAAGCTGAAAAACTTTGAAAACGGAGAGCTTGTGCAGAAAAACGCTGTCTTTATGGACTATCTGCAAAACGGTATCCCTGTAAGATTTTTTGTTGGCGGCGAGGAGCGTTCCTCTATCGTCTATCTTGTTGACTACAAAAATCCCGACAACAACTCCTTTATCGTCGCTAATCAATGGACTTTCATTGAGAACAGCAACAAACGCCCGGATGTAATTCTCTTTTTGAACGGTTTGCCTGTTGTATTGGTTGAGCTTAAATCTCCTTCCCGTGAAGAAACGGATGCTTCCGAAGCGTATAGGCAGCTCCGTAACTATATGCAGGAAATCCCGTCTATGTTCATTTACAACGCTATCTGCGTTATGAGCGACCAGTTGACCTCCAAAGCGGGTACGATCACCTCCGGTGAAGACCGCTTTATGGAGTGGAAAACCAAAGACGGAGACTATGAAAATACGCAGTATGCTCAGTTCGATACTTTCTTTGAGGGTATGTTCCAAAAAGAAAGACTTCTCGATATTATTAAGAACTTCATTTGCTTCTCTAATGAGGGTATCAACACATTCAAAATTCTTGCCGGCTACCATCAGTATTTTGCGGTAAGAAAAGCGATTGAATCCACAAAACACGCTACCGTTACAGACGGTAAAGGCGGTGTGTTCTGGCATACACAAGGAAGCGGCAAATCGCTTTCTATGGTGTTCTATGCCCATTTATTGCAGGAAGCTTTAGACAGTCCTACAATCGTTGTTCTGACCGACAGAAACGACCTTGACGACCAACTCTACGGACAGTTTGCAAAGTGCAAGGACTTTTTAAGACAAGAACCTATGCACGCAGAAAGCCGTGAACACTTGAAAACTCTGCTTGCCGGCAGACAGGCAAATGGTATTATCTTTACCACAATGCAAAAGTTTGAGGAGTCCCACGAACCTCTTTCTAAACGCCACAACATCGTTGTTATGGCTGATGAAGCACACCGTGGACAATACGGACTGACTGAAACCGTGGACGCTAAAACCGGTAAGGTCAAAATCGGCACAGCCCGTATTATCCGCAACACCTTACCGAACGCTACATACATTGGCTTTACGGGCACTCCTATCTCCTCCAAAGACCGCAGCACCCGTGAGGTATTCGGAGATTACATTGACATCTACGATATGACGCAGGCTGTCGAGGACGGCGCTACACGCCCGGTTTACTATGAGAGCCGTGTAATTAAGCTCAACCTTGATGAAGCAACCTTAAAACTGATTGACGCCGAGTATGACATTATGGCTCAAAATGCTGATGAAGAAGTCATAGAAAAAAGCAAGCGTGAGCTTGGACAGATGGAAGCCGTTCTCGGAAATGATAATACAATCAATTCTTTGGTTTGCGATATTCTCGACCATTACGAGAATAACCGTGAAAACCTGTTGACCGGTAAGGCGATGATTGTTGCATATTCCCGCCCTATCGCTATGAAGATTTACAAGCGTATCTTGGAGCTTCGCCCTGCTTGGACAGAAAAGGTGGCAGTCGTTATGACCTCCGGCAATAATGACCCGGAAGAATGGCGACAGATTATCGGAAATAAGCACCATAAAGACGAGCTTGCAAAGAAGTTCAAAGACAATAACAGTTCTTTGAAAATCGCTATTGTTGTTGATATGTGGCTGACCGGATTTGATGTGCCGTCTCTTGCCACAATGTATGTTTACAAGCCTATGTCCGGACACAATCTTATGCAGGCAATCGCCCGTGTAAACCGTGTGTTCAGAGACAAAGAAGGCGGACTTGTTGTTGACTATGTAGGCATTGCCACCGCCTTAAAGCAGGCAATGAATGACTATACCTCCCGTGATAAGAAGAACTACGGCGATACCGATGTTGCAAAGGTTGCTTATCCGAAGTTTTTGGAAAAGCTGTCTGTTTGCCGTGACAAATTCCACGGATATGATTATTCCAAGTTCCAAAACGGCACAGACCTTGAAAGAGCAAAAACTATCAGCGGTGCAGTCAACTTCATCATGAGCAGAGAAAAAGTTGACGAGAAAGACTCTTTCGTAAAAGAAGCCCTTATGCTTCATCAGGCGTTGTCCCTCTGTTCTTCTTTGGTTCCAGAGGACAGCCGATTTGAAGCAGCGTTCTTCGAGTCCGTGCGTGTATTGGTGCTCAGGCTGACAAACACAGGTGTCGGAAAGAAGATTTCCTTGCTGGAAATGAACGCAAGAATCAACGAACTTTTGAAGCAGAGTATCAAGAGTGACGGCGTTATCAACCTGTTCTCAGATATTAAAGAGGAGTTTTCTCTGTTTGACCCGAAGTTCCTTCAGGAAGTCGCCAATATGAAGGAAAAGAACCTTGCTGTCGAACTTCTGAAAAAACTGATTGCGGAGCAGGTGTCGGTTTATCGCAGGACGAATGTAGTTAAGTCCGAAAAATTCAGCGAGATTATGCAGCGTTCTCTCAATGCTTATCTCAACGGTATGCTTACCAATGAAGAAGTCATTGAAGAAATGCTGAAATTGGCAAAGCAAATCGCCGCAGCACAAAAAGAGGGAGACAAGCTCGGACTGACAGCTGATGAGCTTGCTTTCTACGACGCTCTGACAAAACCGCAGGCAATCAAGGATTTCTATGAGAACGACGAATTGATTGCCATTACAAAAGAGCTTGCCGATACTCTCCGCAAGAATAAGACGATAGACTGGCAAAAGCGTGAGTCTGCAAGAGCAAAAATGCGTATGCTTATCAAGAAACTTTTGAAAAAGCACAAGTATCCGCCGGAAGGTATGGAGGACGCTGTGCAGACAGTTATGACACAGTGTGAACTTTGGACGGATAATATGGAGATGTAAAAATGAATACACAGAAACTCAATTCGGCGATAACCGAATTTATAAAGAAAAAGAAATCTAACGCTGCCTATTACGAAGAAAACTGGGCTGAACGCAAAGAGCGCAAAGAGTATTACCAGTCGTTTACCAAGGATAAGCTTTTGGCTATGACTGAGGAGGAATTCTTAGAGTACATCAGCAAGCTGTGGTCTATGCTTATTTGGGGTAACAAGAAATATGTTGTTGACAAAATGATTGCCGACAACGGTTTTGTCACGCTCAAAAAGCAGTTGGCTGAATTGTTATATAGTACAAATCCTATTGAAAAGCGTTGGGATGTATTTTTGAAATCTATAAAGGGTATGGGGCCTGCAACTATCAGCGAGTTACTTACATACGCAAACCCGCAGGAATATGTAATCTTTAATAAGACAACTATCCTTTGTTATGGCTATCTTGATATCCCCGATATGCCGAAATACAACTATCAGTACACCGGAAAGAAGTATGCGGAAGTATGTGCTATTGCAAAAAAGATCGCCGCAGAACTCAAAAAAGCCGGTGCAGATGATTATGATCTTTTGGCTGTGGATTATTTTATGTGGGATGAAATTTTACCACTTGCTGAAAAGAAGTCTCCCGTATCTCCTGCTACCCCTGAAGTCAAGAAACCTGTTACCGTGAAGGATTCAAAATCTCTCCACGATGAGATTAAGGAAAAGTTGGTTGCCATCGGCGAACTGCTCGGTTTTGATAGCCGTTCCGAAGTTAAGATTACTACCGGTGCGGTTGTAGATGCAGTATGGGAAGCTAAAATCGGCAATATGGGCAAGGCAATCTATGTATTTGAGGTGCAGTCCAAAGGCTCAATAGATAGCCTTATCCTGAACCTCAAAAAAGCGCAAAGTAACGCCGCAGTTCAGGCGGTTGTAGCTGTGGCAGACGAAGAACAGCTTGCAAAGATTATCCGTGAGAGTGCTGGGGTTATTGATGAAAAATCTCTACGCACTTGGGATTCTGAAGATGTCTTGGCTGTCTACGATTCCCTTGTCAGAGCTCACGAGTCAATTAACAAATTGGCTTTAGTACCGGAAAGCTTTTAAGGAGAAATGTATCAATGACAAATGTATTTCAATCAAATAAAGCAGATATTATTTTAAATACATATGCTCTTGCAAAAGCATCTTGGCTAGAAGATGATTTTGTTAGCTCCTTTGTACCAATGGTTGCACATTTGATTAATAAAAAAGGATATTCGACTATAGACGCCGACATTTTTGCTTCTGATTTTGAATCGGAGTACGGCATAGTACTTCCTTCTCATCCTGCAATAAAGCTTCTTTCCATATCACAGAAAAAAGGTCTCATTACATTTGATGAAAGTACACGCTTATGGAGACCAAATTTAGTTAGCTTAAGCGATTATGATTTAACACCAAAAAAGAATTCCTTACAAAATGGGATTGAAAAAGTAATTGCTGAACTTATAAATTATGGAAAAGATGTATTAAAAGAAAATCTCAATAAAGATGAAGCAAAAAAGCTTTTATATTCATTTATTCAAACAAACTCTGCCAAAATCCTCAATGGAGAATTTAGTGATTACAAATCTTCATTCAAAAATAGAAATCTAGTGGCCTCATTTATTTTCTTCTTGAAAGAAAGCAGAGCAGAACTATTTGAAATTGTAAAGCAAATTACGGTAGGTCGCCTTCTGGTTGATGCATTAACTATGACTGAGCAGGAGGAAACCAACGACGACTTTAAGAATTCCACCGTATATATCGACACACGTTTCTTTCTATACCTTATTGGTTTTTATGGAGAATATCGTGAAAATGCAAGCATTGATTTAATAGACAAGCTTATTTCGAAAAAAGTCCAATTATACATTTTCAAACATATATACGATGAAATCAATTATACATTATCTGGTTGCGCCAAATGGATTGATTCTCCCTCGTATGATCCGGAAAAAGCAAGTTCTGCTTTGCGATATTTAAAGTCTTGCGGAAAAGATAAAAAATATGTGGAAAGTCTAATTGCTAGTATCCCAACAAAACTTAAGCGCTTTAAAATAACAATTGATAATGATTCTTGGATTAGTGATAATTATTCCCTGCAAATTGATAGAGATGAACTTACAAGCATTATAAAAGATTGCTACAAAAACAACGATATAATTATCACCGATAGAGTTGAAGAAACAATAACTTATGATGTAGATAGCATAGAAGCGATATATTATCATAGAAACGGCACTGAAACCTATAATATAAACGAGAAAAATGTTTTCTTGTTAACAACAAACAGAAATCTCGTTTTTGCCTGCAAAAAATATCACAATAAGAATTTTACTAAAAACACTATTCCAGCAACAATCAGCGATATTTTTCTTGGAACTTTTATATGGGCAAGGTCTGGTATTAAGTGTTGCGAGAATATAGCAAGTGAAAAATTAATTGCCGACTGTTATAGTGCTATGGAACCAACTCAGTATGCAATTAATAAATTTTGTTCCCATGTATTGGAATTACAAAAACGTGGACAAATAACGGATGCTGAAGTAATTGCATTAAAATGCTATGGTTTACAAACGCAAGCTATTAAACCGTTTCTTTCTGAGCCTAACGAATATGATTATAAAGATCTTCATGATGTTCTCGAAGAAATTCGTCAGAAAACTATTGTAACTGAAAAAAGCAAATTTGATAAAGAAAAAAGTGATTTGGAAAATCAAATTGCAGAACTTACAGAAAAGTACGGTATAACCGAAAAAGAATTCATAAAATATAAAGCTATGGCAGTAAAATACGCCAAAGAAGAGAACGACAAGCAAGAAGCGGCAGTAGCGGAATTAGTGTCCTTTGCAACGAAGGCCGAAGACAGATTAAAAATAATTCCAATTGTTATTAATGCTACTGTAAATATAGCTGTCCAAATAGCGTTATGTTTTGTTTCAAATTCTTGGATAAGCGTTCCGTTAAGAATATTGGTTCCTGTTATTTCTTTGATATTAGGGCTTGCGTTACACTTTAATTGGCTAAATATAAAAGATGCAATTAAATTTAGGCTGATTTTTATGTACAAGAAAAAAGCCGAAAACAAAAAACTAAGTGATAATATAAAGACGTTTTTAGCAGAATCATCAAAACAAAATCCTAAAAAATAAAAAATACCTGAATCCCAAAAAGCACAACTAATCTAAAATTTCGACCACTAGATTAGTTGTGCTTTTGGCTCACTCACACATATATAAATTCAGTATTTATATAATTGAACACACATTCTCGAATATTGTTCATCCTCCGTACCCACGCCATTTGGTCGGCGGATTTGAGCTGTTCCGTGACACCTTCCTTTTCGGCGTATTCTTTTACCAGCCGAGAAAAGAGGGCTTGTGCTTCTTCCTCTACATCGGCGAGGTGGGAATGAAGTTTGCCGGAAGTGAGCAGATTGTAATATAAGACTTTACGGTGATGCTTTAGGTAGTTAAGCCGGCGCTGTCCCCATACGCCGATAGGGCGTTCATCTTCGGCGGGTAAAGTAAGATTAGGCAAGCGGTAATCGCCTTGCAGTGTGTATGCACTGCCGATTTGTTCAAATATTGATTTCATATAGCGAACCTCCTTTGAGCTTAAATTGATTGCAAAAAATGCTCAATTACAAAAAATACAACGAATATTCCGCTGTTCATGACACTTTTTACGACGAACATTGAAAATGAGGCGTTATTTCGGAATAGAATTACTCTTTAAGCAAATCTTGAAACGGTGTTTCGGTTGAGACAAAAGCTTCATAGGCGAAGTTTGCTCCGAGGCGGAAGCCCATAATGAAGCTGTCGAGATTGGATTCGCCGTTGACAACGCCCCAAGCGTTCACATAGTCGAGAAACCATTTCTTCTGTTCGTTGTGTAGGGCGTTGGTCAGCAAATCTTCATTATTCATGAGGATTTCCATTTGTTTCTGCACCGCTTTATTTCCTTTTGTACTGCGTGCCTGCGGATCAATATTTCCGTAGTAAAATTCTTCTATAAACCGTGACATAAATAATGCACCTGCCTTTCGATTACAGTTTAGCAAAATCGAAAAGCAGGTGCGAGTATGCGAATTTTTAAATCGCACATATTGTTCTTATGGTTGTTCTGCTGTTTCTAGCATCTTTTACCTGACAACCGATCGATTGAAAAATGTGTGATTTTGTGATATAATACATACGGTATACATTTTCCATTGTGAGAGGGTTCTTATGAAGATAACAAGAATTGAAATTAAAAAATACAAATCCATAAAAGAACCAATTGAAATTAACTTTTATGACAATCTTCCAACCGTGTTAATCGGCAAAAACGGAAGCGGAAAAACCAATATTTTAGAGGCATTGGACACAATAGCAGAAGTAAACAGCAATTATTTCGGGGCGAGCAGTAAACTGCCGCTTAGCTACAAAGTGCACATCACTCTCTCAAAGAATGACATTGCTCGGCTATTTCCCGGCAAAAAAATTGATGAGAATAAATGCCGCTTTGTCGCCTGTTCCGGTGAAAATTGCAAAATCAACAGAATTGAATCGGAATATTTAGTCCCGCTTTTGAATTCTGAAATTTGCGAAATTCTTGACCTTACAGATGAGTTAAAGAAAGCTCTCAATACATATACAAAACAGCTTAACAAGATAGCATATAACGAAAGAACCGATGTGCCTGTCCGCAGTTTTCAGATTGCCGATTTCCGCAATTCAACGACCGATTTTGACAAATTGAAATTTCAAGTTGAATTTATTATTGAACAGGCTGAATGGCTTGCAAATTCGCTGTCGCAAAGCTTTAATACCGAGGACAATTCTTTATCCTTCGGATATGTTTATAATTATATCAACTTAAATGACACGGAAAGATTATCTTTTCAACTCCGCTATATAAAACCGGATTTGGCTCCGTTTGAAGCAAAGTTTATCACCGTAAACGGAACGGCGATAAAGCGGGAAATCACAAAAATCAACAAGGCGACAAAAGCGTCCTGTGACAGAATCATAGCATTACTCAATGAAATTGACGAACGTGCAAATCGTCTGAAAGAAGCATTAACCGGCGAACAATTAACACCCGAAAATAACGGCACATTTTTTAAATTCGTTCGTGAAGTGCAAAAGTGTGTCGGCGGAAAACACTCATTTTTACGAAACGAAAGCAGCGATATCATATTCAAAAGCGACGAAAGGGGTCAGGAATTCTACCACAACGATAAATCGTATATTATTCTTGAGACCTATCTTAACAAGGTTTACGACAAAGCCGATAAGGAAGATCTGCTGAAACAAATCAAAACAGAGAAGGATTTTTCGCTGACCGATGAAGCTCTGTGCGAATTCGAAGAATATCTCAATTCCAACCTGCCTAAATTTGAGGAAGATATGTATGACAGTATTTCAGTTGAGCATTCAAAAGGAAAAATCCCGTCAATAGTTTTACATGAAAAATTCGGTGAAACGGTTGCGCTGAATTCCACAAGTGCCGGCAGACGGTGGTATTTTACCTACTACTTTATGAAGAATACGCTTCGTCCGGGCGATCTGTTTATTGTTGACGAGCCTGCCGCCATGCTTCACCCCATTGCCCAAAAAGAAGTGATGCGGGAGCTGCTTGAACTCCAAACGAACGGAATTAAAGTCATTTATTCCACGCATAGCCCCTATCTTGTTCCGAATGATTGGAACAGCGTACATTTTGTCACAATGGAACAGCACGGAACAGCGGTAACACAAGAAAACTGTAATGACCTTTTAAAGCAGGTTATCGGTGGAGATATTTTTAATCTGCAGGAGATTTTGGAAAAATATCAAACAGGCGATAAAGAAGCGACCGCCAACCGTTGTTATCGATCAGTTATTGATTGTTATAAATCAATCGAAACAGCCGCTGATGAGTTAAATCTGAGCGTTGAGACTATTGAATCGTGGAGGAAAAATATAAGCAGCAAGAAATTTAGGTGTCCGAAGCTCGAAACCATCATCACAATAGCAAGCAAAACAAATTCGGATATTTCCGAATTGCTTTGATTCACAGGGGGGGTACAGCTGTACCCTCTTATTTTTTCTTATTTGGATTATAATATGGGTACATCTTAAAAAAGGAGGTACTCAAAATGTCAAAGTATAAAACCGTTGATGTGTGGAACCGTGTTTTCGGTGCAAGACAGGAAGCGTATGACTACGCCGGACGGCTGATGAAAAAATCAGCCTGCGGAAATCCGAACAGTGCATATCACCCGACGCTTGATCACATCAGACCGCTTTCAGGCGGAGGTTGCGATGTTCCGGAAAATATCATAATTTGCCATCGTGATACCAACGCTGAAAAAGCAAATCACTTTCCGCACTGGAAAGCAAACGGCACGACTTTCCACGCACGGAGGGTAAAAGGTTCTCGTGTGGAATATGAAATCATTGAAGACTGAGGAGAAAACTTATGAGTAAACACTTCTTTGATTACAACGACGGAGACTATGTACATTCCGTGTCCGACAATATGGCAATGGATTCGGACGGAAACATGATGATGCGAATGGGCGATAATATGGCTATGGACATGGATTCCGGCGATATTCACTTCATTTCTTCCTGGTCTGCCGACGAAGAAGATGACGGTTAAAAGGAGCGACGGTATATGCCTTTAATACACTGCCCAAATTGCGGACAGCCTATCAGCGACAAGGCAACGCTATGCCCGCACTGTAACAACCAAAACTGGAACCCGACCGCACCCGACACTCTGACCTGTGCCGAATGCGGAGCTCTGTATGGCAAAGAGGAAAGCTCCTGTCCTGCTTGCGGTTGTCCCAATAACACAAACGCCCCCAAAAAGAAACATAAAGGTGTTGTCGTTGCCGCAATTATTCTATCTGTCATTTTGGCAATCGGAGTATTCACGGCTTTTGCAATCAGTAAAGGCAACGCAATGACTTATTATGATAATTTAGAAACCGTCACCTATAAAATGCTTGACGGTGCAGCAAAAGCAGAAACCGCAGGCAATCTTATCAAGAGTGTATGGTACAATGCAATTTATGAGGTAAGAGATGCCGAGACAGACAAATACACAATGAAGAACGGTAAATTTGTAGATGATTTTAATGATGCTCTATCCAATTTATTTGCCGATGAAAATTTCATGAACAGTATTTCTGAAATTGAATTGAACCAATCAAATGTTACTGATTTAATGAAAAAACTGAGAAATCCTCCAACACAATATGAGGAAGCTTACTCTGTGTTAAAGAATTATTATGATAATTACTTGCAAATGACAAAATTGGTTATCAACCCAACCGGAAGCCTTCAAACATTTTCAGAAGATTTTAATACATATGATACAGACACAGTTAATGCATACGAAAAAATGAAATTGTATTTAGATTAAGTAGGGGGAAAATTTATGGGAAAACACTTTTTTGACTACGATGA
>OLSB01003465.1_pt1 | contig 11418 bp, 7 predicted proteins | sample 1672071 | NCBI WGS metagenome assembly OLSB01 (sample SAMEA3136642, study PRJEB25190) | human gut metagenome | biome: human gut; feature: human-associated habitat; material: faeces | place: Austria | collected 2013
GAATAAAGCGTTGTTGGATGGATCTTTACATAATCTAAATGTTCCAGTCTGATGCCATGCTTTTTTGCAATATCAATGGCATCTCCAGTTAAATGCGGAAAGTTTGTAGAATGCTTATAACGGCCTCCGATACCACCGCTTGCAAAAATCGTATCCTCGGCACGGATGTGCATGATCCCGCCATCCTTTGTTTTAGCGATAATACCTGCACAATGTCCGTCCTGTACAATAATATCTGTCATGGTCGTATATTCATAAATCGTTACATTCGGAAGCTTTTTCACCTGTGCAAGAAGTTTGCTCGTAATCTCCTGTCCTGTGATATCCTCGTGAAAAAGAATTCTTGGTCTGGAATGTGCCCCTTCTCTTGTATAAAGAAGTTTATCACCGTCATGAGCAAAATCAACACCATAGCCGATCAGGTCATGAATAATCTCCTGAGAACTGCGAATCATAATGTCAACTGATTCTTTACGGTTCTCGTAATGCCCTGCCTTCATCGTATCTTCAAAATAGTTGTCATAATCATTCTCATCTGTTAAAACACAGATACCACCCTGTGCAAGAAAAGAATCACTGCTCTCTAAATCTGATTTGGTAATCATAATAATATTTTTATCTTTTGGAAGATTTAACGCAGAAAATGTACCGGCTACACCTGTACCGACTATTACTACATCTGTCCTAAAATCCATTGCTGTTTACCTCCTGCTTACTACTTTGCAGCCAGCTCAAGCATCTTTTCGAGAGGCTTTTTAGAATTCTCTCTTAAAGCATCACTGACATGCACTTCATTCTCTCCTGTCTTCAATACGTGGAGAATCTTCTCCAAAGTATTTTTCTTCATATTCGGGCAGACTGGAAGCCTGTCTGGATAATAAAATGTCTTATCTGGATTCTGTGTCTTTAACTTATAACCAACACCTTCTTCTGTACATACGATAAATTCCTGACAGTCACTCTCTGTAACATAATTAATAATACCGGAAGTACTTCCAACATAATCTGCCATTAAGAGAATGGACTCCTGACATTCTCCATGGGCAACAATCTGTGCATCTGGATGCTGTGCCTTTACATTCGCAACATCTTCCGCCTCAATACGCTCATGTGTCGGGCAAAATCCATTATTATAAACAAAATTCTTCTCCGGTACCTGACTTGCAACATAGTGAGCCAGATTACGGTCAGGGATAAAGAAAATATTCTTCTGTGGCAGTTCCTTTACAATCTTAACTGCATTTGCGGAAGTAACACAAACATCAGAATACTCCTTAAGTGCTGCAGTAGAATTGATGTAACATACTACTGCAAGATCATCGTATTCCGAACGGACCTTCTTTATCGTCTCGATTTCTGCCATATGCGCCATCGGACAATCCGCATTCATATCCGGCATTAAAACGGTCTTCTTCGGATTTAAAATCTTTGCACTCTCGCCCATAAAAGAAACACCACAAAAAACGATTGTCTGCTCCTTTAACTTTGTAGCAACCTTGCTCAAATAAAATGAATCTCCTATGTAATCAGCGATCTCCTGCACCTCAGGACGCACATAATAATGTGCAAGAATCACTGCATCTTTTTCTTCTTTTAACTTCTTTATTTCTTCTACAATTGTCATGAAATACCCTCCTGTAAGGTATGGTCTTTAAAGACCCCCTTCTGATTTTTGCCAAATTTCTGTCCATTATAACACCAAAGTTTACATCTGACAAGACACCTGTTAAAAAAGTGTAAAGAAGATTACAACAATGGCAGGGATTCTATATCATACAGAAATTCCCTGCCATTTATGCTACATACCATATTTATTTTTCCAATACGAATGTTATTTTACAGTAATCGTAAATGTTACTTTTTCTTTATTTGCTGTATTTGTACATGTAACCGTTGTCTTTCCAGGTTTTATCCCAACAAATTCCATTTCATCATCATATATTCCATCATCCATATCTTCGAATGCAAGAACAGAAGAATCTTCTACTGTCCATTTTAACTGACGGTCTTTTACTCCTTTTCCTTTTGTTTTCTTAACTTCAAGTTCTAATTCACCATTTACTCTTATACTACGTTTCAGAGAGCCTTTTGCTTGAATCGTTTTATTTTTGGAAGATGCTTTTTTTGTTTTTGAAACATTTTTTACTACAATATTAAAACTGATTTTTTTATCGGTTTTTGTATTTCGACAAGTGATTTTTGTTGTGCCTGCTTTCAGTGCCTTAAATTTAATATCATCATCATGTCTTTCTTTTCCTGCAAATGTTACAATGGAAGAATCTTTAATACTCCAAGTCAGATTTTTATCTTTAACAGATTCTGGCTTATCTACTTCCAGTTCAAATATCTTTCCTTTAATAATACTACGTTTCTTTTTTCCCTCTCTTGAAATGTCTTTTTTCTTTGCAGCTGCCTGCACAGTATTAACATTTCCAAGCGCAGGGGTGGTATAACCTGCCGCAAACAAAATAGTAAATAATAATACAACTGCCATCCCAGTGAATAAATACCTTCTTTTTCTCATAGTTTTCTCCTTTCATTTTGCATAATTTTTGTAATCTTTTAAGATTTTATTGAATAACTTCCTTTATTTTATATCTTGATTATACTCACAAAAAATGAGAAAATCATTAAAAAGCATATTTAAAAATGACAGATGATCAAGTTAAGAAAGGAGTATAAATCTATGAGGATGCTGATTGTTGAAGATGAAAAAGATTTGTGTAATATTTTAAAAAAACGGTTGCAAAAAGACTATACTATTGATATTTGTATGGATGGCGAAATTGCTAAAGATTATCTGAATACCTATACTTATGATATTATTTTACTTGATATTATGCTCCCTAAAATAGATGGAATCACTCTTTTAAAATGGCTGCGAAACCAAAAGAAGACTACACCTGTTCTTTTGCTGACTGCAAAAAGTTCTATTGAAGAACGAGTAAACGGATTAGATTCCGGTGCAGACGATTATTTAATCAAACCGTTTGCTTTTGAAGAACTACAGGCCAGGCTTCGGGTTTTGCTTCGAAGAAATATAGCAGCAGACCCAAGCGACATTCTTATTTATGAAGACCTTGTAATGGATACGAAAAAGAAAAAAGTCAGCCGTAATGGTAAGGAAATTTCCCTTACTACAAAAGAATATAAATTACTGCAATATATGATGCGTAATCCTGGACATGTTCTTTCACGTGATCAGCTTGAACAGCGAGGCTGGGACAGTACTTTTGAGGGAGGTTCTAATATTATTGATGTCTATATCCGTTATCTCCGAAAAAAAATTGACTCCGATTATGAAAAAAAATTAATCCACACTGTATATGGTAAAGGATATTGTTTAGGAGAGTAAATATGAAAAGTTCAAAACTATCAATAAAATTTCGAATCACCTTTTGGTATACTCTTGTGTTTTCTCTCATTCTGGCTCTCGTATTTTTTTATATTTATTTTCTTTCTAAAAGCTACAGTGTCCATGATCTTCAGGAAGAGCTAAAAGATGAATCCGCTGATATACTGGAAAATTTATATGATAAGTCCAGCAGGAATGATATTTTGTATAATGCAGACTGGACAAAATTCTATGACGATAATGTTTCTATCAGTTTATATGACAAAAACAGTTCTTTTATAAATGGTGTTTTGCCAGAACATTTTCCTGATAAAGTTCCATTTATCAACAATAAGGTACGACAGATAAAATCTGATAAAAATATCTGGTTAGTCTATGACTATTGTTATGAAGAATCTCCGGAAGATTCCATATGGGTTCGAAGCATCGCTTCTTATGGACATTGGTCAAGAATTCTTTATAATATGCTATGGATTTTTGCTGTTCTTTTCCCTATTACTGTTTTCATCTCCGCCTTTGTCGGCTACCATATATTAAAAAAAGCGTTACAACCAATTTACACGATCAGTGATATGGCAAAAGAGATATCTTTTTCCGTCAATCTTTCAAAACGTATTGAAACATCAAACACTCATGACGAATTTTCTTACTTGGCTGATGCATTTAATTCTATGATTGCTAAACTGGAAAAGTCTTTTGAAAAAGAGAAACAATTCACATCCGATGCAGCTCATGAACTAAGAACACCAATTTCAGTAATACAAAGCCACTGTGAATATTGCCTTGATGAACTAAAGCTCACCGATAGTGTTCGGGAAGAAATTGAGATTATTTATAAAAAAACAACCTATATTGGCCAGCTGATTTCTCAGCTTCTTACTATATCCCGCACAGATAAGCATAGTTTTAAGCCTCAAAAAGAAGAAGTAGACCTTACTCTTTTAATAGAATCTGTCATAGAAGAACTTCAGCAAAAGGCAGCTTATAAAAATATTTCTCTTTTATTTGAATATATCCCCCAAAATGAATCATATATTATTCAGGGAGACACGATGCTCCTAATGCGTATGATTTATAATCTTATAGAAAATGCGATCAATTATGGTATAAACGGCGGATGTGTCTGGGTTAATCTTATAAAGAACCAGGAAAACACTGATATCATCATCAAAGATAATGGAATCGGTATCGAAAAAGAACATCTTGATAAAATATGGAATCGTTTCTATCGAGTTGATAAAAGCAGGAGCGCCGGGGAAGGCTTTGGACTTGGACTTTCTATGGTTCGTTTTATTGTAGATATTCATGGCGGAAGTATTGCCGTAAAAAGTAAACCTGGATACGGAACTACATTTACTGTGTCATTATAAAGCAATATCATTGACCACCCCCTGATTTTTGCCAAATTTCTGCCCATTATAACACCAACATTTACATCTAACAAGACACCTGTAAAAAAAGTGTAAAGAAGTTTCTGATAGTGTTTGACCACCGCCTCTTTTCTATGTTACAATTAAGATGAACATATATATTGATATGCGATTAAGAGGAGGGCCGGATATGATTTATTTGACAATTCTCAATACAACATCTATTCTATTTTTAAGAATCGGGCGAAGGCTCTTGTCCGGTTTTCGTGGTGTGATAAAGCTGATTTTTTAAGCGTCTTTTTGTCATGTACAAAAAGATGCTTTTTTTGACCCGGAAACTCTATAAGCAAATACATTTATTAAGAATGGAGGTCACTTTATGAATAAATATTTTAAAAAATCCACAAAGCGGTCTGTTATTTCCATACTGAGCATTGCCATTACTCTTTGCCTGCTGTTTTCCCTTCTTTTTCCGGGAAAAGCTGTTAATGCAGCTCCAAGAATGAGACTGAATAAAACTGCTGTTACACTGATTCAAGGAAAAACTGTAAAACTACGAGTAATTGGAACTAAAAGGAAAGTAACATGGAAAAGCAGTAATAAAAAGATTGCAAAAGTGAATAAAAAGGGAGTTGTAAAAGCTTTAAGTCCTGGCAAATGCACCATTACTGCAAAGGTAAGAGGCAAAAAGCTAAAATGTAAAGTAACGGTAGATACCGTTGAACGAATCAACGCGAAAAAATTATATGATCTTATACGGAAAAAAGGTAAAAAAGGTAAAGGAGAAGAAAAAAATCTAAGAACAATTTCTACAAAGTTCCGTCCTAAAGGCACAGATGATTCTATTGAAGTCCGTATTACTGCCTACCCGGAAAAAGGAAAGCTCCTTTTTAGCTATGATTACGTTCTAGATTCTCCATGGGATAGTTATCATACAGAATTAACCATGAATCTCCTGAAAAAGAAAAAAGGTACGATTTCCAGTTCTTACAGAAACCTGTATGTCGATCCTGTATATACTCATTCTGTAAATGGTACGATTTCTACCTTATATGACGGAAAGTCACAGGGGCTTTTCCTGACAGAATGTTATAATGGGGCTGATTCAGATGAGGCTTATGATGATGTAGAAACTTCTGTTCCTTATAAAGGCAAACCGAGGCCAGACGATATCATCAAAGGAATCTACCGAATAAATGATGCTTTTGCCAATTATAATATTTTACTTAAAAAATATGGATACAGCATGAAAAAGATTGGTTTTACCAAATGGAAAAATACAAATAACTAATACGGTACCGAAGTCTCTTTCCGGTATTCTGTCATATGTCATCATAATACAGTAAATGAATAATTAATTCTTCATAAATGCAAAAATGAGAGCAGCCACGATCGCTGCTCTCTTTGGAGAAGGTATTCTTGTTACACTAAATGCAACAAAACTTATAATGTATTGGGGGGGGGTTACGAGTATTATAATAGCATTTCCTACCACGAAAGTGTGCATAAACATGAAGAAATTTCAAAATATTTTTTATGCATTTTTCGCAATGAAATACCCCTATTTGCCAATATTAAACTCAATCTTTTGTTCATATATAACAACTTCCTACAGTATTCAACGAAAAACACCAATTTTGTACTTGTAAAAATACTTTTTATGAAGAAAAGAAACAGCAACCAGAAATGCTGTAAATTTTATTTTGAAAGAATCTATGAAATAATTTGAGAAAAACACAAAAAAAGATGACCAGCGAACGGTCATCTTTTTGGAGAAGGTATTTTTTGTTACTTATTGGGTGTAGCAAAACTATATAATGTATTGGGGGGGGGTTACGAGTATTATAATAGCATTGGGTCACCCGAAAGTGTGCATAAAGTTTTAATGAATTGAAAAAAATTTTTGTGCAGATTCGTTCGAATTCTGACGACTTTTGTCATTCTGACTGAAAGACTATAAATTCTCCTCGGCTGCTTTATCATTTTTAAACAATGCTTCAAATTCTTCTCGGCTAATACGCTCTTTTTCAAGAAGTAAGTTCGCACAGGAATGAAGTACATCCATATTTTCTGTGAGGATTCTCTTCGCGTCTGTGTAGCAATCGTCAACAAGTTTCTTTACTTCTTTGTCAATGATGCTTGCGACTTCCTCGCTGAAGCTTCTGGAGTGACCGAGGTCACGTCCGAGGAATACTTCGTCTGTGTTCTCTTCGTAGTTGATAAATCCGAGTCTGTCGGACATACCGAACTTCGTAATCATACTTCTTGCGGTATCTGTTACCTGTTTGATGTCCTGAGACGCTCCTGTAGTTACATCGTCAAAGATTAATTCTTCGGCGATACGTCCGCCCATGCCGACTTTGATTTCCTGAATCATGCGGCCTTTTGTCTCAAATACGTTATCATTCTCTGGTACAGGCATTGTGTATCCTGCTGCCCCCATACCAGTAGGAATGATGGATACGGTGTATACAGGGCCTACATCTGGCAGTAAATGGAATAAGATTGCATGGCCTGCTTCATGGTAGGCTGTGATCTTACGCTCTAATTCTGGCACAAGACGGCTCTTTTTCTCAGTTCCGATTCCAACCTTAATGAAAGACTTTCTGATATCCTCCATGCGGATGAATCGTGCATTATTTCTTGCTGCATGGATTGCCGCTTCATTCATAAGGTTCTCAAGATCTGCTCCAGAGAATCCTGGTGTTGTGCGGGCAATCTGGTGTAAATCTACGTCTTCTGCAAGTGGTTTGCCTTTTACATGGACTTTAAGGATTTCTTCTCTTCCCTTTACGTCTGGTCTGCCAACTGCTACTTTACGGTCAAAACGGCCTGGTCTTAAAATAGCAGGGTCAAGAATATCTACTCGGTTTGTTGCTGCTATCACGATGATTCCTTCATTCACTCCGAAACCGTCCATTTCTACGAGGAGCTGGTTCAATGTCTGCTCTCTTTCATCATGGCCGCCGCCAAGTCCGGTACCTCTTCGTCTTGCCACCGCATCAATCTCATCAATGAAAACGATACATGGTGCATTTCTCTTTGCATCTTCAAATAAATCTCTTACACGGGAAGCTCCGACACCGACAAACATTTCCACAAAGTCGGAACCGGAAATACTGAAGAATGGCACGCCTGCTTCGCCGGAAACGGCCTTGGCAAGAAGAGTCTTACCTGTTCCTGGAGGACCTACTAAAATAACACCTTTCGGAATTCTCGCACCTACTTCAATGTATTTCTGCGGACTCTTTAAAAAGTCTACGATTTCTTTTAATTCTTCTTTTTCTTCCTGTAATCCTGCAACCTGGTCAAAACGGATATTCTGAGATTCCGGGTCCTGCATTTTTGCGCGGCTCTTTCCGAAATTCATCATCTTATTTCCGCCGCCGCCACCGCCGGAAGCACGGCTTATCATACCAAACATGAACATCATGATCACACCAATGACGATCCACGGCAAAATCATGGAAAGCCAGCCTGCATCGGATGACTTCACATCGTCTACCTGACAGGATACTTTATACTGCTGTGCCAGATCAATGACCTTATTCACGTCAGTTACATGTGCTACTTTCTTCTCTCCATCATTCAGTTTTACAATGGCAGAACCTGTAGGAACCTGTGCGTTCTGCACTACTTCTATTGACTTTACTTTATTCTTTGCGATATCGGACTCCAGTCTTTCGTAAGAATACGAACTGCTGCCGCTCCCCGACATCAGATTCTTTTCAGCAAAATAATTGCCAAACATATATACCGCCAGGAACACTACCAGTAAAATGGCAGTATTTCTCATATTTCTATTCAACATTGTCTCCTTTCTCTTCCCCGGAAACCTGCTCTGCTCCCTCCTCAGCATCTTCTGCTGCCTCTGGTTCTACAACTCCGATAAATGGAAGATTTCTATATTTTTGTGCATAGTCAAGTCCGTATCCAATAACGAACTCATCTGGAATATCAAATCCAAGATAATCAATCTGAACTTCTACCTCACGGCGGTCTGGTTTATTTAAAAGGGCACACAGACGGATACTCTTTGGATTTCTCTGTTTTAATACAGGGATAAGGTAGTGAAGTGTTCTTCCGGAGTCGATGATATCCTCCACGATAATTACTTCCTTGTTCTCCATTGTATCATCTAAATCCTTCTTAATACGAACGATTCCTGAACTCTCTGTCGCATCTCCGTAGCTGGATACCTGCATAAAGTCCAGAGAAACCGGAACTGTAATTCTCTTTGCTAATTCGCAGGCAAAAAATACGCCGCCCTTTAAAATACAAATGAGGTGAACTTCTTTTCCTGCATAATCTTTGCTGATCTGTTCACCGATTTCTTTAATCTTTGCGTCTACAGTTTCTTCTGGAATCAAAACATTAATCTTATCTGCCATTTCCGTGTCCTCCATTAAAAAATTCTCTAATTCTCTTCTTTCTCCTGCACCGATACTCTAAGCACCCGCTTTGTCTCGCTGCTTACCTTGTAAAACTCGCTGATGCGTCCTCCGATTATCCACATAATATGGAAACCATCTGCCAGCAGAAGCTGCCCGTCTCTGTCCGAAGCAGGAATTTTCGTATCAATAAAATAGCGTCCCAGTGATTTACGCCGTCCTTCTTTATCCATAATAAAATAATCGCCGGTATCTCTGGTTCTTAAACAGGGTTTACATTTCATTTTATCATAATCAAAGTATTTCACACAATCCCTTTTTGCAACTTTCCCGCCATTCCACGGTAAAATGGAAAAATGGATTGTAAATTTTTGCAATAATGTCTCATTTGACAATACTATCGTTTCTTCTGCCTTTGATTCTTCTGATTCGGCAGTCAGCGGCAAATATACTGGCTGCATTTTATCTTCTGAATGATTACCACATTTTTTATTTAAATTCTCTAAATTCTGTTCATCACTCTTTTGTTGCCCATCTTTTTGTTTATTTTTATCTGAAAATGTTACATCAGTCGACAACTTCATTAATAAAAGTCCATCCCGCACTCGCCTTGCAAGCACCCCATACGGACAATTCTGCTGCTTACCTTCTTTATTTGCCATCAGTGCAAGCAGTTGTTCCACATGGACGAGGGAAATGTCTTTTCGGTGTCCCGATATTTCAAAAAGCATCCGTCTCATCATTTCCTTTTGTTCAAAAAGACTCATCACAGAAAATGTTTTCTCTGCCAAAAACAGCTCTCCCTGTTCATTTGTTATTACATTTTCATTATATAATTTTTCCATTTGCGGGGTAACATATGCTAAAAGCTCCTGCATCTGCATTCCAAGCTCGCTGATATGTGCCGCTGCCTTTTGATTGACATGTTCCATCTCCGGCAAAATGCGGTGACGGATATAATTGCGGCTGTATTCTTCATTCGTATTCGTGCTGTCATCGACATAATTCTGCCCGATATTTTGAAGAATATCCATGATTTCTTCCCTGCTTAAACAGAGAAATGGACGGATAATCTTTCCATTGACCGGCAAAATGCCCGCCATTCCCTGCGGTCCAGTCCCTCGCAGCATCCGAAATAAAATCGTTTCCGCCGCATCATTTTGATGATGCGCCACCGCAATCTTTCCACAATGATACTCTTTCGCATATTTTTCGAAACACTCATAGCGGGCGATTCTGCCCGCCTCTTCCTCAGAACATTTTTTCTGCCGGCTCTCCTCTTTTATATTACGGTACTCCACATTTAGCGAGAGGTTCCACTTGTGGCAGAAATCCTGCACGAACTCTTCATCCCGCTTTGCCTCCTCACCACGAAGCATGTGATTAATATGTACTGCGTACAATTTTAAAGAAAGAGCCTCCCTCCTTGCAAGAAAATATCTCGCAAGACAAACAGAATCCGCTCCTCCGGAAATCCCAAGTAAAATCGAGTCTCCCTCCTGTACCATTTTCCATTTTTTCAAGAAAGAATCTACTCTCTCCCAATGTTTATCCCACATTTTTGTGTTCCTTTCTCCCAGATAGCAGCTACCAGCACCGTTCGGTCATCGTCATAACCGTCCTCTAACACCGGAACTGCTTCTATCAATTCATTTGCAAAAACCTGTGCATTATTTGTCTTTATCTTTCCAATCAGGCTTTCCATACGAAATGAAATCTCTGGCATATTTTCAAATTCCAGCATTCCATCCGATACCATGATTACCATATCTCCATCATATAGCTTTTTATATTTCAAGTCAAACTGCTGTCCAATTCGGCATCCTGGAGGAAGCGCAGCTGGCATAATCCTCTCTACTGAATTTTTATGCCGGATAAATGTAGCCATTCCCCCTGCCTTTAACAATTTTAATATCCCTGTTTTTAATGAAATAACCGCCGCATCTATCGTAGAAAATGCTCCCTTATCCTGAAATAAAAGAGCATCCTGTATCATTTCCAGTGCAAACTCTTCTGAAATTCCTGCTTCAAGCAAATCTTCCAATGTCTCAATCAATCTCCGGCTATCCTCATTCGCTTTTTTTCCAGTACCCATTCCATCTGACAAAAGCATGACTGCTCTTTTTCTTCCAAAATTAGTAAATGAAAATGTATCTCCACAAACATCTTCTCCTTTTTTATTACAACATCTTTGTCCAAAAACGACATGAAAACCATTCTCCTCTATAAAAGAAATCCTGTTCTTTCCCGGCCTAAGCCATGTTGTTTCCATGTTCCTGTAAAAATTCCTCTTGTAATATGT
>OLSB01003466.1_pt1 | contig 11415 bp, 15 predicted proteins | sample 1672071 | NCBI WGS metagenome assembly OLSB01 (sample SAMEA3136642, study PRJEB25190) | human gut metagenome | biome: human gut; feature: human-associated habitat; material: faeces | place: Austria | collected 2013
CCACCTATTTCAATAAGTAGGTACGGCGTAGAAGTATACGCGCCATGCGCCCATAGAATACGCGTAAGCACCTTTCGGGCTGCGTCGCTTACGTCGTCAACGTATAGCGTCTACGTGCCTACGAGCTCATTATAGCACTAATCAATCTTGATTGCAAAATCAATTGTACAAAGCACGCAACCGCCCTTCACCGTCTTTTGTACAAGCTTATTGCCGTACACGTGCCCGAAGCGGAAATTGTCAAACGTGGCAATACGTTTGATGTTATCGGGCATACCCGCACAAGTAACAACGATTTCGCCGTGCTTGCGTTTAATGTAGGTTTTAGCACGAAGGAAGCGTGCGTCTTCGGCGATGCCTTCGTTTTTCCATGCGCCCAACCGCTTCGGGTCTACGTCAAGCCAATCGGGTTGATTGCCCAACACGTGCACGCTGTCGGTATCGCTGTAAATATAGCGCCCTTCGTCGTGGAAGCGTTGCGCCGTGCGCATAGTCTTTGCGCGTGCATATGCGGTTACAAAGCACGCTAACGCCGTATAAATCGGTTCGGCTTCTTCGTCTTCATATCTTTCAAAGTCAACAACGCTTTCGCTGTTTAGCTTCGGGCGTTTGCTTTCTTGTGTACACCGGCGCGCAAATTTGCCGTATAGACAATTCAACATATCTTTTGCATTTTGGCGCAAGCCCGCATTGTCGTTGTTTTCGATTTTAACTTGTATCCACTTGTCAATATATTTGTCGAAGAGTCCGTGCATAGCTCGAAATTTGTAACCGCCTATCCACTCAATGTTGAAAACGTCGTATCTTTCAAACATAATTTCAAGGTCAACGGAAGTAAGGGCAAGAAAAACGACTTCGCCTTCGCTACTTTTCAAATATTCAGTTTCGCAAAAACGCCCGCTATTTTTCAATTGAATCGTTGGCAATTTGCCGTCTTTTAGCTCAAATTCGCACGTCAAAAATTGAATGTATAACGGATGCCGTTTGTCTTCTTCGTATTTGCCCGAAAATTCAATCGGCATGCCGTATGGCAACTTCTCATATCGCATAACCGACGGAAACAAGCTGTTGACGTCGTAGCTTGTAACGTCGTGCAAGAGTACGTCGGCAAAGTCTTCGCACAAGTACACATAACCGCCCTTATATGCTTTGCGGATATTGTCGTCCGTTTCTTTTTCGACAACCGGAAACAAGTTGCGGAAGCTGTCAAGCCCGCCCATAATGCGCACGTACTCGTCAAGCGCGTCGCTTGCGCGCGTCATTTTGACAAGCCCGTTATCAAGCTTATAACGAAGCGCGCGTGCGATAATTTCCGTATCGTTGTGAATATAGTCGATTTCAACTTGCGTAGGTTTCCAACCGCGTGGACGATACATATCGTAGTCGATTTCGCCTTTGAGAATCGGCAAATTAAACGTCTTTGCTAGCGTTGCGACGGATTGCGGAAATTTTTTCAAGCTGTCCCAAAACTCAACAAGATTTTTTGTCTTGCCGTGTTCACCGAAGCACACTTTTATTGAATAGAATTGCCCTTCACCGCTTATCAACGTTGAATACTCTTTCTTCCGGATCTCGCGCCCGTCTTGTTTCCACTTAAACCCGAATTCTTCTAACCACGATAAAATATACGCGCCGTCATAACGTAGGTTGTGAAAATATACCTTCTTTCCTTCGCCTAGCGTCTTTTTAGCGACGTAGCGCATAAATTCGTGTATTGATGTGCCCGTGGTGTGATTAAGCGTTTCAACGTCGCACACGTCCCACAACCACACACGCGCCCAACCGTTATCACGGGCAAGCCAACTTTCCGTTGACGTTTCAAAATCGGCAACAAACACTTTTTTCATTCTTCCATATACTCATACAAATCGTCGATAATGTTTTCGACTTCTTCGGAATCTTTGTAGTTGTAAACAAACTTCGGAGCGGGCAATATGCCGTCGTTAACGGCTTCGATAAACTTTGACGGGTTAGATTGCGCAAGGTTTCGAAGCTCGTTTGCGATATCGTCGCCCCATGCTTTGCGTGCGCTTCCGATGTAGCGATTAATAAGCACGCTTTCGGATTTTTCAACACCGTGTTCGGCTTGTTCGCGAAGCTTCCCGATATAGCGGTCAACGTCGCTTTTTGTTTCAAATTTCGGCGCTTTTGGCAAACTCGGACGCGCAATCATAAGGTTATTTAATTCGCCTTTGGCAATTTTCTTGCCTACGGCGGTGTTTTTGTCGCGTGACTTGTCGTAGCGCTCTACGGCGTCCGCCCACGCGTCCGCGCGTTGTTTCGTGATAGAAGCTTCGTAGTTTTCGATAGCTTTCAATTGTTCGTCGGTTAGTTCTATCATTTCATCAATTCCTTTATGATATTTATTATAATTGATACAATATTAAGCGCGATAGAAACGCCGCTAAAAACGTATAATACAACGCTTATAGCGTGCGGCAAGTTAGAATATATGCCAATAAGTATTAGCGCAATAGAAGTTAGTATTGTCATTTTTTCACCCCCTTATTCAAGAAGCTGTTGCAAATATGCAACGTGCAATTTGTCGCTTCGCTTTGACGCTTGCTACACGTTTCTGATTGCGTGCACACCATGCACGCACGGTTGCTTTTTGCCAATTCTTCACACGCTTTCAAAAGCGCGTTTGTGTACTGATTACACATTTTTTGTGTTATTTTCATTGTTTCACCTTCAAATAATAAGATTTATATCTACCATTTTTGCGTGCTTTAATCTCGTATCCGTGTTCGTCGGCGTGGCGCGCTAGCGTGTTGTTCCGTGCGTAGTTGTACACTGTTCCGCGCGTTACGTTTAAGACGTCGGCGACTTCGGCAAGCGTTACACGCTCAAAGCGTTTGCACATCTTCGGGCGCGCTTTGTAGCCGGGGCAACGTATAACGCGGAAGCTTTCATAGTCGCCCGCTCCGGTGTCGTGCACAATCGTTGCTACGGCTTTCCAATCGTCACGCGCTTCAAAGTCTTCGTGCCACGGGCAACCGATATAGTTAAAACACGTCGAACATAGTGATTTTGATTTTTCCATAACGCCACCTACGGAAAAGCGGGGCTTTCGTCCCGCTACCCTTTTAGAAGTCTTCGCACGGCTTCGCTTCGCGTTTCTCGCCTTCGTGCACTGTGATTTCGATAACGTCGCGAACCCAGTATTCATTGAATATCGTGTTGCAATCTCTCGAAATGTCTTCAAGGTTGACGCGCATATCGTAGACGCCCGCTTTGTCGGGAAGTTTCGATTTGCATGCTTTTGTGAATTTGAACTTGCATTTCAAGCCCTTGTTCGTTGCGCCCGAAAATTCGAGAAAATCGTAGTTTCTACCGTTGGGGGTTGTGCCGGTGATTTGCTTTGCGTTGATTTTGATAACTTTTTCCATGTTGTTTCCTTTGCCCTTATCGCATAGGCGACGCGTATTTTAATGGTGACGGACTGTTGACACACAGCCCGCCGAAGCGTAGAAGTGTTAACATTCGACGGCGTAAGCGTCAATCAAGCACACAACGCCTTTTGCTATTATCTTGCCAATAAAAGCTTCGTAATAACAATTAGTGCTAGCGTGGTTGTCGACATCTTCGCAACGCTCTTTGTTTTCCTGATACTCTTCGATAGCGCTTTCAAACTCTTCTTCTTTCCAAATACTACTGTTTATTGTTGCCCGGGCTCCGTCTTTCCACGTCTTGCCCCAATAAACGATAAAGCCCTTTTCGATTGCGTCCTTTGAGTCTTTCAAAATTTCGCAAAGTACTTTTTCCGCGTACATATCGGTTAAATCTTTTTCAGTGAATGTCGGTGTAATTTCTTTTTTAATAATTTTCATATTTTCCTTTGCCCTTCTAGCACGGGCGTTGCTTTGTTGTACATAGAATACTACATATAATTTGACTTTGCAAGCGATTTTCAAAAATAATTTTAAAAATTTTTCGTTGTACAATTTATTTGACGTTTTGTCAAAAAAGTGGTATATAAAATGTATGATAACATACATATGTTCAATAATCAACAACGACCAAATACAAGAATATATCGGCATCGCTCTAATGATACTTGAAGCGCTTTTAGTGCTTATCAAGTTTTTACAATACATCGTTGGCCCGCAAAGTCGTTTCGGCAAGTTTTTGTCGAAGCTCTTGAAGGGCATGACGTTTTTGAAGGGCGAAGCGAAAAATCTTGAACAAACAATCAAAAAAGAAGGTGAAGAACATGACCGAAGAGGAAATGAAAGCGAAGATAGCGGAAGCGGAAACGGCGAAGACGCTTAAAGAAAAAGAACTTGAAGAAGCGCAAGCGCAAATTGAAGCGTTTAAGCGCGACAACGAAACGTTGCTTACGCTCAACAAGCAATTGCAACTTGCCGTCGGCGTGAAGAAAGGCAACGACGAACCACCGCAACCCGAAAAGAAAGAAACACCGCAAGAAAAGCAAAACGGGCTTTTAGCTCGTATTTTGGGTAAAAAATAATATAAGGAGAATACAACATGAATTTGAAATCATTTACAATGCCCGAATTTGTCGAAGCCTACATGGGTGACAAACTCGCGGAAGTCTTGCCCGAAGGCGCAAGAACTCGTCTTGACGACGCATTTAAGAATATTTATTCTAATGCGGAAACTCGCAACGCTTTTGAAAACGCGCTTATCAATCTTATTTCGCGCGTAGTCGCGGAAGCGGACACGGGCTTTGAAAACCCGCTCGGCAAGCTCGAAGGCGACATTTTGCCGTACGGCTCGACAATCGAAACCGTTTACACCGACGTGCCCGAAGCGTTGGAGTTTGGCAAAGAGTGCGATCAATTCAAGAAGTTTGGACAAGACGTCAAAGTGCTCTTCCACTCGGAAGACTTCCAAATTGTCTACCCGCTCACAATCACTTCGGAAGAGTTGCGCAAAGCATTTTTGAACGAAGGCGGTTTGTCGCAATTCGTCAACGCAAAAATACAATCTTTGTACAATGCGAAAGAATTCACAAACTACGACGTCGAAAAGAACGTATTTACGCATGACATTGCGGGCGCACAAGTCAATTGCTACGACGCCGACAAACAAACCGCATATGCGAACGTTGCAAAAGCAATCAAGAAAGCGTCTTCAACGCTTGTGCAACCTTCCCGCAAATACAACCAAATGGGCGTGAAGAGAACAACCCCGAAGGCAAGACAAATTTGTCTTATCAATTCAAGCTACGAAGCGGAAAGCGACGTTGATTTGCTCTCGGCAGCCTACAACCTTGACAAGCTCGAAGCAAAGGGCGTGGAGTTTGTCCGCGTTGACGGCTTCGAAGAAAAGGGGCTTGTTGCCGTCTTGTTCGACCGCGATATGCTCGAATGGCACGACACACTCAACATGCAAACCGAAGCGTTTAACGCTCTTTGCTTGTACCGCAACGCCTTCTTGCACCACTGGGGCATGAGAAGCGTGAAGCTTTACGCAAATTGCGTTAAGATTTACAACATCGAAGCAACGGACGCAATCACCGTGACACCCGACAAAGGCACGACCGCGGATTTGAAAATCGACGGCGTAGCGTGGGCAGTTGCGAACAACTACACCGCTTTTGACGGCGAAATAATCGTGCTTCCGAAGCTCGACGACATCACCGTTTCGGCGAAGACGTACGAAGTTACGGGCTACACAATCGGCGGTGTTAGTTACGACATCGGCGCAAGGGTGAAAATCACGGACGCAACGACAATTGCGGTTGTCACCAAAGAAAAAACCGCGTAACGATAAGTTAAGAATTCGGACGCGTGCGGGCGCGGGAAACCGCGCCCGTTTTTGGAGATAATAGTATGGCGAAGGAGATCAACATAAGCACAATATATTTTGGCAGTGGGGCATACGCGCGACAAATGCGCGCGGGCATGCAAGATATTATTGACTTGAAGGGTTTGAAAGAAAACACGAAACTATACGACGGCGTGACCGTCGGTTTTTCCGACCCGTTTGACGTGCTTATGGGCTTTAAGCAATATTATCCCACCGACGCCAATCATTTCCAATATATAACTCCGCCGTTTTACGTCGTGCCGGATATGAACAAACGTTGTTTCGCAATTCAAAACGACAACTTTTTAAACAATCCGTTTGGCTCGAACGAAATTTGCTTTAACTATTTCAAAGCGATAATCAGTTACACCGACGGAAGCAACACAACCTTCTACGGCTTTGTAACGTCACAAACGCAAATGAACACGGCGAACGCTATGTTGTTCACGTTTGAAATAGATTGGGCACACACGGCGCAATTGCTTTATAAGCTCAACAACGCCAAACGCCAACCGTTTGACATCAAGCAAGCTTACGTCGCAAGAGATAACAAACACCACATCACAAAGCACTACGACGAAACGGGCGCGCTTTACACGGGCGAAATTGCCGTAGGAAGGGGTGCGGAAAATGTGCGCATGTTCGATTTGCAAGAACTCGAAGCGCAAACACCGTATCACCCCGAAGATTGCGGAATGTTGCCCGACGACGAAATGCGCTTTGTTAAAGTCACGTTTTCAAAAGACAATACAACGTTTCAATTTAATAACAAAGATATCACGCTTGCGCAAATGCAAGCGGGCTATAACGGTTTGTATTGTGTGTTTATGCCACTTTTTAAAGCGTCGGACGGAAGGGGTATTATTTTCTACTACAATAACGTCGCAACCGAAGGAAACTTGATAGGCGGGACGGCTTTATCGCCCCGTTATCCGTTTGACCTATTGCACGCAATCGCGCTTTGTCCCGACACCGTATCGATTGAACTTGTTAACGAAATACCGTGTATAAAGAAAGTGCAACGCGGAACGTGGACGGAGTACGACGTTGTGAATGTTATTTTTGATAATGTAAGCGTTATAATAAACGGCAACGCCAATGGTACGCCACCGCTTTTTGCGATTGATACCATCAGCGGTTACGGATTGACGCCGAAATCAAAATCAACGTTTATGCCGTTTACGCCCGCGTCCGCAAGCGTACTTGAATTTTACAACGCCCCGAAGCAAACGTGTTTGTTTAGAACTTACGCGCAAGCCGAAGGACAAAGCGCAGTTATCAAGGGCGACGGGTATAACCACGAAGAGAAAAGAAGCGACGAACCCTTCGAACCGAAACTTGCGCAACCGCAGTTTTCAAGTATTGAATTTACGGACAATCAAGGTGCAACGTTTAATGTGGACTTGACGCAAGCAAATAGCGTTAATCCCGTTTTGACAGTTGTATCGGACTACAACGGTACAAACAACAAGCGCAAGTTTTATCTTGACGGCTACGCTAATGACCATGGCAAGCATTATTGCGCAGTTGCGCAAAAGGTTAGCGCCTTCCCGCTCATAAATGACGCACTTATTGACTACTTGAACGCTAACAAGAACCAAATGACAACGGGGCTTGCGTTGGCAAAACGCAACTTTATTGTCGGTGAAGTTGGCGCACTTGTAGGCGGTGTTGCGGGTATGGCAACGGGAGCAGCCAAGGGCAACCCGCTTGCCGTCGCGGGCGCGGGCGTGGGCGCAATTGCCGGCGCAGTTAAAACGGGACTAAACTATGACGCTACATTACAACGCCACGACGCGCAAATTGCGGACTTGAAAGAACAAGCACGAAGCGTTGAAAGTGTAGCGGGCAACAATGCCGAATTTGATATTGCGGACAGTAACGGCACGATTATGCGATACAAATGGACTCCTTCAAAACGTGATCGTGAACGACTTGTCGAATACTTCCACCGCCACGGATACGCCGTAGACGAAATACAACAAGACGTATCAACGGATACAATGTATTATTTCGATTTTATACAGTGCAGCGACATTATATTCGGACAAGAGAAAAACGACAAGTTTACGACGCTAGAAGAATATACAATGTTCAGAGAGTGCGACGAATACATCCGCAACATGTATGCAAAGGGCGTGCGCATATGGCACGGGCGTTGCCCCGACAGCGCACAGCTTAAACCGCAAATATTTATAACGCCGTATTTGAACACGGCAAAGGAATATTGACGATATGAGTTTTGATTTTAATAAAGACTTCGGCAAGCTCGCTTACGCAGTGGAGCACGCGGATTGTGCGACGTTGTACGCAATGCTTTATACACATGTGTACAACAACGCAATAAACGTGTTTGAGTGGAAGGGGCTTCCGAAAGAGATTAAGCCGAAATACATCGAATACGCGCTTTTCAATTTTGGCGCGTGCGTGTTCGGCAAGAAGAAAGGCGGGCAACCGAATTTGTTGTTGAAAGAATACAACAACGAAATTGAATATATTGCGTTGCCACCTTCCGGCACATACAACTACAACTTCAACGGCGACCCGATAGCATGGCGCGCGTGTGGTATCAACTACAATCAAGGGTACAACGTGCTCGACAGCGTGCTCATGGAAAATAATTCAATGCGCATGCCGTCCGTGCAGTTGATAAGCGAATTTATCAGCCGTGCGGTTGACGCGTTGCAAGCAGCCGACGTGAACATCAACGCAAGTAAAACCCCAATGGCTATTTACGGCGACGAAAAGAGCTTGAAAACACTTGTTTCGCAGTACAAACAAAACCGCCGTAATGCGCCTATTACGGTTTGGGACAAAACGTCGCTAGGCTCGACGGGACGGCTTGAAGTCGTTGACCTTGACGTTGAATACAAAGCGGACAAGTTTTGGACAATGTATCGCAACTACATGAACAGCGTTTACGAGCTTCTCGGTATCAACGCTTTGACGATTGAAAAGAAAGAACGCTTAATCACCGACGAAGCGACCGCAAACGACGAACAACAGCTTTTCAACGTGGGCGCAATGCTCAAAGCAAGACAAGAAGCTTGCGAAAAAATCAACGAAATGTTCGGGCTTAATATAAGCGTCGATTTGCGCTACAAAGAAGAACCAAAACAAGAAAGCGACGACAGCTTCGAAGGGGGTATGAAATGAGATACGGCATAATCTATCCACCGCGCGCAAGTATGCGTAGCGGATATTATCCCGACGAAAACAAGACGTTATATCAATGCGTCGAAGAAGTGCGCAAAACTAACCCCGACTACGACAGCACCGACGAAGAAACAATTTTCCGCGACTCGTTTTTCATGGAAGGTTTTGCAAGATTTATTCAAACAATCGGCGCGGGTATGACGGGTTACACGCAAAACGATTTTGTCGACTTCGCAAAGTTTTTGCAACCCGTTGCCGAAAGCATTTACGCCGACAACGCCGACCGCTTCGTCGCGATTGTAGACGTTAAAAGCTACGCCCGGCACGTGAAAGCGTGGGGCTTACAAAACGCGCAAAAATGGTTTGCCAAATGGCAAGCAACGAAAACGATTTTGCAACCTTCGGGCGAAATCGGCGGGCTTGAAACAAGCACCGAAACGACGACCAAAACGGGCAACAACACAAGCAAGACAAGCCACGACGTAACGAAGAAAGACAGCGAACAAAACAACGGTACGAACTCGACAACGGCGAATTTGTCCAACTCAAAGACGGACAAAGAAGAGTCAAACGATTTCCCCGTCTATGCTTCGGGCGCAGCTTCGGGCTACGCAAGCGGAACGCGCAAGCTCGAAAGCACGGGAACAAGCGAAGGCACGACCACGGGCACAGCTAGCGGAACGCGTGTGCTTGACAGTACCGACAAAGGCACGAACGACCGCGCGGACACTATCAACGAAAGTGAAAAACACACTTACGAACATAGCAACAGCTACACGAAAGACGACGCGGCGACTTTGCAAGAACTTTACGCAAACAAAGTGCAAAACTTGTCAAAGGAAATCGCGGACAGCTACGGGCAATTTTTCAACGGTGATTTGCTCGCATATCAACTTTAATAAAGGAGTATAAACAATGAAAATCAACGGCACAATCTTTTCAAAACCACAGCAAGACCAACTTAAACGCGGAATCGGCACGGAACTCGACAAAGTTGTCGCAAAGGTTGACGACGTAGATAGTCGCATGCTCAATTACATGGGCGATTGGGCAAGCGGAAACGAATATCACGAAAACGACGTTGTCACGTATAGTGGGAACTTGTACGAAGTCGTACAAAGCGGGACAAGCAATACAACGCCCGACGCTACACCGTCAATGTATAAGGCAATGACAAACCCAAGTGTGAATAACGCACTTATCCCCGTATATTTTGACACACAAGGCGGATATTTTGGCACTACAAACACGCCCGAAAATTTGCGCTTCCCCGTAATGATACAACTCATAGCGAAGGGGACACTTTGCGTACAACCCACCGCCCCGCTTAAAACTGGCAAGGACTTTGACTCATGGTATCGCGACCCCGTAGACAATAATACCGAATTCAATTTTCTAACAACACCGATAAACGCTCCGCTTGTACTCTATGCACAATGGGTATGAAACACTACTACGACGGCGGGCGCGCCTTATCCTACAACGCTATATTGACGTTTACTGTTTCCGTACGCGGAAACGGCAAAACGTACTTTTGGAAAGGGTTTTGCCTTGATAGGTTTATCAAATACGGTGAAACTTTTGTATGGGTTAGACGCTACGCCGACGAACTCGACGAAGCAGTCAGCAACGACGGCTTCTTGAAAGACATACGAAGCGACGCGCGATACAAAGGGCACGAACTCAAAAGCGACGGCAAGTTTGTTTACGTTGACGGAAACGTCGCGGGCGAATTTGTTGCCCTTACGCGCTCGCAAAAATACAAATCGCGAAGCTTCGCTGACGTCGGTACGGTTGTTTTTGACGAATTTATCCTTGACACATCGACGAACCGCCGTCAACACTATATATCACAGCGTGAACCCGAATTGTTTGTTGATTTACTCAATACAATCTTCCGTAGTCGCCCCGTGCGTGCTATATGCCTTGCGAACGCTATAAGCTTTAACAATCCGTATTTCATTTACTACGGCATTAAACCGACACAAAACCGCTTCACATGGCAAAAAGCAAGACGCTTGCTTGTTGAACTCTACACACCCGACGACTTTATCGAAGAAGCTTCAAAAACCGATATTGCGCTTTTGACCAACGGCACGAACTACGGCGCATACGCCCTTCACAATAAATTCTTGCTTGATAGTGATACATTTATCGAGAAGCGAAGCAAAAACGCGCACTTCATATGCGGTGTACACACATCGACGGGCGATATTGGGTTTTGGTATGATAGGCGCGAAGGACTCGTATATACGTCTTTTCAAACGGATAGTGGACGCCCGTATCTTATGTATACGCTCGAACGCGACGACCACACAACGAACATGCTGTTTATTAAGAACGCTTTGAACACGCCGTTGTCGGTTGTTGTGGACGCTTGGAAATACGGGCTTCTACGTTTCGACGATACACGCGTTAAATCGCGCGCCTTCGGTGTACTTGCATATTTTGTATAATGCCGTACCTACGATTGAAAATAGGTGA
>OLSB01003469.1_pt1 | contig 11408 bp, 9 predicted proteins | sample 1672071 | NCBI WGS metagenome assembly OLSB01 (sample SAMEA3136642, study PRJEB25190) | human gut metagenome | biome: human gut; feature: human-associated habitat; material: faeces | place: Austria | collected 2013
TCATCGATGTTGATTTTGCCGACCCCGAGCCGTTCCCCCTGCTCATCCGCAAGCTGTCCGACTGCGGGGGCGATTCTCCGGCAATAAACACACCAGGGCGCCCAGAAATCAACCATAACCGGACGCCCGGAATGCAGCACCTGCTTTTCAAAATTTTCCTGTGTGACGGTGATCATCTCCATAGAATCCATTCCTTTCACTACGCGTATTTTGCATATTGTGCCTTGAGAAAGTTCATCAGGGTACAGCTGCAAGTATGCCCCATGCGCGCCTGATTTCTCCTGAAACGAAAAGGAAACGGCTTTTGTCAAGCCGTTTCCTTTTCGTTTCACCGGAATTCCATCAGAATCTCGGCCGCCTCGCGCAGGATGTATCCTCCCCGACATTATCCGGAAAGATCACATAGGAAATGCCCGGAAACCTGCTTTCCGCCCCGGTCTGCCATACCGGAATGCCGGGACGGATCTGGCCCATCACCAGCGCCCGCCGCACCTTCAGCGCCTTGGTGCCGATACCGCTGAAAGTGATTCCCCCCTTGGCGCTGAAAATTTTAACATCCACGTCGGCAACCGCGTTGACAACCACTTTACCAAAGCCGCAAACCCCCAGCAGTTTTCTCTCAATCCCGTCCAAATCAAGCTTCCTCAGCTCCTCGATGGAGATTGAAACGCCGTGCCCGGCGAGATAGGCGCCGCGGTTTTTTCCTCCACATAGTCCTTCAGATCGTGGGAACGGTATCCAAAGGTGCGGTCCTTCGCAAACTCGGTCTGCCCTGCTGGAATCAGCCTGTCCCCATCGCGGACATAGTGGATATCCCCGATGGTAAAACGGCCCGGCCCTCCTCCCGGAAGAAAGGGCAGAGAATTTCCCCGTCGATCCGCTGACCGGCGGCTTCCGCTCCAGCTTTCAAAAGTTCGGTTTCCAGCGGACAGCGTCCCCGTAAGGTGGAATCTCCCCGGCTTATGATCAAGCAGCTGATCCCCGTTTTCCGGGAGACCGCGGCAGTTCCCGCGGCAATTTCCCGATGGGCGGCGGTAGTTTGTTCCGCGGTAAAGCCGCGCGAATTGGTCAGCAGATAGAAAAGCCGCTGCTCTTCCGCAAAGCCCTCGCGGATGCTCTCGATGCTCCAATCCGTATAAACATATATCATGTACTGTTTGTACGCCTGTGGGGTCGTCATCCAGTACGATGCTTTTTCGGCTGCTCTTTTTGATCTCCCCGGCAGGCAGCGCATCCACCCTGCTTTCATCGACCTGCGGGAAAGAATCCGGAATTCCCGCGCGGATCACGTTGACCTCTCTCATATCGTTCCCTCCGCCCTGCCGCTTTGGCGACCTTTTTTCTCATCATGGCTCGTCTTCCGATGATGGTCAAGCAGAACATTCTAAAAAGGAATGTTTAATTTGTAATGACGCTTCCCCTGCACGAGTCGGATGGAAGGTGCGGTACGGCAGAAGAAACACCGAAATTTTTTGTGTTTTGATGAGCGAAATCCTATATTGAAGGTCTGTCCGCCGTTTCGTTTCCTTTCTCTAACACGTACACCTGTCCGGTGAGCGGCGTGCCCAAACGGAGGAGAATACCTTAATCCCGCTTGCTGCCCGGATAAAATACGCGGGAGGGCATGCGGGCACCCAAAAGCCGCCTGCGGTGCATGAGGCGATCGCCCAGCGACAGACGCATGGATGGCGCCCCCAAAAATTGTCACAAGCGATCTGCTTTCCTTGATGCTTGAAGCGGGCGTTTTTGCCTTCACCGGCAGAGCCAATGACTTGAGTTGGCCTATAAAGGCCCATCGCCGGCAAGCATCTCAGAATAAACTTGTTCCACTTGCAACGCTTGTTTTCAGCCCGCAAAAAGGCGGCTGCCGTTCTAACGGCAACTTTCTATCGTTGGGAATCTGCTGTCGGCATCCCGCTTCGCTCGATGTTTATAGCGAAAGCTTTTTACTGGGTACCTCCACCGGCAGAGCCGGAGGTTTCCGAACTCAATAAAAAAGGTCTAACTGATCAGCAAAAATCAGTTAGACCTTTTCTCTATGAGTAAAAAGATGAGGATTTTTAGGCGACTCGCAAGCCACCCGATTTTTCTTTTCAAACTCAATAAATCGGGATTTGACGAGTGCTATCAATCTGCTATCAAATGGGGAATTTGAAAATCAAAAAGTCAGTGTTTTCAAGGGTTTGCGGGCCCTCATATCCACTTTTTGCTTATTCCCACTCAATGGTGCCGGTGGGCTTGGGTGTCAGGTCAAACAAGACCCGGTTGACGCCCTTAACCTCCTTCGTGATGCGCTTGGTGATGTGCTGGAGCAGGTCAAAGGGGACGTTCTCCACCGTGGCGGTCATGGCGTCCACGGTGTTGACGGCACGGAGGATAACGCACCACTCGTCGGCGCGCTTGTTGTCGCGGACGCCCACAGACTTGATGTCGGGGATGGCGGTAAAGTACTGCCACACCTTGCCCTCCAGACCGTTCTTGGCAAACTCCTCCCGAAGAATGGCGTCGGACTCCCGGACGGCTTCCAGACGGTCACGGGTGATGGTGCCCAAGCAGCGGACGCCCAGTCCGGGGCCAGGGAACGGCTGGCGGTAGACCATGGAATCAGGCAGCCCCAGTGCCTTGCCGCAGGCGCGGACTTCATCCTTGAAGAGCATCTTCAGCGGCTCCACCAGCGCAAAGCCAAGGTCCTCGGGCAGCCCCCCCACGTTGTGGTGGGATTTGACCGCCTTGACCGTCTTGGTACCTGACTCGATGATGTCGGGATAAATGGTCCCCTGGGCCAGGAACTCGATGCCCGAGAGCTTGCGTGCCTCTTCCTCAAAGACCCGGATAAACTCCGCGCCGATGACCTTTCGCTTGGTCTCCGGATCAGCCACACCCGCCAGCTTGTCCAGAAAGCGGTCCACGGCGTCCACATAGATGAGGTTGGCGTCCATCTCGTCCCGGAACACCCGCACCACCTGCTCCGGCTCCCCTTTGCGCAGAAGGCCGTGGTTCACATGGACGCAGGTGAGCTGCTTGCCGATGGCCTTGATGAGCAGGGCCGCCACCACCGACGAGTCCACTCCGCCGGACAGCGCCAACAGCACCTTCCGCTCCCCCACTTGCCGGCGGATCAGCTCTACCTGATCGGCGATAAAATTCTCCATATTCCAGTTGGGCTGGGCGCCGCAGAGTCCAAAGACAAAATTGGACAGCGCCTCTCTGCGCATCTCCCCGTCGTCCGGCCAGGGGGCGTCCCCCTTGTGGTCGGCCAGAAGGACTGGCACCTCATAATTATAGATCTCCTTGGCCGCGTCGATCTCCACTCCGTTCACGATCCGGTTGGCCCCGCCGTTCAGGATGATGCCTTTTACATTGGGAAGCGCCTTGAGCTCCTCCAGCGTGATGTCGTGGGGATGGATCTCACTGTAGACCCCCAGCGCGCGGATCTCGCGGGCCAGACGCGGATTCTCCTCACTGCCCAGATCCAAAATAACGATCATGTCCTGCCTCATTGCAGTACCTCCTATATCTTCCGTATGGGTGTTTTTAATCCTACCATATCTGCGTGCCGAAATCCAGACTCAATTCCGCTCCATCTGCTCCATCTGCCAACCGCAGCTCCACCCAAGCGGTGTTCATGTTGAACTCATAGGACAGGATTTTCATCGTCATTGCTCCCTGGTCTTTCGGCGCGCTTGTTCGTCAGACCGCTGGCCGCCCTCTGGAAAGATGTGCGGTTCCATTGGGATTACTCCTTTTCCGCTATGATCCAAAGCCCTGCGGAATATATGAATCAGCTCCAGGGCGCTGCGGAAGGCCGTGGCGCTATCCCTGTCTCCCACTCGGATCAGTATGCCTTGCATGGAAGCATTCTGTCTGGAATACACCCGCAGATAAAAACTTGCCAGTTTTCCTCGCCTTGGCCGCAGAGCATGGAAATCCCAGGCAGCGACTGGAGCAGAGCCGCGGGACACCTCCGGAAGGGGTCCCTTTTTGCGCTTTCGGGCCCTCCGGCCATTCAAGGTACGTGTGATATTCCACGGCTCGGCCAGTTTGCTCTCATTCAGCACTTCCTCCATCGAGAGCAATAATTGATCCAGGCTGTGGAAGGGACGTGGCGCAGGCAGGCAGAAACTGTGCAGCCACCCTTCCGCCAAGCCGTTTTCAAAGCTGTCCACACAGACGACCAGTGTGCGGCAATACTCGGGCCATTGGCCACCGTCACGGGATATTTCGTCCTCTGCAATATAGCGGGGTTCCAAACGATCGGCCACCAAAATACACTCTTCTTTCATCTGCAACCCACCTTTTTCAGGGCCGGCTGTTTTACAGGGCCCACTGACAAACATCCCATGTTCAAATGAGCCCCTTGACATTCTTTCTCCAAGCCCTCCAATCCGTTGGAGGGCTTGGAGAAAGGGGGGCCGGGAGGCCCCCCTCCCGCGATAGGCGGGAAACGGGATCGGGGGATTATTTCACGACGTTTTCACAAAAGCGCATGAGGATGGCCGCAACTTGGGCCCGTGTTGCCCCAGCCTTGGGAGAAATCGTGGTAGTGCTGGTGCCTCTGACAAGGCCCGCGGCGTTGGCCCACCGGATGGCCTCCTGTGCATAGCCGCTGACCGTCCCAGCGTCGGAGAAACCAGACAGGTCGGCCTTTGCGCTCATGTCATAGCCCTGGAATCCGGCATAGCGATACAGAATGGCCGCCATCTGCTCTCGGGTAATGGTGTCGTCCGGGCCGAAGTTCCCGTCGTCATAACCATTCACAATCCCGTTTTCAGACGCCCAGGCAACAGCCTCGGAATAATACTGACCGGCAGGCACATCCAGGAAATCTGCGCTCTCTCGGCTTGCAGGCGACCCCGCGAGCCGATGGAGAATGGTCACGATCATACCCCGGGTCGTGGTCGCATCGGGACTGAACGTGGTGCTGCTGGTGCCGTTCATCATGCCCTCGCCATATACGAACATCACGGCGTCATAGAACCAGTCGCCCGTCTGCACGTCCAGGAAGGGCAGCGTGGTCAAGGCGGGCTCTTCCACAAAGCTCACTGTGATCTCCACTTTGGAGGCGGGCATGGTAAAGGTGTACTGGGTATCGCTTTTCTTGGTCAGCTTCACGGCGTCGCCGCTTTGGTCGGTGACGGTAAGGTCATCCAACTCATAGCCGGAATCCGGCTTGACAGTAATCGTTACCGCGGTGCCCTTGGATGCATTTTTGTGGCTGACGGAAACGGAGCCATGCTTCACACCGGAAGGCGTGGAGACGGCATAAGTAGCAGTGGAGGAACCACCACCGCCGGAGGGAGCGCTGTAAACGCAGGTGTAGAGGCCGTTCTCCTCCTGGACCGTCGTGCGGGCGCTGGCGCCCTTCACAGTGCCGCTAAAGGTTTTCCCAGCCTTGTCAAGGGTAAAGGTCACCGTGCGGCCGACCGTCACGGCCTCGCTATTGTCCTTCACCAGGGTAATCGTCTCGCCGTTCTGCACGGCGTCCACAGCGGCCTGGAGCGTGGTATAGCCAATCTCGCCGATCTTGGCGGCGGGGGCCTGTGTGGTCACCACAAAGGTGCTGAAACCGTTGGGATTGGTGAAGGTAATTGTGCTGTCATTGTTCCTCGTGGCGCTGTACACATAGGTCCTCGTGCTGCTCTTGATGTGCCGGACATAGAGCTGCGCATCGCCATCAGCAAAATTGGATGCAAGGGGGACCGTGATCTGGATCGGGGTCGTGACATTCAGGGTCTGCGCTTCCTTGAGGACCACGGCGTTTTGGCCCTCACCGCTCTCCGTTTTGATATGGTCGGGATCGGTGGTGGCGACAACATGGTACTTCGCCGCGATCTCCAACGTCATAGTCTTGGAGCCGTCCTCAGCCGTCTCAACTTTCTCAACGGCAACGTCCAGATAGGGCTGGACCACAACCGTAATGGTGGCGCTGTCATCTGCAAGGTCGCCAAGTGCGGTCTTTGCCGCGTCCTCAGTGCCGACAATCGAGGAATCGTTGGCGAGGGCACTTGCGGCTGCGACCAGAGTATTTGTAGTAGCTTCACTCTTCGCAGCAGTCGCCACCTGCTCTGTAGTGATGCCTGTGTCATCGGGGACACTCACATTTGGTTCGCCGGCGGAGACAGCGGTTTCCACATCGACCTCGGATACGCTAATCGTGTAATAGCCGGCCTTATCACTGACGACGGCGTCCTTGCCCTCTGCGATATAGCTCTTGTCGGGCTTGTGGGAGAAGTAACCGTCGGTGATGAGAATGGTACCGCCCGGATATTTCTCGCTGTTCACAACCGCACCATAGGGCTCAACGCCTGTAAAGGTGCCGCCGTTGATCGTCAGTTGGCCCTTGCCGGCGGATTCCCACACGCCGTTCCATACCGCCTCCTCGGCTGTGCTGGTAAACGTACCGTCATTGATCTCGGCCACATTCCAGTTCATAATATTGGCCTGGGCGTCGGTTTGAAAGGTGCCGCCGGTGACCGTCAGCGTGCTGTAGTCGTCGTTCTTGACATTGTTCAGGCCGCCGGTGAAGGCACCGCCCTCAATGGTCAGCACGCCGGCAGTCACGCCCTCTCCAGCCTGCGTGCCGAGATTGCGGATCATGCTGGAGAATTTGCCGCTGTTCTCTACGGTGACCCCTTTGTTGATGGTCATGACGCCCTGGTTATCAATGGTGTACCAGGAGTTCCCGCCGCTGGTCGTAGCATTCACGCCCGTCTCAGCGCTTCTTTTGAAACTGCCGCCGTTAAGTACCGCAGTGCCGTAGTTCACCAGAGCGCCCTTGCCGTGGCTCACATTGTCCACGGTGCCCTCGCCGGTAATGGTCAGGGTGCCATTGTTGATAATGGTATGTTTGCCGTCTTCATTGGTGAGGGTCTTGCCGTTCAGGTCCAGCGCCACAGTGGCGTCGGCAGGAATGGTCGTAGATTGTGTTGCGCTCTCTCCCAGCTCCACCGCTACATCAGCGCCAGCAGCCAGATAATTCAGTGCGCTTACATCGGAGAAGGTACCACTCTGGACGGAAATACGTGCATTGTTTTCCCCGCCATTGGGGTTGGTCCGTTCAATCTTACCGAGAATCTCACTTTCCCCTTTGACTGTGACCGACACGCCGGTATAGTTGGCATAGTCGCAGGAATCAAAAGCAAAACCATTCTCAGGAGCAATAATTTTACAGTTCTGAATCGTCACATTGCCGCAGTTATTGGAAAGGGTATATTGTCCGCGTCCGATATTGGTACCGTCCAACGTCATATTGTCCAGTGTCAAATCGCAGTAATTTTGGACGAGCATCCGCACACCGGAATCGGCTGTCGAAGAAATCGTGCCGTTTTTCAAGGTTACCTTCGCATTTTCATTTCCAGTCCCTTTCCACTCCAGGTGGAAGGCTTGGCTCTGGGTGCCCATGGAACCTACCGCCGGGCCGGTGCAGGTGTATGTATGGTTGTCAAAATTGATGGTAAAGTCCTTCACCGCAGTTTTGGCGCCGTTCGCTGTATTCAGAAAAGTGCCAATACCACTGCCGCTGGCATTCGTCAGCAAAATAATCGTTCCGCCGTCTTCAACCGCTGCCACAGCGGCGGCCAGGGTGGCGTAGCCGCGCTCAACACCATCGGTGGTGATGGAGGCTGTTGCAAACCGCTCGCCAACGCCTTCGGTGCCGGTCGTCGTTGCAGGGGTAATGTTGTAGGTGATCTTGTTTCGGATCGCTGCCGGATCGTATGCGGCATTGCAGCCGTCATCAAGGCCGTAGACCCATGCGGTGTTGGAGAAGGTGCAATCCGTGATGTTCACAACATTCTGACTTGCATTCGTGTCGGAGATAACATTGCTGTAAACAGCGTCCCACATGTTTGTGAAGGTACAGCCGGTAAAGTTAAGGGTCACGCCGCTGGCGTCAAAGCCTGTGATCACGGCGTAGCCGTTCTTTTCGCCTGCGGTGTTCTCAAAGTTGACATTCTCAAAGGTCAGATTAACATCGGTCACGCCCTCCAGGTTGTTCTTGTCAATCTGCTTGAACACGCCGCCGGCGGGGAACTGAATTGTGTGGCCTTCGCCTTTGATAGTGAACGTTGCCTTCTCGGGTACGATAATGGAGCCGGTCAGGGTGATGTCGGCAGTCAGGGTGATGATGTCGGTGCCGACTCCATTAGTTCCGGCAGCATTGACGGCATCCGCGAGGGTCGAATAGCCGGTCTCACCGATCTTAACGGGCTGTTCCCCCACACTGCCCGTCGGGGTCGGGGCAGGCACATTATTTGTGTCTGTGTTCATGCCGCTGGTCTCATCATTAGCCGAGGCGGGTTCCCCGTCCACTTCATCACCTGCTTCGCCAGCATCATTGTTCGCAGAGGGAAGAACGCAATCGCCCTCATGACCGGCCTCCCGCGTGCATCCCACCGTGGCCGTGCAGGGCTCCGCGGCCAGCGCCACGGTGGGCAGCAGGCCCGCCACCAGGCACACGGCCAACAAACTTGCTATTAGTCGCCGTTTCATGTACAAATTCCTCCTTTTTCTTCTTGCCACCCCTTGGTCCGGGGCGCGGCCAATGAGCGCATCAGCCGTTCTTTTGCAGCCTCCGGGGTCGGTTGGTGCGGTTCACCTGTCAGATATTCCAGGGCGTCGTTCCACTCGAACAGCGTCCCGGACTGCGGACTGACCTTCTCCAGCGTCCGGGCCAGCCGGAACCGCTGAAGGTCATCTATATACCGCAGATCAGACAGGAACTCACACCCGGCCTGGACCGCCATTGCATCCAACAGGGACATGTTTGCATCCATACCAACATCACCTCCACATCACAAAATCAGCATTTTGTATACAGGTATACACTGCTTTTTCACTTCGACGGGCCCGGAAACGGAAAAATAAGGAATTCAAGCGTTCATTGCAGCAGCAAAAGAGCGCAAAAAGACCAAGCCGCAAAATCGAGGTTTCAGCGGCTTGAGTTTTTGTACCCAAAAGTGTCAATCCCCCTTGATAATCATAGGATTGCGTAGTACAATAGCCATGCAATATGTAGCTGAAGGGGCCGGAGTGTCGATAGCTTCAAGGCGAAATGCTGATTTTGCCCTATGAGACGAGGCCCAGGCGGTCCAGCTGCCGGGTGTGCTCGGCACCGCTGGTCACAAGATAGATGCGGGTAGTCTCGATGCTGGAATGGCCCAGCACGTCGGCTAGACGCGCAATGTCCTTGCAGGCCTGGTAGAATGTCCGGGCAAACAGATGCCTCAAATTGTGGGGATAGACTTTCTCCGGAGCTACACCCGTCGCCTTACAAAGCTGCTTCATCTCCGCCCATATCTGCCTGCGCGACAGGCTCGCACCGCTTCTGGTGAGAAAGATCTCGCCGGAGGCGATTTTCTGTTTCCTGGCGTATTTCAAGAGTTTGCGGCACAGCTTATTGGGCAACAGAATCGTCCGTATCTTGCCCTTTAAGGTAATCTCCGCCCGGCCACACTGGGCAGCTTCCACCGTGAGATACTTCACCTCGCTCACCCGTACCCCGGTGGCGCAGACGGCCTCCATCAGCAGGGCAAGGCGCTCCTTTCCAGCGGCCCGGGCCGTGTTCACCAGCAGGTCGTATTCACCCCGGGTCAGCTCCCGGGACTGGTCCCGGAACAGCCGGCGCTGAACCTTCAGAAATTTTACCCGGATGCCCCAGCCCAAAAAGCGGAACAGGCCGTTGACGGCGGCCAGCATGGAGTTAACGGTACTGGGCTTGTGGCCGCTGGATAGCAAACGGTCTCTCCACTCCGCCGCTAATTCCCTTGTCACCGGGCGGCCCTCCAGCCACACGGCAAAAGCCCGCGTGTCCCGCAAATATTTCTCGATGGTGCCGGGGGCGTGCTCTTCCGTACGCAGACACACCCCGTAGGCCGTAATCTGGTCTTGCGTCAGTTGGTAGTTGTCCATGGAAAATCCTCCAGTCGCAGTAATGACAGTATTTTACCCGATTGCGGGCTTCATATGGGATGGGTACTCGCACGGACACAAGCCAGAAAATAAATCGCTCCGGCTCACCCGGGAAGCGCATCGACATTGGTGTGCGCATGGTGTAATTGCCTTTGGGTAAAGTTGGCGGATCATGTCGGCCTGTGTTAAAATAACACCCAAGCGATGAAGAAAGCGCACGTCTCCATAAAAGGCAGAGATGTGCGCTTCTTTTCCTACAATTGCTTTCCGCGCTTGATTTCCATAAATTATATAAATTATTTGTTTTTGCGGAGGGCCCCGGCAATAGAAACACATCAAATGGAGAGACGGCTATCCTGACAGCAGAACGCACAGGATGTCAGGCTTTCACGGCTCGGATGTGCGATAATCAGTTCAGACGGAAGGAAGGGGTCCTATGGATTGGATCACAGGAATCCAGCGGGCGCTGGATTACACCGAAGCGCATTTGACGGAAGAGATCGACTACGAGGAAGTGGCGAAGCAGGCCTGCTCCTCCTCCTTTCACTTTCAGAGAATGTTCGGCATGCTTTTGGGCCTTACACTGGGCGATTACATCCGCATGCGGCGGCTGACGCTGGCGGCCTGCGACTTGCAGCAGACCGGCGGCAAGGTCATCGATATTGCTGTGAAATACGGCTATGACACGCCTGAGAGCTTTTCCAGAGCCTTTGCCCGGTTCCACCACATCAGCCCCACCGAGGCAAGACAGGGCGGGAGCGTCAAATCCTTTTCCCGGCTGTCCGTCAAACTGATTTTAACAGGAGGCAACACCATGGATTACAGGATTGAGAAGAAAGACGCATTCAAGGTCGTCTGCAAGAAAAAGCAGGTCACGCAGCCCCAAGGCGACACCGCCACCGCCGACATTTCGGCCTTTTGGGATGCGTGCAGCCGAGACGGCACGCTGGAGGCGATCTGCAAATATGCCGATTTCCCGCAGATTGGCGGAATGCTGGGCATCTGCTTCTCCGGGGAGATGGACGACTCGGCGTTTCCCTATGGCATCGGCGCACCCTACAACGGAGCGGAGCTCAGGGACAAGGGGCTGGAAGTGATTGAAATCCCGGCTCACACCTTTGCGGTCTTTACCTGCAGGGGCAAGATGCCCGACGCGTTCCAAAAGACCTATCAGCAGATCTGCACCGAGTTCTTTCCCCAAAGCGGCTACGCGTACGGCAACGGCGTGGAACTGGAGGTGTACCCTTCCGCCAATACCCAGGACCCGAACTACACCTGTGAGATTTGGATCGCGATAAAGAAGTAACCCTTATCCCTTCATGGCGCCCGCACGATTCCCGTGAGGCGCCTGCACCTCACGGGAGCCCTTTTGTATTTGATCTCCTTGGGCGAAGCAAATTTGCCCTGCGCGAACTCGGCTGCACCGAAATGCGCACCGCACTGGCGGCGTTCCGCCAGTGGCGCATCCAAAATGACCGGACCAGCCAAAGGGCCTCTGA
>OLSB01003473.1_pt1 | contig 11399 bp, 9 predicted proteins | sample 1672071 | NCBI WGS metagenome assembly OLSB01 (sample SAMEA3136642, study PRJEB25190) | human gut metagenome | biome: human gut; feature: human-associated habitat; material: faeces | place: Austria | collected 2013
CCCTGCGCCTCACAGGAGACGCAGGGCCGCTTTGCATTGCAGTAAAGCCGCCGGCTACGAACGACGCGGCTCGGGAACCACGAGCCTATCGGGGCTCGCGCCCTCGGCATCCATCAGGCTCACGTAGCGAATCGACGGATCCTCATACGTTGAGTAATAGTAATTGCCCGTGCGCGCGCTAAAGCATCCGGTGTAGATAGTCTTCTCGAACTTGCCGTCACCCATCTTGGACGCACCCTCGATCATCACCACCCCCTCGAGCGAGCGGAACATGCGAATGACGTTCTCGGCCTCGCTGTCTTTTTGCGGGTAATTGGCATTGAGGTATGCCGCCTTTACAAAACGGCTCGGCGAATAGCAGTCACCCGGAATACCGCGCATGCCGGCACCAGCGCCATAGGGCTTGAGCTCGGCGCCACGCCATGTCGCCGTCTGAGGAAAATCGCTTGTGGCGGTGATATAGGTGCGCAGGTTTTCCATGTGCCACGGGAAGGTCGGCTGATTGGCAAGGGTGTCGACCGGATCGTCGTATACATGCAGACCGTCAGCCATCATCTCGACCACGATGCTGCGTCGGCTGTCGCCGATAATCCAATGGAGCAGCGAAACACCCAGCCCCTCTCCGGCAGATTTGGCAACAATCACCGTGTCGCGCAGCGCAGCCTCGACCTCGTCGACCGTCGAGAACGTCGCTGCCACCCACAGGGGAAACTCATAGGCCGCGATATTGGTCTTGCCATCAACCGGGTCCTCGGCATACTCGGCATAACCGGGAAAGTTGAGCCCTGCCACAGCCAGACCCGCATCGTTACCACAGTCGAAAAACATAGGATAGTTCTTGTAATCGATGCACATGCCGATTACCGCGTGTGCCGCCGACGCATCGTCGATAAACGAATACGGGATATGGAACCCACGGGGCATCACGCGAACCTGTTGGCCGTAGCTAAAGCTCCAGTCGAGGTTGCGACCCAGATACATGTTGCCGGAATTATCGGTAAATCGAATGCTCGTGCACATGGCGCCTCCTAGCCATACGTCCTTGTTAAGCTCATTGTTACCAAACAAATCGGCGCTAAACACAAAAGCCCGGACATGACAATAACGTCACGCCCGGACCACACAAGCAAGATAAACTCAACCAAGTCAACCTCGCAGGTCGTCTAAGGGGTCAAAGTACCGCAGATTGCCACGAAAGAGGAGCGAAGCGTACTTAAGGTACGCGAGCGACGATTGAGCGGCAAGGTGCGGGCTTTGGTCCCCTTAGACCAACTTTCCAAGACAGTGATCGATCATATGCTGGATCATCTGTGCCTCAAAGCCCGCGTAGTCGCGGCGGCACTCCTTCATCTTGCCGTCGACGATCTGGTCAAAGGCAACCTTGCACTTGATATAGCGCGTGGACTTGGTGATTTCGTCGTGCGTCAGGCAGCTCTCCTCCATCTTGCTGGCGCCCAGGCCAAACACCAGACGGGGGTTGTAGAGCACGTGGGGCTCGCCGGCGTCGTCCAGATAGACGCAGACCTTCTTGGTGACGCCAATCTGGTTGGCGGCAAGGCAGCCGGCGTCCTCGAGCGACTTGATGGTGTCGATCAGGTCCTGTGCGACCGACTCGTCCTCGACAGTCGCAACCTCGCAACGCTGGGACAGGATAGCCTCGTCGCGGCAGAGCTCTTTAATCATACGTTCCTCCAAAGAGTTCAATGTAACTGCTTAAGTATACGGTACCTACACATTTTCATGCGAATAATACCGTCCGCCTGTTACAAAGCGCCGAACTTCAACATGCGAGAAGCACCGACCTTCCAAAGGCGATATAGTAGGTAAGTTCGTGTCAATCGGCCTAAACTCGGGGCCGAACAAGGAAAGGGTATGCATGGACGAACTTTTTCACGTCAGTGAGCGCAAGTCCACAATCGGGACCGAACTTCGCGCTGGACTGACAACATTCCTGGCGATGGCCTACATCATCGCCGTCAACCCTGCGGTGCTCTCGGGCGCTGGCATCGATGCGGGAGCGCTCGCCTGCGCCACCTGTCTGGGCGCCGGCATCATGACCATCTGCATGGGCATCTTCGCCAACCGCCCGCTCGCCTGTGCGTCGGGCTTAGGCGTCAACGCGATGATCGCTGGAATCACCACCACCGTCTGCGGCGGTGACTGGCACGTGGCCATGAGCGTCATCTTCCTTGAGGGCGTTGTCATCTTGCTGCTCGTGCTTTGTGGCCTGCGCGAGGCCATCATGGATGCCATCCCGGTTGTCCTGCGTCACGCCATCTCGGTGGGCCTGGGCCTGTTCATCGCCATGATTGGCCTGTGCGATGCCGGCATTATCACCGCTGGCGCCGGTACACTCGTCGGTCTGGGCGACATCACCTCCCCCACCTTTATCGTCGGCATCATCTCCATCGTCGTGACGGTTGCCCTTGCTTCCCGCAACGTGCCGGGCTCGCTGCTCATCGGCATCATCGTCGCCGTTATCGCCGGTATCCCCCTAGGTGTGACCCATGCTCCGACCGGTATTATCGCCCCGCTCGACTTCTCGAGCATCGGTGGCCCCATCGCCGACGCCGGCGGCGTGCCCGCCATCGTCAAGGTCCTTACCGACCCCACGCTCCTCGTCATCTCGTTCTCGCTGCTCATGAGTGACTTCTTCGACACCATGGGCACCGCGATGGCCGTGGCCAAGCAGGGCGAGTTCCTCACCGACGACGGCAACGTCGAGAATATCAAGGAGATCCTGGTCGTCGACTCCGTGGCCGCCGCTGCCGGTGGCTTTATGGGCGTCTCCTCCATCACCACCTTCGTCGAGTCCACCTCTGGTGCTGCCGACGGTGGCCGCACCGGCCTCACCTCCGTCACCACCGGCGTGCTGTTCATTCTCGCCGCGTTCTTCTCCCCCATCGTCACCATCGTTTCCAGCGCCGCCACCTGCGGTGCTCTGGTCTACGTCGGCTACCTCATGATGAGCGAGGCCTCCGAGATCGACTGGTCCGACGTGTCGCAGGGTTTCCCAGCGTTCATGATTGTCGCCGGCGTGCCCTTCACCTACTCCATCTCTGCCGGCATCGGTCTGGGCTTTATCGCCTACGTGGTCGTCGCGCTCTTTAAGGGCGAGGCATCCAAGATCAAGCCGCTCATGTGGATCGCAGCACTCGCCTTCCTCGTCTACTTCTTTGTAGCGTAAGGGCAAAGCTGCCAAAGCAAAACCTCAAGGCGCAGAGTCGCTTCAAGCGGCTCTGCGCCTTTCTTTTAGCGACGGTCCCTACGCCGACGTGCGACAATCGTATTTGTAGATGTCGAAATGCAGAGAGAAGCTTGTCATGGAAGCGCGTCAAAAGCAGATAACCATTCATTCAAAGCATGTCGAAAGCGCGCCCGTCATTTACCTTCCCTCGGTCATGGGTGACGGCACCGAGGTCTATAGCCGTTGTCTTGAGCTTGATTGCCCGCCATTCACCCTGGTCGCCATTGGCGGGCTCGATTGGAATCGCGAGCTGAGTCCTTGGGAATGCGACGGAACCGTGCGCGATGCCGAGCCCTTTGGTGGACAGGCGTCCGAGTTTCTCGATGAACTGCTGAATCGGATAATCCCAGAGGTCGAGCCATCACTTCCCCGCCCGCCTACCTGGCGCGGCATTGCCGGTTACTCATTGGCGGGCCTCTTTTCGCTTTGGTCGCTCTGGCAGACCGATGCCTTTAACCGTGCCGCAAGCGCATCGGGGTCCCTATGGTTTCCCGGATTTGTCGATTACGCACACGGGCACACGATGCCAGCCGCGCCCAACGCCGTCTATCTATCACTCGGCAAAAAGGAGACCAAGACGCCCAACCGCATGATGCGGCACGTACTCGACGACACGCGCACAATGGAAAAACTACTCGGCGACCGAGGCATCCCCGCGACCTTCGAGCTCAACCCCGGTAACCACTTTGCCCAAACCGATCTGCGCATGGCCCGCGGCATACACTGGATACTGACGCATTAAAAATGGCGCCCACGCGTACGCACGGGCGCCATTTTTTTTGATTTAGCTGAACACAACTACTACTCGACAGTCTCCTCGAGTTCAGAAACGGCGAACTCAAAGTCGTTGCCAGGCAGAATCGCGTTGAGCACGATGCCCACCAGCGAGCCCACGGCAAGGCCCGAAAGCGAAATCGTCACGCCGAACAGCTCCAGCACGATGGCACCGGCGGCGCTGTAGGCAATACCGAGTGAGAGCACGAGCACCAGAGCGGCCACCAGCACATTGCGGTTGTTCTGGAAATCGACCTGGTTCTCGATGAGGTTACGGACGCCCACGGCACTGATCATGCCATAGAGCACGAGCGACACGCCGCCGATAACGCATGCCGGCATGGCGGCGATCACGGCAGCGAACTTGGGGCAGAACGAAAGCACGATGGCGCAGCACGCGGCAATGCGAATCACGCGCGGGTCAAACACGCGCGTCAGGGCGAGCACGCCGGTGTTCTCGCCATACGTGGTGTTGGCCGGAGCGCCAAAGAGCGAAGCCAGAATCGTGGCGAGACCATCACCGAGCAGCGTGCGATGCAGGCCGGGATCGGCGATGTAGTTGCGCTCGCAGGTGGAGCCAATAGCGGATATATCGCCGATATGCTCGATCATGGTTGCAAAGGCCAGCGGCATGATGGTGATGATGGCCGTCGTGGCAAGGCCGCTATCGAACTGCGGCCCAAAGAGTGCAAACACCGTGTTGTCCCACACGACAGGCAAGCCAAGCCAGGGAGCGGCTGCGACGCCGGAGAAATCGACCTCGCCCAGCGCAGCCGCAACGGCATAGCTCACCACGACGCCCAGTAAAATCGGCACGATCTTGACCATGCCGCGACCCCAAATATTGCAGATGACGATTACGGCGACGGCAACCACGGCAACGAGCCAGTTAGTCTGGCAGTTGGCAATAGCGGAACTCGCCAGGATCAGACCGATCGAAATGACAATGGGGCCAGTCACCACCGGCGGGAAGAAGCGCATGACGCGCTTGGCACCAAACGCGCGGAAGAGCGCCGCAAGCACCGGGTAGAGCAAACCGGCGCAGGCAACGCCCAGGCAAGCGTAGGGCAATAGCTCGGCCTCGCCGTTGGGCGCGATTGCGGCATAACCGGCAATAAAGGCAAACGATGAGCCCAAAAATGCGGGGACCTTACCGCGTGACAGGAAGTGGAAGAGCAGCGTGCCCAAGCCGGCAAACAAAAGCGTTGCCGATACCGAAAGGCCGGTGAGCACGGGCACCAGCACCGTGGCACCAAACATGGCAAACAGGTGCTGCAGACCGAGCAGGAACATGCGCGGGCGGCCGAGCGACGAAGCGTCGTAGATGGCATCGGTGACGGCGGGCGTCGAGGACTGGGACATGGATGTCCTTTCGAATGGAAGGGCGCTCGGGCATAGCGGATAACCTGCCCGAACGATACGGTCCGAACCATTGTACGCGATACACCATGTCTCGCACGCGCCGTCACTTGCAAACGGTACCGCTATTTCCAAACACGTTCGGCAATACGCTTGACCAGCGCGATCTTTGCCCACTGCTCGCCTTCGGTCAGCTTGTTGCCAATCTCGCAGCTGGCAAAGCCACACTGCGGAGACAGATACAGATTCTCAAGCGGCACGTACTTTGCCGCCTCATGAATACGCTCGACGATCGCGTCCTCGTCCTCGAGCTCGGCTGCCTTGGTGGTCACCAGGCCCAACACGACCTTCTTACCGGGCGCAACATACCTGAGCGGCTCAAAACCACCGGCGCGCGGAGTGTCGAACTCCAGATAGAACGCGTCAACGTCCTCATGCGCAAACAGGTACGGGGCGATGGGATCATAGCCGCCCTCAAAGGCATAAGTAGAGTGGTAGTTGCCACGGCATACATGCGTATTGATCACCAAGTCGTCAGGCTTGCCCGCGATGGCAGCATTGTTGAGCGCCACGCCCAGCTCGCTCACCTTTTGCAGGTCAACCGGGCTCATGCCGGTCTTGGACACAAAGTCAGTGTCGCAATAGATGCCCCAGGTGCAGTCATCAAATTGGATGTTGCGGCAACCCGCGGCATACAGATCGGCAATCACGGTGCGGTATGCTGCGGCGATGGCATCGGCGAGCTCTTCGTCGGTCTTGTAGACGGCGCGCAGGCTCTCCTGCTGGCCATCGCAGCGGTCGAGCGTGACTTCGGAGAACGTCTGGATCGGCGCCGGAATGGTTTGCCGCGCGACCTGGCTCTCCCCCTCGAGCGCCTTGACAAACTTGAAGTGCTCGACGAACGGATGGTTCTCGCCGCTAATAGGTCCGGTCACCACGGCGGTGTCGGCGGTAGTCTCCTCATCGTGGAACATATAGCCCGTACGCGAGGTGCGGCGCTCGATGCCGTTGAGACCCCACATAAAATCGAGGTGCCAGTAGCTGCGGCGGAACTCGCCATCGGTGATGACCTGCAGGCCGGCGGCCTTTTGCTTTGCCACCAAATCGCGAATGGCCTCGTCCTCGACTGCCTTAAGTCCCTCGGCATCAAGCGCGCCTGCCGCATAGGCAGCGCGGGCGCCCTTTACGGCCTGCGGACGAAGAAAACTGCCGACGATATCGGCGCGAAACGGCGCTTTGAGCTGGGTGGAATTGCTCATAGGAATCTCCTTTTGCATGGACTGCTTTGGCGAGAAAGAGTATGAGCGCACTCCTGGTTATCGTAAAATATGCGTTTATATATGTTTGCCATATAGTTTTCCTATAGCCATTTCGACAGCTCAAGACAGTAACATCAAACGCTACCGGTTAGATATGCCTCCGGATGGCCTCGACATAAGCCTGTCCATAGCGCGTGAGCGTCGTATTCTTGCGCGTGATAATGCCAATCTCCATGTATTCATCTACATCGAGCGGAATCGAGATAATACCGGGGCCATTAAGCTCGTGGCTAATCACGCCCGAACACACCGTGTAGCCGTTGAGGCCCATGGCTAGGTTGAACAAGGTCGCACGGTCGCGCACGCGGATATTCTTGCGGCGCTCAAACGTCGAGGTCAGTTCCTCGGAATAGTAAAACGAGTTGTAGCTGCCTTGCTCGTAGGATAGGAACGGATAGTCTTCCAAGTCCTCGAGCGTCACACTGGCGTGGTCCGCCAGTGGATGGTCGGCGCATACAAAGACGTGCGGCGTGGCGCAGAAGAGTCCTTCGAATACGAGCTCGTTGGCCGCCAGCATGCGCTCGATAACCTCGCGGTTATGTTCGGATAAGTACAGAATGCCCAGTTCACTCTTCATGTGCGCGACATCTTCGATGATCTCGTGAGTCTGTTCCTCGCGCAGGGTAAAGTCGTAGCGCGCGGCATCGAACTCACGGATCACGTCGACAAACGCATTAACGGCAAAGGAATAATGCTGACAGCTCACACTAAAGTGCGGCACTTGCTCGGATGCGCCCTTGTACTTGCCCTCGAGCAGGTCGGCCTGATCGAGTACCTGGCGCGCGTAGCCCAAGAATGTCTCGCCTTCCTCGGACACAATGACGCCCTTGTTGGTGCGCTCAAAGATGTGCACACCCATCTCGTTTTCGAGATCGCGAATCGACGCGGTAATCGAAGGCTGCGACACAAAGAGCCGGCGCGAGGCCTCGGTAATGCTGCCGCATTCGGCAACCTTAACAACATACCTGAGCTGCTGAAGCTTCATGACTTTCTCCCTAGACGTTCGTGACGCCAAGACCCGTCGCGTCCATCTGGCGCATAAACGACGGCATCTCCCCCGTCGCGGCGCAGGCGGCAATCTGATGCAGAGCCCCGGCAACCGCATCGTCTGCCGCAGCGCCGATATGCCAACGCGCGGCAGCCGTGACGGCCTCATTGGCATTGGCGACTGCAACGGAGTTGGGAACGGCATTAATCATGGGCAGATCGTTATCGGAATCGCCGAACACCGCCACCTCGTCGGGCGTCAGGCCCAAAGCACGCGCCAGCTCCAGCGCAGCGCAGCCCTTGTCCCAACCAGCCGGCAAGATATCCAAAAGGCGCACGCGGCTGTTGGGAAACACGAGCGAGAGTTCCGGCACCTCGGCGGCAACGCGCTCGCGTAGCTCCGCGAGCCCCTCACGCGAGCGGGCACTCCAGATATTCGCCTTGAACACCGGCGCGTCACCGACAACGGGACGGCACGGGGCCTCTTCGCCTTTGAGCCACGCGTTGCCGCCCGACTCCATAGCGCGACGCACGCGCTCGGGGTCGCTCGTCACGCAATAGGCGTCATTGTCCCAAAAGTCATCACCCAAGCTGTAGACCTTCAGATAGGTATCATCGGTCTCTTGCTCCAAGTAGTCAGCCAAGCGAATAAGGGCGGTGTTGTCGGCCGCATGCGAGGCTACCACCTCGCCGTCGACAAACATGACCTGGCCGTTGCAGAACGCACCGGTCGAGAAGCACTCGGAGCGATTACGAAACATCCAGCCCATCGCGGACGGCTGACGGCCCGAAACCGGGCCAAAGTGCAGGCCCGCCGCCTGCATGGCATGAATGCCCTCGATGGCGTAGTCGCTGGCGCCGTCATGCCCGGCTGGAATCAGCGTATCGTCCATATCGGTCAGCACAAGTTTGATCATAGAGTCCCCCAGTCATTTTCACCGTATCCATTGTAGCGACCTGCCAATAAGGGACAGGTTTATTTTGGCAGGTTTTATCTGGGAAAATGCGACGCCCCAGTTGCCACCTACCAAAATAAACCTGTCCCTTTTTGGCAGGTGCGCTAGTATAGGGAACAACAGATTCGATGCGGGAGTGCCGGCGGTGCAAACCACAAGGCTGAGAGGGCATGGGGCCCAATCCTTTGAACCTGTCAGTTAATGCTGGCGTAGGGAGCATGCCGCCTTTACAGGGGCGCTGTCTATGCACAGCGCCCCTTTTCTATGCCAAGGAGGCATGTGCAGTGATTGATTTGAAACAGCTTAAACAAAATGTGGTCAAGGCCGTGGAGGAGATTCGCGCCACCAACCCGATGGCCGGCTCCATCACCAACACGGTGACGATCGACTTTGTCGCCAACGCGCAGCTCGCCGTAGGCGGTTCGGCCGCCATGGTCTATCTGCCCGACGAGGGCGAGGCGCTCGTTGCCGGCGGCGGCGCCATCTATCTCAACATGGGCACGCTCTTCCCCATCTACGAGCAGACGATTCCCCGTGCGGCCAAAGCGGCACACGACGCCGGCAAACCCTGGGTGCTCGATCCGGTGGGCCTGGGCATCGGTAGCCTGCGCACCCAGCTGGTAAACGAGCTCAAGCAGTACAAGCCCGCCATCGTGCGCGGCAACGCCTCCGAGATCATCGCGCTCGCCGGCCTGTGGGGTCTTGAAGGCGAGGCGGCTGACCTGAGCCGCGTGCGCGGTGTCGATACCACCGATACGGTCGACGCCGCCCGCGGCGCTGCCGTGGCACTCGCCCGCTACACCGGCGGCGCCGTAGTGGTCTCGGGCGAAGTCGACCTGATTACCGACGGCACGACCGTGGCCAAGTCCCACGGCGGCAGCCCGCTCATGTCCAAGATTACCGGCTGTGGCTGCTCGCAGGGCGGCGTCCTGGCCGTGTACGCTTGCGCCGCCGATCCGTTTACGGCAGCCATCTGCGGTACCGCTGTCTACAACGTTGCCGGCACGCGTGCTGCGGCTGTCGCTGATGCCCCGGCAAGCTTTAAGGTCGCCTTTATCGACGAACTCTACCGCGCGACCGCTCAGGATATTGCGAATAACCACCTCGAGCTCGAGGAGGCATAAGCCATGTCCGAACCCGCAACCGCTGCCGACATGAACACGCTCGTCGCCGTAGCCATCGCCCCGTGCGGCACAGGCGACGAGCTGTCCGCCGAGGTCGCCGAGGTCGTGCGCGTCATTCGCGAGAGCGGCCTTCCCAACCGCACCACCTCGATGTTCACCGAGATCGAGGGCGACTGGGACGAGGTCATGCAGGTCGTACGCGACGCAACCTTTGTGTTGGCAAGCAAGGGCATCCGCACCGAAGTCGTGCTCAAAGCCGATATTCGACCCGGTTTTACCGACACCATGACCGGCAAACTCGAGCGCATGGAAGCGCAGATCAAAAAGCAGGAGGAAGCACGATGAGCATCCGCGACAACCTTGATATCTCGGCCTATCTGGTACTCGGCCCCGAAAACACGCTGGGACGTCCCGTGGGCGATGTGGTAGTGCAGGCGCTGGATGCCGGCTTTACCTGCATCCAGGTGCGCTCCAAGGTGGCAAGTGCCCGCGAGATCATCGCGCTGACGGGCGACGCCGCGCAGGCTATCGCTCGCGCCGGCAAGACCGGCAAGGTCGCCCTGCTTATCGACGACCGTCTGGACTGCGTACTCGCCGCACGCGAACAGGGTATCGCCGTCGACGGCGTGCATGTGGGCCAGAGCGATATTCCCGTCGAGGTCTGCCGCAAGCTTCTGGGCCCCGATGCCATCGTGGGCCTTTCGGCCCGTTGCGAGGAAATGCTCGAGTACGTCAAGACCGCCGACATGAGCCTAGTCGACTACCTGGGCATCGGCCCGCTCCACGAGACCGAGACCAAGCGCGACTGTGGACGCGCGGCAGATGGCTCCATCATCACCAAGAGCTTTGAGGACCTGGCCGCGCTCCATGCGGCAAGCCCCGTTCCCATCGTGGTCGGCGGCGGCGTCAAAAAAGCCGATCTGCCGCAGCTCAAGGCCACCGGCGTCGAGGGCTTCTTTGTAGTGAGCGCCGTCTGCAGCGCTGACGACCCCCACGCCGCAGCCAAGGAGCTTGTCGACACCTGGCAGCAGGCATAGGCATAGGCCGAGCAGCTGATTCGCAGCCTCATATCTTCAATAGCGCAAAGCGCATCCCAGTTTGGACCTCCATTCTGGGATGCGTTTTCCGCATGCGACTCCATTGGGAAACTGCATCCCATTCCAGACGCAAATTCTGGGACGCACTTTCCGCCGAGGGCTCTGCAGTTTGCCCTACTCTGCCAGATATGCTTCCAACGCCGACAAGGTCGCGGCCGCATCACGACGACCGACCTGGTAGATGCGCTCGAGCTCCTCCGGCTCGCGACACAGCGATGGCACCTTCACCGATTCGCTCGGACGCACCACGAAAACCTCGCCGCTGGCCTCGCGACACGCCAGGTCGTCGAGTGCAGCGTTATATACCTCGTGCCGGCGTTCAAGCGCCTCGACAAACTTCGGATAGTGGCGGAACACACGTCGCAGCATGGGCATCAAACTGTTCGGCTGCTTTACAAAGCCTGCCGGCTGCGTCAGCACCACGATGTTGCGGTCATACCCCTGTTCGAATAACCACGCACTGGGAATGGAATCGGCCACGCCGCCATCCAGATATCGATGTCCATCAATCCAGACGGGCTTGGTCGCCACGGGAA
>OLSB01003474.1_pt1 | contig 11398 bp, 12 predicted proteins | sample 1672071 | NCBI WGS metagenome assembly OLSB01 (sample SAMEA3136642, study PRJEB25190) | human gut metagenome | biome: human gut; feature: human-associated habitat; material: faeces | place: Austria | collected 2013
CTTCGTCGGCTCCGGCGCGGAGTATCTTTACGGACTGATTGTGCAGCTTCTCGGTGCGCAGCGTATATATGCCGTGGAAGACCCGTCGTATGAGAAGATCGCGCTGGTTTACCGCGCGCACGGCGCGGCGCTGGAGCTGATGCCGCTCGGCGCAGACGGCATACAAAGCCCGGCGCTGGCCGGAACGCGCGCCTCTGTGCTGCACATCACGCCATACCGCAGCTTTCCGAGCAATGTTACGGCGTCCGCGGCCAAGCGGCGTGAGTATATCCGCTGGGCCGCCGAGCCGGGACGGTACATTGTCGAGGATGATTTCTCCTCGGAGTTTACGGTTGCGTCCAAGCCGGAGGAGACGGTGTTCTCGCTCGCCGAGAGCGGGAACGTGATTTACCTGAACACGTTCTCGCAGACGGTCGCGCCGTCGCTGCGCATGGGCTATATGGTGCTCTCGGAAAAGCTCGCGGCGCAGTATGCCGAGCGCATCGGGTTTTATTCCTGCACCGTACCGCTCTTTGAGCAGCTTGTGCTCGCGGAGCTTCTGGAGAGCGGCGACTACGAGCGCCACATCCGCCGCACGCGGCGCACCCTGCGAAAAAGAACAGAAAAATAAAATGCCCCCGGAAAGGGGACATTGAACGGGCGGGGCAGAGCCCCGCCCGCAGGTGAGAGCGGCAGGGTAAAGCAGATACTTTTCCATGGCCCAGGCAGCGCCGTCCTCGTCACAGGCGGGTGCGATGACGTCCGCCGCGGCTTTCACGTTCTCGGGCGCGTTAGCCATCGCTATGCCGAGCCCGGCCCAGCGCAGCATGGCAATGTCGTTTTCGCCGTCGCCGATGGCGACGGTCTCCTCGCGCGGAATGCCGAGAAGCTCCGCGGCGCGGGCCAGTCCGCTGCCCTTGTTCACGCCCGGCGGCACGATCTCCAGCGCTTCCGGGCTGGACGTGAAGCAGTCGATCGGACAGGGGGGATCGGCGTGCAGCGCCTTCCCGGCGCGCCGGACGGCCGCCGGCAGGCCGAGCAGCAATACTTTATATATCCCTTCGCGCGCGATCGCTTCGGGGGCGGGCAGAAGCCGCGGCGAGCACGAGGAACGCTGCGCGTAGATCTCCGAGGCTGCGTTTTCCCGGTCGGTGTAGATTCCGCTGCGGCCGTAGACGATGGCGGCGCTTGCCCTCCGCCGGCACCAGCGGAGCAGCGTGAGCGCGTCCGCCTCGACCATGAGAGTCTCGGCAAGCGTTTCACCGGTCATGCAGCTTTGCACCAGCGCGCCGTTTCCGAGAATGAGCGGCACGTCGCCGGGGAAAAGCTCTCTTGCGATCTCGGCGCTGCCGCCGAGCCGCCCGGAGGCGAGCGTTACGAATTTGCCTGCGTCATATACGGCGCGGATCGCCGCGCGCGTATGTGCCGATACTTTTCGGTCGGAACGCGTGAGCGTGAGATCGTAATCGGCGGCCATCAAAGCGTATGCCATGAAAATCGACTTCCCTTCTGCGCCGAAGTATAACGGACGGTATGCGGGAATGTCAAGAGCGGGGCGATTTACGAACGGCGAAGCATGTGGTATAATAACCGCGAAACTTCCACAGGAGGAAAAACGATGATAAAGCTGGAAATGGAACTTTCCGATATCGATTATGAGGTCCTGGTAAAGGAAATCCTCCCCAAAGTCGCCGACCGGCTCAGGCAGAACGGCAGTCCGCTTGCGCCGCTCCTCTCCGGCGGCATGGCGGCAAACGTCCTGCTCCATGCCTCCGACAGCGTGCGCGACCGTATGGCCGCGGAGATCCTCAACGCCGCCGCGCCCCGCCTGAGCGGAACGCTTGAAAAGCTCGCCGCGGATAACGGTGTCCCGTGCAAGGTGCAGGGCCTGCGCGCGTCCGCCGTGCAAAAATAAAGAGCAGCCCCCGAAAGCCAATGCTTTCGGGGGCTGCGCCATTTTACAGACGGAACAAAAATCCCCGGAGACCAAGATCTCCGGGGAAAAATGCCGTATCCGAATCATCGTCCCGCCACTTTTGAGGGGCGTCAGACGAAAGCAGGGATAAGCGGGGGCAAGCTGTTACACAATGCGGCGGGCCGCCACAAGACGCATACCGGCGGTGCTGCTGAGAGACTGGATGCTCACAACGGCGCCGGAATAAGGCGCATGGATGAAGTTGCCGCCGCCGATGTAGAGCGCGGCGTGCCAGATGTTGTACACGCTGCTGCCGAAGAGCAGAATGTCGCCGGGCTGCAGGTCGTTGAGATCAACGTCCACGCCGTTGTAGTACATATTCTGCGCCACGCGGTTGAGCGAGTAGCCGTGCTGACCGTAGGAGTAGTATACGAGACCGGAGCAGTCAAAGCCAACATCGGGAGAAGTGCCGCCCCAGACATAGGGCACGCCGAGATACTGCATCGCGGTATCCACAACCGCCTGCGCCGCAGAGGCGTTATGCGTGAAGCTCGGCGCGGCGGGCGCTTCCTCTGCCGGAGTTTCGGCGGAGGGGGCCTCAGCCGGGGTCTCCGGCTGCGCCTGCGCGGGAGGATCGAGCGGCGTCACCTCGGTAACGGTGTTTTCGGTGGTGTCCGGGGTCTGCGGCTCGGAGTAGATGGTGACGTCCTCGCCGGACACGGTCGCGGCGGAGATGGTGTAGGTCTTGGAGGTGCCGTTGAGCACGACGTAATCGCCGTAGATGTAACCGGTGCTGCCGTTATACACACATTCGTACCAGGAGCCGCACACGCCGTTCACGCGGATGGGCGTGCCGGTCTCAAGCGTTTCGATCACGCTGCTGTAGGTGCTCGGGCCGCTGCGGAAGCAGATGCCGGAGCCGAGAACGGTGGCGTTGCTGTCGCCGGTCGCGGGAGGCGCAACGTAGGTCTGCGAAGGAACTTCCTGCGCGGGCTGCTGCACGGTCTCCTGCGTGGTCTCCTGCGCCGGAGCCTTGTCCGGGACGGAATCCACGTTCTCCGCGGACGGGACCTCGTTGAAGAGCAGGTAGTAGGAAGCCATGTAGCCGGTCTTGCCGTTGTAGCTCACCTTGTACCAGCCGTAGCCGGCGTCGCCGAGAACGTAAACGGTCGCGCCCTGCGGGGCGGCGTCGATAACATTGCTGTTGAAGCTGCCGCTGTCACGCAGGTTGACTTCGCCCGGCGTTGCGATGAACGCTTCGCCGGAAATGGCAAACGCGCTGCTCGTGAGCAGAGACGCCGCCAGAAGAAGCGTAACGATAACGGAAAGCAGTTTCTTGCAGTTTTTCATGATCCCCATACCTCTTTTTCTGGTGCCGGTGCGCTGCTTCGGACTTTCAGTCCTTTGCCAGCGCTCGTTCGAGCCAAACGCTCGCCACGTCCATGGCGGCGTACAGGCTGCCTTTCTCGGATTTCTTGACGATGCGGTCACGACTCTTGACTGTCGGGTCGGTGAGCTGCAGCTGGACGCTCACACGGGTGGCGACCTTCAGCTCGCCGGCGCTTTCCGCACCGGCAACCGGCTCGACCGGTTTCGTGTCCATGATCTGCATCATGATGATGTACTTGTCGGACATGCTGCCGTAGTACAGGATGTTGTCCTTGCGGCGGAGCGGGTGTCCTTTGTACATCAGCGCATTCTTAGCGGATGCCAATTCAAATCACCTCGAATTTGTAACCAAAATGTAACACATTGTATCCCGCCTGTCAACATAATCAAAACAGTTTTGTGATATAAGCACAATCAGCACCGAATCTATCCCGTAAATCGCCGTCATTATAACGAAAAAACGGCGCGTAAAAGTTACAAAACAGCTGCGCGAAGGGGATCGTTCCGCGCAGTCCGGCGCAAAAACGGCAACAAAACCGAAAAAACAGCTCTCTGGCGGGGAAAACCGCAGCGCCGGACGGATGGCCGGCGCTGCGGCGGTGTTCGCGGGAGGAGAGGACGCTCAGTTGTCCTTAACGGACTCAACGATGCCCTGCGCAAGACCGGCGACGCCCTGGATCTCGGAGGGGATGATGATCTTGGTGGCCTTGCCGTCGGCGGCGGCAGCGAAAGCCTCCAGCGCGCGCAGACGCAGTACCGGATCGGAGGGGGCGGCCTCGTTGAGCAGGCGGATACCGTCGGCGGTCGCCTTCTGCACGGCGAGGATCGCGGCGGCCTGGCCCTCGGCCTCAAGGATCTGCTGCTGCTTCTTCGCGTCGGCGCGGAGAATGGCGGATTCCTTTTCGCCCTCGGCCTCGAGAATGGCGGCGCGCTTTTCACCCTCGGCGCGGAGAATGGCTTCGCGGCGTTCGCGCTCGGCCTTCATCTGCTTTTCCATCGCGCTCTGGATCTCGCGCGGCGGGAGAATGTTCTTGAGCTCCACGCGGTTGACCTTGATGCCCCAGGGGTCGGTCGCCTCGTCGAGAATGACGCGCATCTTGCTGTTGATGATGTCGCGGCTCGTGAGGCACTGGTCCAGCTCAAGATCGCCGATGATGTTGCGGAGCGTTGTGGCAGAGAGCGTTTCAATGGCGACCATCGGCTGCTCGATGCCGTAGGTATAAAGCTTCGGGTCGGTGATCTGGAAATAAACGACGGTGTCGATCTGCATGGTGACGTTGTCTTTCGTGATCACGGGCTGCGGCGGGAAGTCTGCGACCTGCTCCTTGAGCGAGACGCGGCGCGCCACGCGTTCGATGAACGGCAGCTTCACATGGAGACCCTTGCCCCACGTGGTGCTGTACGCGCCGAGACGCTCGATGACGTAAGCCTGCGCCTGCTGTACAACGCACAGGTTGGTGATAATAAGTATAAGCACGAGAACGAGAATGACGGCCAATACGATCATGGTTTTATCCTCCTGAAAATAAAAATAGGATACGGTGGGAAACGTCTGCGGGGAAAGGAAAACCTATTGTCCGGCACGCTCCACGATGAGCTTTACGCCGGCGATGGCGCGCACGGTGACACGTTCGCCGCTCTCGATGATAACGGCGTCGTCGGCGCTGCGCGCGGTCCACACAACGCCGTCGAGCTGTACGGCGCCGGTGGCGGCGAGATTGTCGATGCGCTCGGTGACAACGGCGATGCGGCCGATACTGCGGTCGGCGTTGGTGGCAACGCTCCGGCTGTTCACATACCGCTTTACGAACGGCCGCGTGAACACGAGCGTGGCGGCGGAGACGATGACGAACCAGAAGATCTGGAGCCACACTGCCGCGCCGAGCGCCGCGCATATGAGCGCCACGAGCGCGCCGAAAACGAACCAGATGGATATAAGCCCTGCGGTCACGGCCTCAACGATGACAAACACGATGAGCGCCACGACCCAGAACACGATCGTCCCGGAAGGCGGAATCACGATAATACCCCCCTTGCTTTTTGATAGATCTATCATACCGTATTTTTCTCCGCTCGGCAATAACATTCTCACCAAAAATCACTCTTTAAATCGTGTAAAGCTCCATCTTGCCTTTTTTGCTGCGGCGCGGTACAATACGGTTATTAGCTAAAGCGACGCTAAGCTAAAATGAAAAAGGGTACAGGTACAAAGCTGTATGAATAAACACATGAAAAAACCGCGCAACGAGGAAATGTATAAGGCGATCCTTACGCTCAACACCGTGGAGGAGCTGATGAAGTTCTTCGACGATCTCTGCACGGTATCCGAGCTGCAGGCGATGGAGCAGCGCTACCAGGTGGCGGTGCTTCTCAGCGAAGGCATGATCTATAACGACATATTGGAAAAAACCGGCGCCTCGAGCGCGACGATCAGCCGCGTGAACCGCTCGCTGCAGTACGGCGAGGACGGCTACAGCGTGGCGTTCCGCCGGCTGAAGGAGCAGAAGGAAGCGGAAGAAAAATGAGCCAGTGCTATGGACCTCTCGCGGCGCGGTACGACGCGCTGACCGGAGACGTGCCGTACGAAGCGCTGGAGACATGGTATGAAACGGCCTTTGCCCACAGCGGCAGGGCCGTTCATACGGTTTTGGATCTCTGCTGCGGGACGGGTACGCTCTCGCTGCTGCTGGCGAAGCACGGATACGAAATGATCTGCGTGGACGCCTCGGCGGAAATGCTCTCGGTGTTCCAGCAGAAGCTCCGCGGCCTTCCGAGGAGCGCCGTTGCGCCGATGCTTCTCTGCCAGCGGGCGGAGGAGCTGGACCTGTACGACACCGTGGACGCCGCGGTATGCTCGCTCGACGGCGTGAACTACATGCGGCCCGAAACGCTTCCGGAGGTGTTCCGGCGGCTGCATCTGTTCCTCTCGCCGGGCGGTACGCTCTGCTTTGACTTCCTCTCGCCGGGGCATATGCGCTCGCTTGACGGGCAGTGCTTTGTGGATGAGGAGGACGATACGCTCTGTCTCTGGCGCTCGGAGGTCGTGGAAAACGAGCTGCGCTACGGCATGGACATTTTCCGCCGCACAAAGGACGGAACCTACCGCCGCGAGCAGGAGGAGCATACGGAGTATATCTATACGCCGGAAATGCTCGAAAAACAGCTTGTCGATGCAGGCTTCGGCAGCATCCGTCTGTTCACGGACGGCCCGCAGCACAGCCAGGGGCGGCTGTTCTTCACCGCCGAGTGCGTGAAGGAGTAAGGACGGCGGACGCTTTCCGCTGCACAAGGGCACCTTCCGTCAGCGCCGTCGGCAAGTCTGTATCTTAAGGAGAAAAAATTATGGGCAAAATTCTTCGCGCCGTCACGAACGACGGCACAGCCAAAATATCGGTCATCACCGCGCCCGACATGGTCGAGCGCGCGAGGGACATTCACCGTCTGCACCCCGTCGGCACGGCGGCGCTCGGCCGTACACTCTGCGGCGCGTCGCTCCTCGGCGAAATGCTCAAGGAGGAAAATGCCACGCTCACGCTGCGTATTCAGGGCGGCGGGCCGATCGGCACGATCCTCGCGGTGTCGGACAACGCCGGCAATGTGCGTGGCTACGTTTCCCATCCCGAGGTCGATCTACCCATCCGCGAGCGGGACGGCAAGCTCGACGTCTCCGGCGCGGTCGGCAGGGAGGGTCTTCTCACGGTCAGCCGCGACATCGGCCTGCGCGAGCCGTACTCCGGCTCCGCCGCGCTCGTGAGCAGCGAGATCGCCGAGGACCTTGCGGCGTTCCTCACCGAGAGCGACCAGCTTGGCTCGGCGTGCGCGCTCGGCGTGCTCGTGAACCCGGACGGCAGCGTGAAGGCCGCGGGCGGCTTTATCATGCAGCTCATGCCGAACGTCGCCGAGGAGACCGTCAAGGCGCTGGAGGAAAACATCTTCCTCATGGACCAGCTCACGACCATCCTCGACGAGGACGGCGCGGAGGCGGTCATCGCGCAGGTGTTCAAGGGATTCGGGTGGCACAAAACGGCGGAGAGCGACATGGCGTACAAGTGCTATTGCAGCCGCGAGCGGGTGCTCGGCGCGCTCGCGAGCCTTTCCGCGGACGATCTCGCGTCGCTGCGCGAGGAGAAGAAGGATATCGAGGTGCGCTGCCAGTTCTGCGACGCCGTGTACAACTTCACCCCCGAAGAGATCGCCGCGCTCAACGCGCCGAGGGAGGAGAAACAATGAAGCTCTCGGACACATTGCTCCGGCAGGACGGCCTGTCCATGGCGCGCGACGGCACGACCTACTGCGGTACGCGCGGGGAATATACGTTCCTGCTTCTGACGGCGGGGAACGAGCTGATCGTCTCCGTCCTCCGCGGCGGGGAAAATCCGGAAAAAGATGACTTCCGCGATTTTGTGAAGGCGCGGCCGGAGCTCACCGGCTGCAAAACGGCGGGGACGCGCGTCATCTTTTCCCTCCGCCCCGGCGCTGCGGCGAAAAGCTATGCCGGGAAGATCCACACGCTGCTGCCGGAGCTTCTCTCGTTCCTGCATGAAAACGGCTACGAAAACTGCTGCGAGATCTCCCACGCCGTCGGCGAAACGGTCGGCTGCATGACGAGCGGCGTGCCGCAGCTTGTCGCGCCGGCGCTCTTTACGGAACTCAGCCGCAAGGCGGATCAGAACGAGCGCATTCAGGCCGAAACGCCCGAGGATATCGGCCGCGGCATTCTCGGCGCGCTCATCGGCGGGCTGATCGGCGCGGCGGCGATCGTGCTCATTGGCCAGCTCGGCTATGTTGCGGCGATCTCCGGCATGGTGCTCGGCTACTGCACCATCGGCGGCTACCGCCGCGGCGCGGGAAAGCTCTCCGCTATTGGCATCGCCGTGAGCGTCGTCGTGATGCTGCTTGCCGTCTATCTCGGCAACCGCGCAGACATCGCGATCGCGGCGGTGAAGGAGCTGGTGGATACCGACGCCTACCGGAACAATCTTATCACGCTCTACCTCTTCTCAGCCATCGGCGCGGTACCGGCGGCGTTCAATGCGCACAAGCTCGCCCGGGAAAAGGGCCGCGTCTACCGCATCGGCGAATAAAAAAACGGCGCCGCCAGGCTTTTTCGGCGGCAGAATACGAAAACGGCGCGACCGGAAGGCCGCGCCGTTTTCGCGTGCCAAAAAGGTTTTTTGACACGCGCCCAAACGGGATCCGCTGCGTTGGGCTCTCGTCAGCATGCCCGCGGAGCGGATCGTTACGCGCTTTGCACGGCCGGGCCGCCGTCGGGGAAACCGGCGGGCGGCGTACCGCTCGGCTTGCCGCCGGAGAAACCGGACGGAGGCGTCCCGTCCGGCCGTCCGCCGTCAAAATCGCCCTCCGGGCGTCCTCCGCCGAAACCGCTGCCCATACCGCCGAACTTCCCGCCGCCAAAACCGCCGAAACCGTCCTCCGAGTAGGCGAAGCCCTCAAGCGTAATGCTCCGGCTCTCGCTGCCGCAGGCAACGGCGTATGTTCCGCCGCTCTCCATGCCCGGTGCGCTGATGACAACGGAGGAATACGGTTTCTCCGGCGTGAAGGAGGCGAGAAGCGCGCCGCTCGCGTCCTTGAGCGTCACGGCGCTTCCGGCGCTCTGCGTGCCGGAGAGCGTGAGCAGCGCCACGCCCTGTGTGTCGGACGACAGGCTCTGCACCATGCCGGACGAGCCTGCGGCAATGACCGTGCCGCCGGTGATCGTGCCGGCCCCGGCATAGTCAAACGCGCCGTTGCCGCTGTTCGTGGAACCGCTCACATAGGTCTCGCCGCTGGTGATCGTGAGATCGCCGTTGGAGTCTATGCCGTCGCCTGCGGCGTTCACGGTGAGCTTGCCGCCGGAGATGAGAATGTATATCCCCGCCTGCGCCTCGTCCATGACGCCGAAACCGCCCCGGCCGTAGAACGAGGCGTTCGAGCCGGAGGACGAAGCGTTCGGATCGGAGGCGTTCAGCCCGTCGTCGTCCGAGACGACGGAGATGTCGCCGCCGGAGATTTCCATGGTTTTGGCTTCCAGCCCTTCAAAGGACTTTGTGATGCGGATTGAGCCGTGGGAAATCGTGAGCGCTTCATCGCAGTGAATGCCGTGCTTGCCGCTCGCGACGGTAATGTCGCCGCCGGTGATCTCCACAAGGTCGTTCGCCGCCAGACCCTTTTTCGCCGCCGTGACGGTGAGCGTGCCGCTCTGGATTTTCAGCTCATCCTTGGAGACGATTCCGTGGCCGGTCTCGGAGGAGACGGCGAGCGCGCCGCTGCCCTTGATCGTGAGATCGTCCTTGGAAAAGAGCGCGGCGTCCACGGTATTGTCGTCGGTCTGGACGTATTCGCCCGTGGAGGCGAGGGCGTTCTCGCTGCCGGAGACGAGCGAGAGAACGACCTTTTTCGCAGCGACCACATAAAGGGCGGCGCTGTTTTCGCAGGCGACGGAAGCGCCGTCGAGCGCAAGGACCACCGTTTCCTCCGGCGCGTTCACGACGATCTGCCCGTTGGTGAGAGTCCCGGTCACGCGGTAGCTGCCGCCGGAAGTGACCGTTACCGTGTCGCCGGCGACGGCAACGCCCGTACCGTCGGCGCGCGGCGCGCCGTCCGAGAGCGTGACCGTAACGGTCGTTTCCACGTCCTTCTCGGCCTCCGCCTCGGCGGCGAGAAGCTCGGCTTGCGATGCTGCGGCGCCGCTGTCCGCGGCGGAAACACTGCCGGATGCGTTGCCGACGCCGGCGGCCTCGGCGCCGCCGCAGCCGACGAGCGACAGACAGAGCGAAAAGGCGAGTATCAAAGACAGAATTTTTTTCATGGGCGGTATCCTCCTTTTTTCACAGCTCGCAGCCCTCGGCGGCGTGCTGTGTGAGACTGATCTCCAGATTCCCGTTCCGGCAGCGAAGCGCGTCGATGAACGCCTTCTCCTCCCCGGTGCGGCGGAGCATGATATCATAGGTGAGCCGGTTAAGACTGCCGAGACCGGTGGTTTTGACGCGCACGAGACGGCAGCTCTCGGTATAGGTCTCAAAAATGTCGTCGAACGCCCCGGCGTATTCGAGCGATTCCGGCACGGTGATGTTCATCGTCCGGTGCTTATCGCCGTTTTTCTCCTCACCGAAGCGCGAGCGGGAGAGCACCGCATAGACAAGGCAGATGAGAAGTGTGAACACCGCCGCGACCGCGACGCAGCCCATACCGCAGGCAAGGCCGGCCGCCATCGACAGGAACACGGCGAGAATCTCCCGCGCCGTGCCGGGCACGGAGCGGAAGCGCACAAGCGAAAACGTACCGGCGATCGCAACGCCCGCGCCGATGCTGCCGCTGACCATCAGTATTATGACGCACACTATGCCCGGCAGAAGCGTGAGCGTAATGGCGAAGCTTTTTGTGCAGTCGCCGCAGCGCGAGTATGTGAGCGCGATGACAAGCCCCAGAACGATCGCCGAGGCGAAGAGGAAAAGAAACTGTCCGGCGGTGAGCGTGCCGGACGAGAGAATGCCTGCAAAAAATGAAGTTGTCATGCCGTTTTTCCTCCGGGAGTGTTTTGTGCTTCGATGAGAATGGCTTTGTAGGCTTCCCCGTATTTGGAAAAGGTGCTCCGGAAAATGCCGAGCGCGTCGAGCTGCGCCGCGAGCCAGAGCGGAAGCGACTGCGCGGTCTTGATCTCCAGAAGCGATTCGCTCTCGGGGAGAATGCGCTGCCATCCGGCAGGAAGAGTGAGCGAAACATCCTCGCGCCGGAAGCGGATGTTCTTATCGAATGTAATGCGAAGGTCGGGCTCCTCGCGCGAAAACCACGCGCGGCGTTCGTAGAAGAGATGCACCGCCGGAAGGAGAGGCGCGTAGAACGCGGCAAAGTATTCGATCTCCCGGCCGATCTGCCCATGCTCGCCGAGCGGGGCGCGCCCGGCGATAAACTCCCCGGCGGCGTCCTCCGGCAGCGTGATGCGCCGCTTGTAGACGATGCCCTTGTATTTCTTTTTGAGTTCGAGAAACACCTCGCCGCCCGGGGCCGCGACGCCGTAGCTGCGCAGCCGCAGCTTTTCCTTATAAGCCGGCTTTTCGAACGAGGCGCGGATGAGCCGGTAATCGGGCGTATCATAATATATATTGCAGATGGAAA
>OLSB01003475.1_pt1 | contig 11397 bp, 9 predicted proteins | sample 1672071 | NCBI WGS metagenome assembly OLSB01 (sample SAMEA3136642, study PRJEB25190) | human gut metagenome | biome: human gut; feature: human-associated habitat; material: faeces | place: Austria | collected 2013
CCTGTGCGTCCATGTATGTGTCATTTACACTTAAAATTATGCACTCCAGCGGGCAGAGCCGTATTCAATACCCTTGCGGTATTTCTTCGCATTCTTGCCCTTGACATACACCGTCAGCCGGACGAGGACTGCGCCGAGGATGCCGACGCAGATATCCAGCGCGTGAAAGCTGGGTGCGGAGCTGGCGAAGGCCGTCTGAAAGCCCTGCCCGATATGCAGCAGCTTTTCCGAGGCGTCAAGCCCCGGCGCCAGCCGCACCGCCTGGCAGAGCTTATCAAAGAGATACACAAAGAACAGATACGGCAGGTTTGGCAGAAGATATTTTTTGAGTTTGTCCTTCATCGCTCCACGCTCCGTTCTCTGGTCTTGACCTTTTCGCCGCGCTCCTGCTCCTTGTGCTGCGTTTTGGACTGCTCCTGCGCCTTTTCCAGCTTGCGGCGGATGGAAGGATCTTTCTCGCGGCTCAGGTTTTTAGCGGAAAACTCCCGGAAGGCCGCCGTAATCACATCGGCGTCTCGCCCCTTGAAGAACACCAGGTAACGGGTATGCTCGCCGGAAATGTCCTTCTTCAAAGCAAAATCCAGGCCGTACTTCTTCGCCGTGGAAGAAAAGGCCCGGATATTCTGATCCGTGATCTCGATGTTGGAAACGCCGGTGTTGTGCTTCATAAGCTGCCGGAGCGTCTGCTTGCCGTGCCGGAGTGGGGGATTTTTCTTGTGCTTCTCCATGTCTGCCAGCACCTTCTTCATGGCCTGCTGCAAGAGCTGGGCGGTCATTTTGCTGGCCTCCACACAAAGCGCAAGGGTTTTCTGCGTGATTTCTTCCTGCAAGGCGTTCACCTCCGATCTCCGCTGCCGTACAGGTCATGGCTGACAAGGGATGTGTAATAGCTGTCCATCGTGACCGGGGCGTTATACAGCGCCGCCAACAGATATTTCTTGATGTTGCGGACATAGGTGGTGTTCTCCCGCATCCGGTCAAGGACATACTCGATGTGCGAGGCGTTCAGCTTCAGGAACCGTGACCGGACGACCTCCGCAGGGTAGTCGTCCCCGGCGACACGGATCATCTCCCGGTTGGAGCAGACGGTATCCACCATGAGCTCCACCAGCTCGTCCAGCCGGTCTTTATCCAACTGCACGTTCTGCGAAAGAACGTCATATTCGATGTTCTCCAAGATCAATGCCCGATAGCTTTCCCGCTTTCGCATCCCGTCCTGCCCGCTCCGCTCCCTGGGGACTGGGGGACTTGATAGGATAGGACTTGATTCTTGCGTAATTGATAAATCTGTCTTTGATGGATAGTTACTTGATTCTTCTTTATTTAATTGGGCGGGGTTCTCCTGAATTGGAGCGTCCAACATTGGATTTGCCTGTACGGGATTTTCCCGTATAGGTTTTTCCTGTGTAGGTGACGGCGCTTTAGGCTGTTCCAGAATGGTGTATTCGATAGAGCCGAGCTGCCCGTTTGCACTGCGGACACGCGAACGGATCAGATAGCCGTGCGCCTCCAGCTCCCGGATGCCGCCGCTGATGCTGTCAATGCCATCCTTGCAGATACGGGCAAGGCCCTTCATGGTGTAGTCCCAATTCTCCGGCAGGGACAGCATGAGAGATAAAAGCCCTTTCGCTTTCAGCGACAGCGACATATCCCGCAGATGGTAGTTGGACATGACCGTGTAATCTCTGGTCTTTTCGATACGGAATACAGCCATCTTCGCACCTCCTTCCTCTGAAAATGAAAAGTGTTGATTTCGATGAAAAAAGCCTCCGGTTTGCCTCTCGGATGTGATCCATAGGAAAACATCCATGCCCGCCTGCTTGCGGCGGTCAGAGAGGAAAAAACAGAGGCTTTCGCACCCTAATCACAACACTTGAATTTAGGTATAGAAAAAGGGCGGCTGTCTTAAAAACAGTCGCCCGAAAAGGGGATATATACAAGTTATTTGCTACTCGTCCGCCTTGAAAACCGTTGATATTACTGGCTTTTTCAAAAAGTTCTGTATCACCACTCGCACCAGAAAAGTCCTGAAACCGGTCGTTTTCAGGACTTTTTTCTAACCTTTCGGTAGCAATTAGAAAGCGCAAAATAACGCTTTCTAACACTTTTCTAACATATTCCGGCAAAAGGCTGTTTTTGGGCACAAAAAGCAATCATAATAGAGAAAGTAACGCTCCCAAGATCAAGATGATCTCGGGAGCGTTTTTTCGTTCAGATGACGGCGGTATATGGCCATAAGACAGGTTCAGTAGAATGCTTCTCTTTCTATTCATCCTACGTTGTGGGACATTTAATGGGAAGTGCCTGCCTACTTGGTCAGAATATTCGGCAGCTGCGCGCGCAGGGCGGCCACGCCCTCGGCGGAGCCGAGGTCATAGCGCTCCACCATGCTCAAAACCGCCTGCAACGAGGTCTTCGGATCGCACCAGAGGTCCGGCTCATAGCCTTTGCCGTCTACATTCTCCATATTGTAGATGAAGTGGAACGACTGACCGAACTGGAAGCCGATGCCGGAGTTTGGAAGCGTCCAGCCTCGCACATTTCCGACCAGCTGCGCGCCTCTCGTCGGGCCGCCGATCACAAGGCAGTTGTCAAGTGTCCTGCAATAGGTCACGATGCTCTCGCCGGCGGAGCCGGACATGCTGTCTGTCAGAAGAAGAATCGGAGTGCTGTTTTCCAGCAGCTTTCCCTGAAACAGCTCATAGTCCTTATCGCCTGTCCGGAAGGCGGCAAATTCTTCACCCAGGTCCGCGTAGGCTTGGGTCCTATCGAACATAGCAGTGCCCCAGTTGGAGATAATCGTTTTCTGTTCGGGTTCTTCTCCCGTGTAGCTTTTCAGCCAGTTTTTGATAAAGTCTTCATCGCCGCCGCTGTTGGAGCGGGCATCAATGATGATGAGCTTCGCGTTTTTAAGGTCAGAACCGGTGCGGACGAACTCGTCCATTGTCTCCTCATAATTCCAGTCAAACCTGCGAATCGTTATCAAGGCAATACCGTTTGATTTCAGATAATGATAATCCGGGACCTGCGAACCGTCTTCCAGATAGGACTGGCTCAGCGACCATGTGACCGAAACCGTTTTGGTCTCAGCGCCCTTGGTCAGGGTGATACTGTCTGCCGTATGCGCAGCCGTCGCGGGACAGAACTGACGCAGGGAATAGCACACTCGGCCGCTGCCGTCAAGATACGGCTTCATTTCGACATTCGCGTTGCCGCAGGAGGTATAGTACCACTTCTCGTTTTCCCACAGCAGATAGTACCCGCTTTCATCCTTGCCAAAGCTTTGACCGCTGTAATAGTAAAGATACTGAACGCTTTTTTCAAAGGCCGGTTCATACCGCCCGGCGATCGAGAAATGTCCGTCCCGAACGAAAAGCAGGTGCGAGTAAATGAGCGAGACGAGCTGGTCCCACTTGATCGTCTGATAGGATGCAAGCTCTGCACGGATGGCATCTTCCGCCTTTTGGAACGTCTCCTCACCGAAATAGTAGTAAGCGCCGTAGGAGTAATGCAGCGCGCGGAAGAACAGGTCCACATCCTCAAGCGCTTCCGCGCGCGTAAGAACCGCCTTGCCGGGATTGTTCAGATTTTTCAGGCTGTCGATCTCTGCCTGCGTGATCTCGACCTCGCCGCGGTGATGCTGTAAATATGCTTCAAAGCCGTCGAACGACTCTTCCCTTGCCATATCGGCGCGGCGCTTCTCGTTCACGTCCTTAAGCAGTTTTTCAAATGCGTTTTGGTAGCATACTCCATCATATGCTGCAACGCAAATTTTGCATAAAAGCGGTATCGCCCGTCTAAAGGCGACCGATAGCTTCATCCGCGGCCTTTCAGCCGAGCTTCTGCGCAAGGTCCTCGAGCGCGGCGGTCATCGCCTCTTCAAACGAGGGGTGCGGACGCATGGCCAGCAGGAATTGATCGACCGTCATGTGGTTGGCGAGCGCCTGCGAGACGCCGCCGATCATGTCGCTCGCATGCTCGCACATGAGCTGCGCGCCGAGAAGCTCGCGCGTTTCGGCGTGGGCGACGAACTTCATAAAGCAGCGGCCCGGGTCGGCGATGAGCGTCTTGGCGTTGTCGAACATGACGTGTTTGCCGACCTTGACGGGGATGCCTGCCTCCTTGGCCTCGGCCTCGGTGAGGCCGACGACCGCGATCTCCGGACGGCAGTAGATGCAGCTCGGCACGACGGACATGGATGTGTGATTTTCCCTTCCGTAGAGCAGGTCGACGCAGGCGATGCCCTGCGCGGTCGCCACATGGGCGAGCTGAATTTTGGCCGAGACGTCGCCGATGGCGTAGATGTGGGGGATGCTCGTCTCGTAGCGCTCGTTCACGGCGATGCTGCGGCGGTTCATCTCGACAGAAATGCCATCCGCGAACAGGCCGTCGCAGTACGGGCGGCGGCCGATGGCGCAGAGCACGGCCTCGCCGGAGACGGTCTCTCTCTTTTCCTTGCAGGTGAAGTTGACGGCGATATCCTCACCCGTCTTCTCGACGCTCTGGACCATCGCGTTCGTGAAGACCTTCACGCCCTGCTTTTTGAGGATGAGCGCGAGGCTTTGGCCGAGCTCCTTGTCCATGTTGGGCAGCAGGCGGTCCATGCCTTCGATGACGGTCACTTCACAGCCGAGGTCTGCGTAAAACGTCGCAAACTCGATGCCGATGACGCCGCCGCCGATGATGACGATGGAGCGGTACAGGTGGTCGCACCCCTCAAGCAGCTCGTCGGAGGTCATCGCGAACTCAAGTCCGGGAATCGGCGGGCGGGACGGGACGGAGCCGGTGGCGATGAGAATATCGTCGCAGGTGTAGTCGTTGGCACCGCCCTCGGCGTCCGTCACGCGGACAGCGCCGGGTGCGGTGATGAGCGCCGTGCCGCGCAGAAAGTCGATCTTTGCGGTCTTGAAAAGCGATTCAATGCCGGAGGACAGCTTTTGCGAAATTTCGCGCTTGTAGGCAAAAATCTCCGTCATGTCGGCGCGGATATCGTCGGTGTGGATGCCGGCGTGTGCGCCGTGCTTGGCGTCGTGGAAGATCTGAGAAGAGTGCAGCAGCGTTTTCGTCGGGATGCAGCCGCGGTTTAAGCAGGTGCCGCCCGCTTCGCGTTTCTCGACGACGGCGACCTTCTTGCCGAGCTTGGCCGCATGGAGCGCGGCTTCGTAGCCGCCGGGGCCCGCGCCGATGACGATGAGTTCATAATGAGCCATAATAGTTCGTTCCTTTTTGAGAACAATGCCGCCGACTTTTCGGCGGCATTGCGTGATGTTAAGATATGCGCTGCCTTCGTCAGGCAAACTGATAACGTAAAACCATGTTGCGCGCCGCGCCGACCTCGTCGAGACGGCGGACGGGCGTGGAGTGGGGAGCGGTGTGGAGCGTCTCGGGATCGGAGTGCGCGAGTTCAAAGAGCTTGCAGTAGATGCCGCAGACCTCATCCATGGTCTCTTTGCTCTCAGTCTCGCAGGGCTCGATCATGAGCGCCTCATGGACGATGAGCGGGAAGTACATCGTGGGCGGGTGCAGGCCAAAGTCGAGCATGCCCTTGGCAAGGTCGAGCGCGGAGACGCCCGTCTCCTTGTGGAGATCGACGAGCGACATGACGAACTCGTGCATGCAGATCTCGTCATAGGCCATGGTGAAGGTATCCTTGAGCCTGACGCGCATGTAGTTCGCGTTCAGCACGGCGTTCATCGCCGCCTCACGGATGCCGGACTTGCCGAGCGTGAGCACGTAGGTCAGCGCGCGCACGACGACGTCGAAGTTGCCGTAGAACATCTTCACGCGGCCGATGGACTTTTCAGGGTATACAAAGCCGTACTTGCCGTCCTTTTCGACGACCAGCGGGCCGGGCATGTACTTTTTGAGGAATTCCTTGCAGCCGACCGCGCCTGCGCCGGGGCCGCCGCCGCCGTGCGGTGTGGCGAACGTCTTATGCAGGTTACTGTGGATGCAGTCAAAGCCCATGTCACCGGGACGGACGACGCCCATGACGGCGTTGAGGTTCGCGCCGTCGTAATAGCACAGGCCGCCCGCATCGTGAATGATCTTCGTGATCTCGAGGATGTTCTTGTCGAAAATACCGACGGTGTTCGGGTTCGTCAGCATCAATCCCGCGGTGTCGGGGCCGACGGCGGCGCGCAGCGCGTCGAGGTCGACGCAGCCGTCCACGCCGGACGGGATGTTGATGACATGGAAGCCGCACATCGCGGCGGTTGCGGGATTTGTGCCGTGGGCGGAGTCGGGCACGATGATCTTCGTGCGGTTAAAATCGCCGCGGTCGGTATGATAGGCCTTGATGAGCAGAACGCCGGTGAACTCACCGTGCGCGCCCGCCGCGGGCTGGAACGTGACAGCGTCCATGCCGAAGACCTCGCCAAGCTCAGAGCCTAACGTGTGCAGCGCCTCGAGCGCGCCCTGCGCGGTCTCAATGGGCTGGAGCGGGTGGAGCTGGGTGAAGCCCGGCAGCGCCGCCATGTCCTCGTCGATCTTGGGGTTGTACTTCATCGTGCACGAGCCGAGGGGATAGAAGCCGTCGTTCACGCCATGGATGCGCTTGCAAAGGGCGGTGTAGTGGCGGGTGAGCTCGTTTTCGCTCACATGGGGCAGGTGCAGCGCCTCGCTGCGCTCTTCGGGGAGCTGATATTCGGGGACGTCACACTCCGGCATGAGGGTCATGCCGCGGCCTTCGACGCCAAGTTCAAAAATGAGCTTCATTTACAGCACCTCCTTCACGATGGCGACAGCTTTGTCGAGCTGCGACTTGGAGACGAGCTCCGTCACGCACCAGAGAATGCCGCCCTCGACCTCTGCGCCGCCGAGGATGCCCTCTGCTTCGAGCGCGTTGAGGATCTTCCTGCGGCAGTTGGGGCATTCGACCTCGGTGACGAACTCGTGGAAGAATTCACCCTTGTACTTCAAGGTGCAGCCGATCTTTTCAAGTTCAGAGGCGAAATAGTGCGCCTTCGAGGTGCAGAGCCGCGCGCACTGCTTCATGCCCTTTTCGCCCATCGCGGCCATGTAAACGCCCGCGGCGAAGGCGCATAGCGCCTGGTTGGAGCAGATGTTGGAGCTGGCCTTTTCGCGGCGGATGTGCTGCTCGCGCGCGGACAGCGTCAGCACGTAGCCAACCTCGCCGTCCACATCCTTCGTCTGGCCGACGATGCGGCCGGGGAGCTTTCTCGTCATGGCGGATGTCGTGGCCATGAAGCCGAGGAACGGGCCGCCGAACGCCGTGTCGAGGCCGAGGGGCTGACCGTCGCCGACGGCGACATCCGCACCCATCGCGCGCGGCGTGGGCAGGATGGCGCAGGCGATGGGGTTCACGCCCATGACGAACTTGGCGCCCGCGGCGTGGACGATCTCACCGGCCGCCTTCGCGTCTTCGATCTGGCCGAAGTAGTTCGGCTGCTGGAGGTAGAAGCACGCGGCGTCATCGCCGAGCGCTTCCTTGAGCGCGTCGAGATCGGTCTTGCCGTCCTTTGCGGGGACGACAAAAAGCTCGGTATTCGAGGCGAAGCAGTAGGTCTTCATGACCTGGATGACCTGCGGATGGGCGCAGGCGGAGACATAAGCCTTCGTGCGCTTGCGGTCCTTGCACATGGGGATCGTCTCGGCCGCGGCGGTCGCGCCGTCGTAGTGCGAGGCGTTGGAGACGTCCATGCCGGTCAGCTCGCAGATCATCGTCTGGAATTCAAACGTGCCCTGCAGCACACCCTGGCTGATCTCCGCCTGATAGGGGGTGTAGCAGGTGACAAGCTCTTCGCGGGAGGTGACGGATTTGACGACCGACGGGATGAAGTGGCGGTAGGCGCCTGCGCCGCGAAGAACGGTCTTGAAGACCTTGTTCTTTTCGGCCATGGCGGTGACGGCCTCGCGCACCTCAAGCTCGCTCAGGCCCTCGGGGATGTTCAGCCCGCCGCTCCGCAGAAGCATTTCCTGCGGGACGGCCTTGTACAGCCCTTCCAGGCTGTCGACCCCGATGGCGGCGAGCATTTCTTCCCGTTCCGCAGCCGTGGTGGGAACGTAAGAGCCCATCTCAGCCCTCCTGCGCGCAATGCGCTTCGTAAGCGGCGGCGTCAAGCAGCGCCTCAGTGTCGGTCACGGGGGAGACCTTGATGATCCATGCGCCGTAGGGGTCGGAGTTCAGCGTCTCGGGTGCGTCGGCGAGCGCTTCGTTGACCTCGCAGATCGTGCCGCTGACGGGACAGATCACGTCGGAGACCGCCTTGACGGACTCGACATCGCCGAAGCTCTCACCGGCGGTGACGCTGTCGCCCTCGGCGGGCAGGTTGATAAAGACCACATCGCCCAGCGCATCCTGGGCAAAATCAGAAATGCCGATCACGGCGACGTCGCCGTCCATCTTGACCCACTCGTGGGACTTGGAATACTTCAGCTCAGCAGGGATGTTCATGGTAATTTCCTCCTCAAAATCGTTCTCAATGAATGTTGGTTGTTATTTACGGTCAAATGGTTTCCGAATATTCGGTCAAAAATCTCTATTTCAGCGTTCGAGCTTGTAGAACGGCATCGGCACGATCTCCAGCTCGACCATGCGGCCGCGCACGTCGGCGTTGAGGTGCTTGCCGATCTCGATATCTTGGGCGTGGATATAGCCCATCGCGACGCCGCAGCCGATATAGGGCGCGAACGTGCCGGAGGATGCCCAGCCGATCTTTTCTCCGTCCATCGTGTAGAGGTCGCAGTGCTCGCGCACGATGCCGCGGCCGACGACTTTCATGCCGATGCGCTTCATTTTCGGCGCGCCGAGCGCGACAAGCGCGTCGCGGCCGATGAAGTCCTTGCCCGTGAGCTTGCACGGAAGTCCCGCCATCTTCGGCGTGATCTCGTCGTTCATCTCGTGGCCGTAGAGCGGCATCGAAGCCTCTAAGCGCAGCGTGTCGCGCGCGCCGAGGCCGCAGGGGATCAAACCCTCGGGCTCGCCTGCCTTCAGAAGCGCTTTCCACAGGTCGACGGTGTCCTCGGCCTTGCAGTAGATCTCAAAGCCGTATTCACCGGTGTAGCCCGTCTGGGAGACGAGGGCGCGGATCGTGCGCTCGCCGAGGTTCAGGGGCACGTCTTCGGTGAAGGTGTAGTACTTGGCGGGGATGTACTGCTCGTCGCAGAGCTTTTTGAGAATGTCGCCGGACTTGGGGCCCTGCAGGGCGATCTGGCCCCAGTCGTTGCCCTCGTCGCGGTAGTCGACGTCGCCGGAGAGGTGGCTCTCGACCCAGGCGGCGTCCTTTTCGCGGTTGCCCGCGTTGACGACGAGCCAGTAATTGTCCGCTGCGCAGCGGTAGACGATGAAGTCGTCGATGATGCCGCCATTGTCGTTGCAGAACATCGAGTACTTGATCTCGCCGTCTTTCATGTTCGAAATGTCGGCGGTGATGATCTTCTGGACGTTGGCGACGGCGTCAGGGCCCTTGAGGCGAAGCTCGCCCATGTGGGAAACGTCGAACAGACCGGCCTTTTCACGAACGGCCATGTGCTCGGCAATCACGCCGGTGGGATACTGCACGGGCATCAGGAAGCCGCCGAATTCGACGATCTTGCCGCCCATGTCCACATGCGTTTGGTAAAGTGGGGTCTTCTTTTCCATAGTGCGCATCCTCCGAAAACAATAATTTTAATGAATATTATAAAAATTATTAAAATTAAGCATCAAAAAAGAGGCACAAAACTCCCTTTTGAGCTTTGTGCCTCCGTTGGTCACCTGAGAGATTCCCCGCCCGAGTCATCGCGGCAGGTTGCACCTTCGGCGTGCGTAAACGCACTTTTCGGAGCGTCGTCCGAGTTCGGCCCTTTTGCCTGAGAGCTTCTGCGTTCCCCTTCGGCGCCGCGGCAGAATATTCCGCGGTCTCTCCCGAACTCATCATCCGATCGGTTGATTCATTTTGCTTTTTAAAGCTAACATAAGAATTGGCCTTTGTCAAGAAAGAAAAAATAATATTTTGTTAAAATATTTCAAGCGGAAATTCGGCAAACCGAAAACTGCCGAAACGGGTCAAAATTTGAAAGCATCCCGTTGTTATGACTGCGTTGCCGGCCAGGTTCCATTTCGCTTCGGCATAGCTTTATTTGTATTTCGCATTTGCATTTTGCCTAAAGCGGCGGCGGAGAAGTGATGGGGCGTCTATTTTCTTCGACGAAATCCGTCCTGCGCGGACAAAATTGTATTGACAACGGCGTAGGATGGGTCTATTGTACACACATCATTCGTCAAATGCTTTGAGCAGGACACGACTTCCCCGGATCACCGCTTTCAGAGAGCCGTTGGTGGTGCAAAACGGCAGCAAGGAACGGGCAGGCCATCCCCTGTGAGCAGCCGCGGTGAAAGGTGCAAACGCCGAGTAATCGCAGCCGGTCCCCCACCGTTAACAGGGTGCGCTCTCCGATCCATTCGGGCAGCGGTCGAGCGGCCGGTTTTCCGGCAAGCAAAGTGGTAACGCGGAAGTTGAGATCTGCGGCGGATATCGCCGCGATATTGGCCTTCGTCTTTGCGATGGGTTTTCGTTGTGGAAAATCCGCAGCAGAGGCGGGGCTTTTCTTTTTGCTCCCGGCATTGACGAAGAACACAGCTTTTTTAGGAAAGAAAGGGAAATCACATGAACACACTCGTCATCGTGCTGATCGCGGCGGTCGTCCTCGTCGCCGCCTACGCACTCTATGGGCGCTGGCTCGCCAAAACCTGGGGCATTGACCCCAAGGCGCAGACGCCCGCCGTCAAGTATAACGACGGCAAGGACTTTGTCCCCACCAACGGCTGGACCGTCTTCAGCCACCAGTTCTCCTCCATCGCGGGCGCGGGCCCTGTCACCGGCGCGATCCAGGCCGCCGCGTTCGGCTGGCTGCCGGTGCTGCTGTGGGTGCTGCTCGGCGGCGTCTTCTTCGGCGCTGTGACGGACTTCGGCGCGCTGTACGCCTCCGTCAAAAACGACGGCAAGTCCATGGGCATGCTGATCGAAAAGTACATCGGCAAGCTCGGCCGCAAGCTGTTTCTGCTGTTCTGCTGGCTGTTCTGCCTGATCGTCATCGCGGCGTTCGCCGACATGGTCGCCGGCACGTTCAACGCCTACACCGTGGTCGACGGCGTGACGCAGCTTGCTGACGCCGCGCAGACCAACGGCGCAGCCGGTATGGTGTCCATCATGTTCATGGTGTTTGCCGTCGTCTTCGGCCTTGTGCAGAAGAAGCTGAACCTCTCGGGCTGGAAGGAAGCCGTGCTCGGCATCCTCTGCATCGTTGCCTCGTTCGCCGTCGGCATGAACTGCCCGCTCATCTTCGGCAAGGCGACTTGGAGCTACATCACGTTCGTCTACATCTTCTTCGCCGCCGTTCTCCCGATGTGGCTTTTGAAGCAGCCGCGCGACTACATGACCACCTTCATGTTCA
>OLSB01003478.1_pt1 | contig 11390 bp, 11 predicted proteins | sample 1672071 | NCBI WGS metagenome assembly OLSB01 (sample SAMEA3136642, study PRJEB25190) | human gut metagenome | biome: human gut; feature: human-associated habitat; material: faeces | place: Austria | collected 2013
TCGCCCGTCAGTTCTTTGGCTTCTGTTTCGTTCACAACAAACCATGATATTTTTTGAAGAGGAAAAGACAAAATTTTATCATCAAACGGACTCGGATTGAATATTATTTCGATCCCCTTGTCATAAGCCGAATTTATTATATAAGAGACATTACTTATTTCGTTTTGAAGTATGATTCTGTCCCCTTTTTCAAAATGAGAAAGAACCTCGCTCACCTGCTTTTCGGTTATTTCGGAATTTGCTCCTCCGAAAATCAAAATGCTGTTCTGACCGTTTTTGTCAACCTGTATAATCGCGTGACCGCTGACGGACGTGCTTTCTTTAACAAGAGAAATATCAACACCGTTTTCTTTAAGTTTATTAAGCAGTGATTTCCCGTCCGTTCCGACGCATCCTGCATGATAAACTTTTTCGCCCGCGCGAGAAAGTGCTATTGATTGGTTTAATCCTTTTCCGCCGCAAAAAAATTCAAGTCTTTCACTTGCCGTGGTCTCCCCGGGGCGTACGGTGTGGTCAACGGAATAAACCTTGTCTAAATTAAGTGAGCCGAAGTTTAATGTTTTCATTTTATCAGCCTTTCAGATTGCATTTTTTGTGTACAAGTAAAAAAGCCCTGAATCCTTTCGGTTTTCGTTGATAAGGCAGTAAAACACAATATCACCGTAACCGGACGGGCAATGGGGAAAGAGCGCCGAGTAGCAAAAATGCTGCTTGGCGCTCTTTTTATCCGCACATTCGATTCTCACTGCTCCTCCTGCTACAATGATTGCAGAAAATCATTAGGAGGTCGATACAATGGAAAAATTCATCACAGATGAGCGGACAGGCTTACGCTATGAACTTGTCGGGGATTACTATCTGATTGCCGGAGATGACGAGCCAGAGTGCAAACCTATTGGAGTGTGGGGTCAGCGACACCTGAGATATTTAAAAGAGCATCGGCGGGTTCTGTATGCCAATCTGCTAACCACCGGCAAGTTGAACAGCTATCTTGCCGATATTGACCAACAGGCGGATGAAATGTTTGATCGTCTGACAAAGCAAATGGCTGCTGCGGAGGGAATAACAGAGCGGATGAAAACCACAGATCAAATGGAGTGGGTCAGGCGGATGAATAGCATACGAAACCGAGCTATGGAAATTGTAAAATCAGAGATTATTTATGCATAGTAATATGAGGTCTTTTCATGTAACAAGAAAAGACCTCATATATTTTTGTTTCCCTTTCCTGAGTTTTCGCACTAAATTCTATTTATCTCCAATATCGCTCAATTCCCCGCTGCATATTTTCCCGGCCGACCGGATTCATGGTGTGAAGGGCAATGGGATAAAAGGTCTGCCTTTCCGCAAGCCAATCAAGAAGTTTAATTCCGTCGCCTCCGTCATGGGCGTAGTCTCCCAAATCGTGATCGCAGTCGATGATTTCAATTTTCGCTTTGCTCTCTTCCGCACGCAGAATCTGCTTTTTCGCCTCATTTACGCTGCGGCAAAGCGTATATCCATCGGGAGCGGGACGGACATCGTCCAGCCAAAGCTTTATTGAATTGTTTTCGGAACTGTTCATATCAATCACATCCTTTAGATTTCTTCTTATTCGGAGTGATTACAATATAGAACAATATATGTACATAGAACAATATATGTACCGAAAAAGGCGCACCGTTTGTGCAATACTTATTGTGCAAGCGGTTCATAATTCGCCGCTTGAGGCCGATATGTTTTGTTACGAGGCTTATGACAAAGCCATAAAAAAGATGATGGAAATCTACGCAAAGGAGTATTGCGAGAATGAAAATTAACATTTGTTCGAGAAAGGTTGCCGAAGCCCTTTTGAAGGACGGCTTTCCCCAAAACACGGCAGTAATCAGCTTTTATGACCCGCCGTCAAAAAGAATGAAGGAAGTTCTGCCGCCGGTCGATTACAAGGGCAAGGCCGACCGTATATTTTACCTATCGCTTCACGACATTGACACTGAAGTTTTACCGGATTACGGCTTGACGGTAGATACATATCTTCCCGAAGCCGACCGGCTTGCCGATTTTATTCGCAAGGCACATGACGACGGGTTTGACATTCTCTGCCAATGTGAATATGGGCAAAGCCGAAGTGCTGCCTGCGCCGCCGCCATAGCCGAATTCTATTATCATAACGGAATCGAAATCTTTGCCGATTACCGCTACTACCCGAACCAGCTTGTCTATCACAAAATCATAGACGCTCTTTGCATCGGAGGGTAAATAGAAAATGACGCGTATGTTCCGTTGCTGCTGTCATAGGGCAAAAAACACCCACGCTACAGTTTATCATAATTATACATCAAATATGAAAGGATAGAAAACATATGGAACACGAAAAACAAGTACAAAATGTAAAGAAGGCACTTGAACTTGAAACACATGCCGAAGCACTGAGGAAATCATTGCATGCCGAACAAGAAAAATGCTTTGGAAAACCGGCACCCAATCCGCCGACAAAGAAAACAGCGGAATTCACACCGCCTCCCATACGGCACGGATGCAAACTCAATTGGCTGATGATGTTACTGCCTGCTGCAATCGATATTGCGTTGAGCATGATAACCCAAAGCGTTCTGCTGACTATGCTGATTTTTGCTACGCTTTTTGTGTGGCCGCCGGTATATTACTTCGTCCTATACCGCAAAGAGAAAAAAGAAGCCATAGAAAAAGTGCGCAATTCGGATGAGTATCAGCGGGAGTATGCCGCAGCAAAAGCAGAAGCCGACAACAAACAAAAACTCTATGATATCGAATACGCAGCGGCAAAAGATGAATTTGAGAATGTGACCATGCCGAAGTATCAGGCAGAGTATGCCGAATGGGAAAGCGAAAAAAAGAAAAAGGTTAAACAGATAGACGAAGAATTGTCAGAAGTTCATAAAGAACTGACCGATCTGTATGAGCAAACACGCATTGTCCCAATTCAGTATCGCAGTATTTATGCGTTGCAGTACATATATGACATGATATCCACCTCAGACTACGATGTTCGTCAGGCAATTGACAGCTTTGATAAAAATGAACAGCGCAGACTGGACATAATGCGTCTGCAGGAACAGCAACAGGCCAATGCCTTGGCAATGGAGCAGAACGATTTGCTGGATCGGCAGAACACGATTGCAGCGAAAGCTCGGCGGGATGCCAACATTGCGGCGGTAGTGGGTACCGTGCAGCGGCATAATACCAACAAGACCATCAAGAAATGGTTGGATAAATAAGCTAAGGCGGCAGGTAACGCACCTGCCGCCGTATCCGCTTATTATCGTTGTGAAAAGCCCAAATATTGACCGACATCCCGAATGACCTTTCCGAAATCCGGATTTTCGTGGAACTTTTCGGAGAGCTTCTCCATAAACCGGCATTCTTCCGGCAACTCGCCGTTGTAGACCTTGGCGCAATACAGCGGCGAAAGAAACTGTATTGTGTTGTGGGAATCGAAAAATAATGTCCGTGTTTGAGTGCGCCGAACCCAATATGCTCGTCTCCGCACGGATATAGGCATTGAATTCCGTAGTAGTCGTCGTCTCAAAAGCCGCTCCTTTTCCGTGAGAGCCACGGGCGCTGATGTAATTATGTTTGCATAATCGGCATACATAGCTTTTTCGGATGAGCCGGCAGGAAATCATACAACTCCGGCGAGCAGGATAATAGGGATAAGCCTTCTTCGTAGAAAGTCATTTTACACACTCCCTTCTGCGAATAGATTAGCACGGAGTGTGGGGCGAAAAGAGGGCACAGAGAACGGGACGGTTCTCTGTGCTCTGCAATCATGTATTGTTTTTTTCATCCAGCCACTTAATAAATTCCCACTCAAGGGCGTATTTCATAGGATTTACTTTGCGTAATGCTTCCCGAATGTATTTTTGACAATTTAAATAATCGGAATAGTCATTAATTTTGCTCCATGAGTAGTTGCATTTTCCTGCATCAAACGGAACACGCTTTGGCATTTGAAAACCATTATATCCAGGCAAATTTACCCCTAACTCATTGACAATCGGATTTGCCACATACCGATCAATCGGAACATGACAATATTGAAAAATTCCCTGCAGTTTTTCAGCATCTTCATTGTCGTAGATGCACGCGTATTTTAAAGCCATATTGATCCATTTCTGTGCTTTTCCGACTGTAAAATCGATGTAGCCCCTATCATTATAGAACTTTTTTATTATTTCACATAACTTTTCGTGTCCCTTATCGAATGTATCCTCACTTTGTGCGGAAAGCAAGGTGTTTTCACAATATTGAAAAATTTCCTCAATGCAATCATTTCGAGCCTTTACTGTGTTGCCCACGAACTGTTTAATGCCTTTCAAAGGGGCTCGTGATACATCCAAATACCCATAGTAAAATGCCTCTTTCAGATTTATTCCCTTTTCTAAAATTTCGGCACGTTTCTGCTTTCCGGCTTTCAAGCTGCCAATGAATTTTGCCTTCTGCTCATCTGAAAATAGCCCTTTTCTCTTTGCTTCCATAATTGTCCCTCCATTATTTATATTTCTCCAACGCTTTCTCCAAAGCGTTTTTGACCTTTTCCCTCAGCCGCTCAGGCTCCAGCACCGTTACATCCGGGGCGAAGTTCATGGCAAACTGTTCCATTGCCATTTCATTGGTTAAAGCCGACACGGTAACGCCCGTATCGTCCTCATCGGAGAATGTCACCTCCGTGCCGAACAGATCAATCACATCGCTGACCATAGCCTTTGCCACCCGGAACACCGCCCGAACATTGTCGCTGGAATACATATAGGGATGTTCCTTCATATAGGTGGCCAAATCCAGCGTCCGGCCGTTTGCCCACTTCAGATGCGCAAAGGGTTTGGCGGGTTCGTCCAAAATCTTCAGCTCTGTGATGCGGTCGAGACGGTAATTTGAAATATCATCGTATTTATCGTAGTTGCAAATCAGGTAGTATTTGCCCTCCTTGGCTGCCATCTGATAGGGAGAAATGATGTACACCCGTTCCGTGCCGTCGGGGCGGGTTTTAATGTGATGGCACTTGTCCGTGCTGTATTCCAGATACTTGAAGCTGACCTTCCTGCCTCGGCTGATGGCCTCGTCCAGCAGCTCGATGGTCAAAAACAGCTGCTTGTTGTCGGTTTTGTCCTCCGGCAGGCGGGCGATATGCTTCACCCGGCTGCGGAAATACACATTGGATAGGCCCTCCAGTTTGTCCACCAGTGCCTTGCACTGACTGTAGGGGATGTGTTTGGAAAACAGCAGGCTGTCGATGAGCAGCCGCAGCTCACCGTCGGTGAACTCCCGCTCCAGGTAGAAATCCGACCATAGATAGCTCTCCTCCGGCTCACCGGTTTTGGGGTTGGGTACCATGCGTATGGACTCGCTGTATTCGATGTTATAGCCGCAGTCCATCAGATTCAGAATGTTCCGACGGATAGCCTTACGGTCGGCAGTCATGTCGTATTCGGTTTTCAGAATCTCGGCAATGTCCTTTTGGCTAAGGCGGTGGTCTTCGTCGGAATACTTCCGCAGAATGTCCAGAATGTTCATAATCAGCAGCTTTTTCGGCTGTTTTACGGGCATAGATTCACATCCTCAATACAAAGTTCCGTATTATTATACCACTTATGTTTCCATTATGCAATATTTCATGGGTAAAAAACGCCTCATCGAACAAATCCAATTGGCTGCTTGATTGACAATGTAAATACCGGGCTTTCAATATCCTCGGCACATAGCGTTGTGATGTCCTTCTGTGTGAGAGTCTCGTAATCCTTGGCAAGCAGTCTTGTGGACTGCGCCATTTTGGCCCTTTCGATCACATTGCGGACAAAGCGTCCGTTGCCGAAATCCGCCTGCTTCCGTGCCGTTTCGAAAATGGAGATCAGCTTTTCCTCTGCATGAGCGTTCAGCTGTAGCCCTTTTTTTTTTGCGATAAGCACCGCAATATTGCAAAGTTCCTCTACGCTATAGTCAGCAAAGGGCACATGGTAGGCAATTCTTGAACGCAGCCCCGGATTCTTTTGCAAAAAGTCCTCCATTTTCTTCGGATAACCGGCGAAGATCACCACCGTGTCGTCCCGGTGGTTCTCCATCTCCTGCACAATGGTGTTGATGGCCTCATCGCCGAAAGAGCCGTCTCTGTCATCTACAAGCGAATAGGCTTCGTCAATGAACAACACGCCGCCCTCGGCTTCTTTGAATTTCTTCTGAATATTCCGTGCCGTCCAGCCCACATATTTACCCACAAGGTCACCTCGTCCTACTTCGATAAGTTTTCCTTTGGACAGAAGCTCATTTTCTCTCATAATCCGTGCAAAGAGCCGAGCTACGCTGGTTTTGGCTGTGCCGGGATTGCCGGTAAAGACCATGTGCATAGAGGGATGATCTGTTCTCATACCCTTATCTGCAAAGAGTTTTTGCGCCTTGTGGTAATTCAGCGCCTGCACGATAACCTTTTTTGCCTCTGTCAAACCGATCATTTCCATCAGCTCGTCATAAGCAGAGCCTTTCGGCTTTGCTTTTGCGATTTCACTCTTTACGGTCGTTGGTGCTTTGTACTGCGGGTAAACGGTGGTCTTTAGCTTGCTGTTATACCACTCGTCAAATATGCTCTGCAAATCCGGTGCAAGGTAGCCTTTTCCTTCTTCTAACTGATCAAACAGCTTTTTGTCTGCACGAATATGATTTTCACGGGCAAGCATTTTCAGATAATTCTTGGCACATTCACCCTCTGCAAATTCTTCTTGTAGTTCAATAAAGCTTGTGGTTCCGAGATTTTCAAAGAAAATTTCTTTTGTACGGTTGCATTCTCGCGGCAAGCAGAAAACAGTCAGCACCTGATTGCGATATTTCTTCATGGCCTTGCATAATAGGTCGATTGTGTCCCGGCTGCCATCGGCCAGATCATCCGCATCGGCACAGCCTGCGCGATAAAACACAATCACCGCACCACCCGAATTACTTTTATATAGCTGGTCATAGGTCTGACGGGAAATCTCATCCGCGGTTTCGAAAGCAACCGTGCTGTAACGCCTGTTTTTCAGTCTGCCGCTGGCATAGAGCGATTTCAGCAGCAGGTGAACGGTTTTTCTGCAAATATCCGTGTCATCTGTCTGAACCATATAGTGTACAGGGTGACCGGTAATTTGTAAAGAGGTTCTTCCGGCGTAAATTCGATCAAGTTCGGGCAGGAATTGCTTCATCGCAGAAAGCCGCTTAGCTTCATTGTATATATCACTCCTGTCAGCTTCGCGGATCAAATTCTCACGGAATGAAAGTTCCGGACAATACCGAGTACCCAGTCTTCCCAGATCAAATTGTTCGAAAACTTTTTCAGCATCTTCAATATAGTTGTTGCGTTCTGCCCGTGAAAGTAAGGTACGAACGGTATGAATTGTGATTTCCTCTGTTTGTAAACTTTCATTCAGCGCCATATCCAACGCATTCGCATATTTCAGAAATTGCTTGTTGATATCTATATCTTCCGCACATATGATCCCTACGGTTAAAACATTGTCTATAATATCTGCCACATAGAAAAAAGCACGGTCGTGAAAGTGCTCATTAAACGCATTGCTCTTTGCTGAAAGCACAGCCTTTTCGCCGAAAGTCTTTTTTCGTGCTGCTGCAGCGTCCACCTCTGCGAGTGAACCGACCAGCTTATAATACTGCATATATGTACCTCCCATACTGCTTGTGCTTACAAGAAAAGTATAGGATGTTCCATGGGACAAAAAGAGTCCACCGAACAGATGAACCCTTTTCATACTTTAGTTATCCATAGTAATTCTGGTCACTTTTCCCCATGGCGGATTTACCTTTTTATTATTCAAAAGCCAAATCACCGGAATACCTCCGGCAAGTTTTTCTTGCGGAAACGGGGCAAACCCATCCGTTAAAATGATAATACTGGCAGGTAGTTTATCCTGCATATGCTCCTTGACATACTCAAATATTATTTCAAAATCCGTTCCGCCGCCACCGGCAGGGCGCTTTGCGGCTTCCTGTACGCCGCCGCAATTACATTCCATGATCTCGTATTTGACAGTTTCTTTTCTGATCTCTACATCAACAGTATAGCAGGTATCGTGTACCTTTAATTTGTCGCAGTGAGCCCTGTGAGGACAATTTACGCAGTGCTGCGGATATACCGTCTCGATTCGGTCGGAGGCGCCCAGCATCATATGATTTCCCTTGTGTCCGGTCTGACCGCCTGCTCTCTTTCCGCTCGTTTTTCGCTGACTTTTCGGTGCAGGCTTTTCATAGCCGTCTGAGGACGGTGGTTTGCTGCTGTTATGGCTGTCTTTATGCAGCTGTTCTTCTAATTCTGCTATTCTGGCATTGGCTTTGTCGAGCTTGGCATTGGTCTCTTCCAATTTGATGGTCAGAACCTCAATCGTATGTTGTTGTGCCCTGACGGTTGCCATGAGTTCTTCTATCACTGTCATCCTTTTTCACCACCGCTATTTTGCTTTTTCTTCAGTATAGCACATTATTCGGCGGCTTTAAATTGACAGAATCACAGTTTTTGACTCTGAACTTTTTGTTTTCAGCTTTGTGGTATTCTCAGCAGGACTGAACAGTTATGTCATTTCAATCAAATCCTTGTGTGCTTTTTTGAATTCAAAACTGCAAGAGCGGGGGGCTTTCATAAACCATGCATTTTAATGAGAAACTATCCAAAGTTGACTTTAATACTGCGTATATATCCTTTCTAATGCGATACTATTCTCAATCACACAGGGCTATATGAATACCGGCACGGCAAAATGCTGATGCACTTGAGATTTATCTTTGAAGCGTTGAGTGATTTAAGCACTCCCGGAGAATATATGCGCTACTATCGCCAACTGAGAGGGCTTACCACAAGGCAGCTTGCAGAGAAATTAAACATTGTACCGGCAACAGTTCTCGGCTATGAACAGGGGCGTTTCCCGATACCGTATGAAATTTCCGTAGTTGCTACTCAAATGCTGCAAATACCCAAGTCTCTGCTGTTTGATGATTTTTGTGTTTTCATAAGTGCGCCATATACGGAACTATTACATAAGGTCAGAAAGCGTTATGGCCTTAACCAAGTTGATTTTGCTGAAAATGCCGGTATTTCTCCGAGTATCTATGCGAAATGGGAATCGGGCAGCCGCAGACCGTCAAGAAAAATGTATCAGCAATTAAAAGTAATCTATCCCGAAATATAACATTGAGCGTGCTCACCCGAAACGGTGGGTACGCTCATTTTTATCCGCACATTCGATTTTCGTGATTACTTATATTACAATAATTGCAAAAATTGAGAGGAGAACCGATGATGAAGCAAAAATACTATCTTGTGCTAAACGATCAGGAACATCGGCTTATAATTGAGAGCATGAACCAATTAAGAAACAAGCTTATTGCTGATGGCAAGTACACCGACGCGGTGGATGAGGTTCTGCTGAAAATCATTAGTGAAAAACAAAAGAAATTCAAAGTAATTTTCAAGGGGGCGTGATTATGGAAAAGTACATTTTTGACGAAAGAAACGGGCTTTGGTATGAACTTCAAGACGACTACTATCTACCTTGCTTAAAATTACCTGAAGTAGAACAACAGCCTGTCGGCTTATGGGGACAACGACACTTGCGGTATATCAAGCAAAATCGCAAGGTCTTTTATCATAATCTGCTGACAAGCGGTAAACTGAACGGTTACCTCTCAGATCTTGACAAACAGGCAGAAGATATGTTTTCTCGTCTCGTAAAGCAAATGGCAGAGCGCGAAGGTGTAACAGAACGGCTTAAAGCGGAAAACCAAATAGAATGGGTAAGGCAAATGAACAACCTTCGCAGCAGAGCTTCAGAAATCATAAACAGCAATTTGATTAACACAATTTAATACGGTAAACACGGTAATTTCATACTTTTTAATAGGTATTGAACTGTATTTTGAGTAACACTTCATATTAAATAAGCAATCCCTCCTGTCCGATCCGCATCGAACAGGAGGGATTTTTTCGAATGTTAAAAGCACATTCCTTTAATATTATCTTTCTCGTTTTTTCTTACTGTAAACCGTTGTTCCGATAATACCAAAACCACTCACGAACAGCAGAGCCATCCACAGAAGCAAATTGCTGTTATCGCTGGTCTGCGGACTTGTTGTATCCTTGCCGCCCGTCGGCGTTGCAGCTTGCTTAACTTCAAAATTCGTGCTGCACTCACCGTCTGTATAAACTACTGTCAGATTATGTGCGCCGACCGAAAGCGTTTTGAGGTAATCCGCTTTCAACGTGATAATCGTTGAGCCGGATTTCGCCGTATAATTCTTCGGATCAATCAGCGTTCCGTCAATCTTAACGCCTGTGAATTTGCTGAAATCACCGTTTGCACGGAAGGTCAGCGTTCCGTCTGTGTTCTGCGTCCAAGCGCCGTTTGCTCCCTCGATGATTTTGTAATTGGGCGTTTCTCCTGCTGCTGTTGGTGTCATGGTGAGATTGGTTTCGACCCAAAAGCTCTGCGTATCGCCGTCATCGCCTATACGAGTGTAGTTCACTTCCCGGCCGTTGATCTTTAGCTTGGCATCGTGGGAGATGTCAGCGGTATAGGCAGTCACATATACACCGTAATGATAGGTCTTTCCGGCTTTAAAAGCGGTGATTTTGTTTTTATAAATATCGCCTCCCCATTCCGGCTCCGTGGAAACGATGCCTGTATCGCTGTCGAGGCTCCACCACTCGCATCTGAACGCGTAGCCTGCATTATCAGGCACCGAACCCGTGAATTTCGGCTTATCGCCGTCTTTAAAGCTGACAGTGACATCATTTATCTCAATCAGATCAATTACCGTCGGGTTGTACGACTCGGTCGGTATAATCGTTTTAACATTGGGAAGACTCAGGTATCCATCTGTGGCGGGAACCGCTGTCACTGCGTTCCCGTTCACCGTAGCGGCGACTTCTCTGCCGAAGTCATATTCCCTTTCCGGCATCAGCAGAACGGAATATACATATTTTTTTCCGCTTTCAAACGCAGTAATGGTCGGCAAGGTGCTGTATGCCCCGTCGTCGGAATGCCATACAGCCACGGCCACATCGTTTTCATTTAACTCCTGCCAGTATTCATCTGCAATCCGGTACTTGCCCTGATCGGCGGCGGCTACGGCAGCCGTGGCCTGCGGGGTATCGCCGGGGTTGTAGGAAAGGGTCGCGCCGATGATTTCAACGGTGCTGATTTCTGAAACCTCAGGATATTCAGAGATCTGCTTAAAATGGGCCGTGAATGTCACATCACTTTTCACGGTGATTGTGTTCTGTAGTTGCTCAGAGGAAAGAGCGGTGCCGGCAGAAATGGCAGCATTACTGCCGACCTGGTATACGGCAGCATCGGCTGTCCAGTAGGCGAACTCATATCCCGAATTCGGAAGTAAAG
>OLSB01003482.1_pt1 | contig 11358 bp, 8 predicted proteins | sample 1672071 | NCBI WGS metagenome assembly OLSB01 (sample SAMEA3136642, study PRJEB25190) | human gut metagenome | biome: human gut; feature: human-associated habitat; material: faeces | place: Austria | collected 2013
CCTGTCCTCTTGACTTTTCTCAGGATGCCCTTAATTCAATCATGACACGGGTTTCTGATAAAGGATTCGATATATTTATTTCCGCTGCAGGCATGGATGATTATCTTATGGCTTATAGCGCGGTTGAATATATACGTAGCAAAGGCTGTCAGGGGCTTGTGGCAATACGATCTACTCACAAATCCGATAGCCTGGCTAACGAGTTTGTGCATTGGGAAAGTGCTGCAAAACTGCCTTCTTTTTCAGACATCTCATCTATGACCTCGGAAGAACTGATAGATCTCCTTACCGCAGAGGCAGCTGCCTTGACCGGAACGGAACAATTCATCGGTACTATCCGCAAAGGCAAATTTGCCGATATGGCTGTCTTTGACAGAGATCCTTTTAAAATGAGTCCTGAAGAGCTTCTTTGTCAACCTGTATCAATGACAATTTTTAATGGAAAGATCATATGATTTATTATGGGAGGTTAACGATGAAAAAAATTTTTTCTGCGATTATGATTTTGATTCTTTGTATATCCATGGCTTCTTGCGGAGCAAAAAAAGAGCCTGTCTCTGCTGATGACATTATAAATCCTGTAAACGTCAGCATCTCCATAAGCGACAGTTCAAAAGATCAGTTGACTGTAGATGGTTTTAAATCTGTGGAAAAAACGGAATTCATCGTTGAAGAAGGCACCAATGTGCTGGATGCAACGCAGTTATTCTGCATTGCCAACGATATAGATTTTACAGTTGGTCCTTCAGGTGATTACATTTCTTCCCTCAACGGCCTCAAAGAAAAAGATCTGGAGGATACCACAGGCTGGATTTTCCTTCTTAACGGAGAGATGGGCAACAAGAGTGCAAAAGATGAAGTTTTAGAGGAGGGAGATGAAATTTCCTGGGAATTTGTTGACTTTACAACTTTTTCGTGATAGAATCCGTATGTAAAAATCATTTAGCAAACTTTCCTTCTTTTATTGAATACACACACACTTTCAGTAAAAGCGCCTCATATGGAGGCGCTTTTACTTTTTTGTATTTTAATTTTTCTACTCTATGCTCTCCACAGTTCCAACAAGTATGGCTTGCAGAACAAATCTTTTCTGTTGATCAAGATCTGATGTGCCAGTTGAAAGAGTAATGATTTTTTCTTCGGAAGATGGTGTCTCTATTCCGGTATACATATTTTTGCTGGTTGCCAATGAAATATACTTTTCATATTCTTCACTGTTTTCGCGGAAAATTCTGAAAGTTCCATCGTCTATGTCGGCTGTATATGCTGAAAATATTTCGTATTTATTCCAGTCTTGACCCGGCATAAGTATATAAATATATCTGTGCTGATCTCTGTAATCCTGCTGCTTGAATTTTCCCAGAGTTCCGAACATAGAATCATTTTTCATGTTATGTCCGTAAATTATGGTATGCTGATCGCTGAGATCCGGAGCATTTGCTGCGTCGATGAATATACTTCCTGCAAAGAGATATTCTTTTTTATAGGTTCTGTACAGGTAGTAATCGTTGTCGGGGCCCTGCAAGAGAGGATAACTGATATCTGTGCCTTCAATATATATCCATCCTTTTATGTCTCCGTTTTCTTTCACAAGTCTGTCCAGATCCACATAGCTGATGCTGCCGTCATCATTCTGTATCACATAATCATCATTGGCCTGATTATAAAAATCATCTATTTCCTTGTAGCCCATGTAAATGTCTATAATTTTGTACAGTGCAACCAGGAAAACTGCAATGCATATCAGCATAAGTACGGTATATATACCTTTTTTCTTGGAAGGCTTCTTTTCAGTCATTTCTATCACCCCTTATATGATATAGTTTTCAAGAACCTGCCCTTCGAAATCAAAATCTTCTATCTGAAGGTAGTATTCAGCACTGTCAATAAGTGCTTTCATCGGGCAGAGTCCGATAACCTCACTTCCGATTACCTTTACGCCATATCTTTTTGCTTCGGCTTTTACCAGCTCTGTTACTCGGTAAAGCGGAGTAACTCTATAGTCGGTCATATTTATGGACACCTGAGCAATGTTTCTGTCCTCGAGCATAAAGCCCATAGCCTTTACATTGGCAAGTCCTCCGTCTTTCTCTCTTATAATCTTGGCAATGTTCTTTGCTATCTGTACATCGGAAGTATTGAGATTAAGGTTATAAGCAACAAGAGGAGGTCTGGCTCCAACTGCAACAACTCCACCGGTAGGGTGTATTCTTGCGCCGCCGAAATCAGGCTCCCATTCCGGATCTTTCACTTTTTCGGACATGCCCTCAAACTGACCTTTTCTTATTGTAGCCAGGTTTTTTCTGACCGGCTTCTGTGCAGACATTTCGTAGAGGAATACGGGCAGATCTGCCTCATCTGCAATCCTTCTTCCTACTGTTTTAGAGAGTTCTATGCATTCTTCGTTGGTTGCATCCTTAATCGGAACAAAAGGCATTACATCCACACATCCCATTCTCGGATGTTCACCTGTGTGTCTGGTCAGGTCAATAAGTTCAACAGCCTTTTTTGCCAGTTTCACGCTGGCTTCCTCGACACCCTTTGCATCTCCGATATATGTTATAACTGTTCTGTTATGGTTAGGATCTGACGAATAATTCAAGAGCGTACAGCCGGCAGTGGTTCTTATCTGATCCACGCAGGCTTCTATAACTTCCTGATTTCTTCCTTCTGAAATATTAGGGATGCTTTCGATAATCTGTGCCATTTTGTTTCTCCTTTATTTAGAATTATATCATATTTTTTGTGATTTGTTATAAAAATCTATATATTATAATAGTGAAGACAGGACTTCCCCGTATATCTCTTCTGCCAGCTTTTCTGCCTCACGTACCATATCCTCAGCTTTTCCGAAGCGTTCTTTCACCGCCTGGTCCTTTATTCCCGGAAGGTTTATCATGACATTGAGATATGCACCTCTGATGCCTGCTGCGTAATTCAATGCTGCAACCCCCAGGTCCGAAGAGGCATTTGGGTTGGATTTCCCTACAATTCTGGCTGTCTCAGCCAGACCTTTCATACATAGTTCCATGGTTTCATAAGGTACCTCTGTTGCAGTCACTGTTGCTTCCTGTATTGCTCTGCTTCTTTCAGCCTTCTGCTGATCGTTTTCCTTAGGGAGCTTGAAGGCTGCAGAGACTTTGTTGAAAGCTTCCGTGTCCTTGTCTATTCCTTCAACAAGTTTTTCATATACCTTAAGGCTTTCTCCCTTTACTTCTTCACACAGTTCTCTGTGCTGAGCATATTTTTCTTTGGGGATTGTAAGATCACATACCATTGCCGTAAGCGCTGCCCCTTGTGCTGCAGAAAGAGCACTTACAGATCCGCCGCCCGGAGCCGGAGCATCAGACCCCAGCACGTCAAGGTAGTTTTTTATGGTCATATCAACTAATTTCATTTTTTACACCGGAATTCCTTTCTTTATTGTTTTCATTACCTGATTTGATCCAAAGCGATAGCACAGCATCTCCATATCCTGAGCATTCCATATCACCAGATCGCCTTGCTTTCCTTCTTCTATGGTGCCTGTTATGTTTCCTCTGTTTATAGCGCAGGCCGGATTTATAGTCACTGCTGTCAGAACCTCCTCCGGTGTCATCCTGTATTTCAGATATCCTAAATTCATAACAAATTGAAGGTTGAGGGACGGACATGAGCCGGGATTGAAATCCGAAGCTATGGCAACAGGAATCTCAAATTCGTCTATCATTCTCCTCACCGGAGCGAAAGTCGCTCCCAGATAAAAAGACGTGGCCGGAAGGCACATGGCGGTAGTGTCTCCCTCTGCCAGAGCTTTCATTCCCTTGTCATCTATCACAATGAGATGCTCCGCCGATTTTGCTTTCATTTGTCCGGCTAAAACAGATCCTCCTATGGCCTCTATTTCATCTGCATGTATTTTCAGATCAAACCCGAGTTTTTTTGCTGCTTCCATATATACCCTGCTCTGCTCAACATTAAAAACAGAATCCTCTGTAAATATATCGCAGAACTCAGCCAGCTGATGTTCTTTTACATAAGGCATCATTTCGCTGCAGCAAAGCTGAATATATTCTTCTTCGCGGCCCTTCCACTGCTCTTCAACCGCATGAGCAGGCATGAAAGTTGAAACCACGTCCATAGGGTGGGTCTCATTTAGTTTTTTCATAACCTCCAGCATCTTGACTTCCGTTTTCAGCTCAAGTCCGTAGCCGCTCTTTGCCTCGCAGGTAGTAACTCCCAGGCTCATCATTTCATCCAGGAAGCCTTTGGTTTTGCTGTACAGTTCCTCAAAGGATGCCTCTCTTGTCTTTCTGACGGTATCCATGATTCCGCCTCCTGCCCTGAGGATATCCAGATATCCGGCTCCTTTCAGTTTAAGCGGAATCTCGTTCTGTCTGTAACCACCGAAGACCAGATGGGTATGGCCTTCAACCAGGCCCGGCGTCACCAGATTTCCTTGCGCATCTATAATCTCGTCGACCTGGATTTCGCTGCAAGGCAGCTGTCCGTCGCATGTGACGGCTTCTATGATTCCATCCTTTATCAGCACTGCCGCATCATGAAGTTTAAGGTTTTGGCCTTGCTCCTTGCCTTTATGGCTGAAACTTCCGACAGGTGTCTGTAGCGTTCCTATATTTTTTATCAGTAATGTTGCCATTAAAGTTCTCCTGTATACTATTTTACGAATTTATCAACAGTTTCATCTACCAGATTCTCGTCTGCAAGATAAGGTATGGTTATATGGCCCTTTCCGGCATAATTTCTGTTGTATTCAACTGATGTGGAGAGGGCATTTTCATTTCTTGCCCAGTTTCTTCTGGCAACACCTCCCATTACATCCCACATCATGGCGGATTTTATTATCTCATCGGTCCTTTCGCTTCCGTCCAGCAGCAGTCCGAAGCCTCCGTTTATGGCTTTTCCTATTCCTACACCGCCACCATTATGAAGAGCGCACAATGACATTCCTCTTGCTGCATTTCCGGCAAAGCACTGAACTGCCATATCCGCCATTACATTTGATCCGTCTTTTATGTTGGAAGTCTCCCTAAACGGAGAATCCGTTCCTGATACATCATGATGGTCTCTTCCCATCATAACAGGTCCGATTTTTTCTTCTCTTACCATTTCATTAAACTTGAGAGCTATCCGGGTTCTTCCTTCGGCATCCTGGTAGAGAATTCTTGCCTGGGTTCCTACAACCAGCTTATTGGCTTTGGCATCTCTTATCCATACCCAGTTGTCTCTGTCCTGTGCTCTTCTTTCCGGATCGATGCAGTCCATGGCGGCTTTGTCTGTAGCGTCAAGGTCTTCGGGCTTTCCGGACAGGCATACCCATCTGAAAGGTCCGTATCCGTAATCAAATAGTACCGGCCCCATAATATCTTCGACATATGACGGCCAGATAAATCCATCTTTGTCATCATATCCGTTCTTGGATATCTCTTTGATTCCGGCGTCATACATGGCCTTCATGAAGGAATTTCCGTAGTCAAAGAAGTACGTGCCCTTTTCTGTAAGAGCCTTGATTGCCTTGTAATGTCTGTGGAGCGTTTCGTCAACTCTCTTGCAGAAAAGCTCTCTGTCTTCGTGAAGCAGTTTCGTTCTTTCTTCAAAGGTCATTCCTACAGGGCAGTATCCTCCGTTATATACATTGTGGCAGGATGTCTGGTCTGAAAGCAGGTCTATTTTAAAATTCTTATCAACAGCTGCCTCCAGGAGGTCTACGATATTTCCGTGATATGCAATGGAAATGCTTTCTTTTGCTGCAAGCTTTTCTTCTGCAAGTTTAAAGACTTCGTCAAGGTCTTCCATTACCACATCAACCCAGCCCTGGCTGTATCTTGTTTCTATTCTGGAGCGGTCGACTTCTGCAAAAATTCCCACTGCTCTTGCAATATTTGCAGCCTTAGGCTGAGCGCCGCTCATGCCGCCGAGACCGGAAGAAACAAAAGTATGCCCTGTAAGGTCTCCCTGTTCAGGTACACCCAGATACTTTCTGCCGGCATTTAGAATAGTATTGAAAGTTCCGTGAACGATTCCCTGAGGGCCTATGTACATCCATCCTCCGGCAGTCATCTGTCCGTAGTTGGCAACGCCCATTTCCTCGGCAATTTCCCAGTCATCCAGATTGTCATACATTCCGATCATCATTGAATTGGTGATTATTACTCTCGGTGCCGTAGGCCTAGAAGGGAAAAGTCCCAGCGGATGCCCGGATTCAACTACCAGAGTCTGATCCTCTGTCAGTTCCTCAAGATATTTCTTTATGAGTCTGTACTGAAGCCAGTTCTGACACACCTGGCCTGTTTCTCCATATGTAACCAGCTCATAAGGATAAAGAGCCACTTCGAAGTCAAGGTTGTTTTCAATCATGACCTGGAATGCCTTTCCTGCCAGACATTTTCCCTTATATTCATTTATAGGCTTTCCGTATATACGACCTTCAGGTCTGTATCTGTAAGCGTAGATTCTGCCCCTTGTGGTAAGCTCCTCCATGAATTCAGGTGCAAGTTTTTCATGAAGTTCTTCAGGAACATAACGCAGGGCATTTTTCAATGCTATTTTTGTCTGAGCTTTAGTGAGCCTGAAGCCTCTGTCCGGAGCTCTTCTTATTCCTTTCTGAAATTCCGGGTAATCCGGATACTCATTATCCAGCTTTATTGTCATCGCTTCATTTATTGTTTTATTGTCCAACATATTTTCCTCCTCCTGAAGTCTGTGTGAATTATTTTAGCTTTACTGTTTTTTCTACGGCTGCAAGAAGCTTGCCGTTCTTTATCATTTCGTCGAACTTGACCAGTTCGTCATGCATTATCACGTCTCTTTCTATCGGATCCGAAACCGTTCTTATATACTCATAGGCGGCTCTTGTTGCAGGTGCCAGGTTTTCTATGCCCTTTTCTCCCTGCTCCTGTCTGAGCCATATTCCCTGAGCTGCGGCAGCTATCTCTATGCCGATTACCTTCTGTGCGTTATCCAGAACCATGGCTGCAGTACGTGCCGAAGTGGTTCCCATAGATACATGGTCTTCCTGATTGGCTGATGAAGGAATGGAATCCACACAGGCCGGGTGGTCATACACCTTGTTTTCTGATACCATGGAGGCGGCTGCATATTGTGCAATCATAAATCCCGAACATACTCCCCCGTCCTTTGTGAGGAAGGCAGGAAGACCTTCTGACAGCGCCGGATTTACAAGCCTTTCAGTCCTTCTTTCAGATACATTTGCCAGCTCGGAGATAGCAATTTTAAGGAAATCAAAGGTCAGCGCCATAGGCTGTCCATGGAAGTTGCCGCCGCTTATGACCTCATCTTCGTCAGAGAAAACTATCGGGTTATCTGTAACCGCATTGATTTCTCTCGATACCATATCATAAGCATATCTGATGGCATCTCTTGAAGCTCCGTGAATCTGAGGAGCACATCTGAGAGTATAAGGGTCCTGCACTTTCGTTTCCTGCAGCGGAAGCGCATTTGATGAACCCTCCAGAAGGGCAAGAAGATTTTCTGCCGCTTCTTTCTGACCGTTATGTCCTCTCAAATCATGAATCTTGTGATCATATGCTTTCTTTATGGCATGAAGAGCCTCTCCTGTCATTGCGCAGGCAATATCTGCCACTTTCTGCAGGCTCATGGCATCCCATAAAACATTGAGACCTACTGCCGTCATCATCTGTGTACCGTTGTTCAGTGCAAGGCCTTCTTTTGCCGCAAGCACCACCGGAGTAATTCCGGCTTCCTTCATTGCCGCAGCGGCATCAACAATTTCTCCTTTATACTCAACTTTCCCCTCACCTATGAGAGCCAGGGCTATATGTGACAGAGGTGCCAGGTCGCCGGAAGCTCCCAGGGAGCCTTTTTCGGGTATGACAGGGTGCACCCCCTTGTTCAGCATATCAATAAGAGTCTGCAGCGTCTCCAGTCTTATTCCGGAATTACCCCTTGAAAGGGCGTTGCACCTGAGAAGCATTGCCGCCCGCACATAATGTCTGGGATAAGCTTCTCCCATTGCGCAGGTATGGCTTATAATCAGGTTGCGCTGGAGTTCCTCTGTCTGCTCGTTGGAGATTACCACATTGGCAAATTTGCCAAATCCTGTAGTAAGTCCGTAGATCACCGCTTTCTCATCAAGCTTTTTCTCAATGTAGGCTCTGGCCTTTTTTACGGCTGTTACTGCCTCAGGGGCAAGTTCAACCTGTTCGTTATTGCGACATACGCTGATAACTTCCTCAATAGTGAGGTCATGTCCGTTTATGATTACTGCCATGCTCAACTCTCCATTTCTTTTATATTTGATTATTTCTATACTTTTAATAGAATATTTATGCATTTTTTTATGTGCATTTATCCATTTAATATTATAAAGGTTTTTGGTCAGACTTTCTATGGTTTTTAAGTTAAAAAAATAACTCTTTCATGTATTTTTAACGAAAAAAATGCGTCGATGCGCCCTCTTTGCTTTATCGCTTTATCGCAATAGCGTAAAGACGTTGGAATTCAGCGGTTTTCTGGATTCTGTATACATTCCTCCGCCTTCTCCCGGCATGGTCCAAAAGACTGAAAATTACAGAGTTCCTATACCTCGGCACGCCTTTTGCGGAGATTTTCATCTTTCTTTCCTGCCTTATGACCCCTAAAATTCATTATGCAAAAAATATACATTATCAGCTCCGTAATTATAACTGTTTTTGCATTGCCGCGTTTTCACGGGCGCATTGCATATCTTCTGACGGCTATAAAAAACCGACCACCCAACCGTCAGATTTCCGGTCTGACTTTTGGAGGTCGGTTCAGTATAGCTGCTTTGCCGGCGTTTTTAACAATCAAGTAATTTTTTTATTATGGCCATGGTATATACATTCCCATAATGCTTCCTATTATGGTTACTGCGAAGGCACTTATCCATGCGATTACACACTGGCCTGCTACTATTATCATAGCCCATTTCACTCCCAGTTCTCTCTTTATCGACGCAACGGCAGCTACGCATGGTGTATAAAGCAGGCAGAATACCAGCAGCGAAACTGCGCCCAGCGGAGTTATCACAGATACTATAGAACCTGTTGATCCCAAGAGCACTGACAAAGTTGACACTACGCTTTCCTTTGCCATGAATCCTGCAATGAGTGCTGTGGAAATTCTCCAGTCTCCAAATCCCAGCGGTGTGAACAGCGGCGCGATGACCCCGGCTATTACCGCCAGCATACTTGTCTGAGAATCCCGGACTATATCCAGCCTGAAATTAAAGGTCTGCAGGAACCACACTATTATTGATGCTATAAATATTACGGTAAAAGCCCGCTGAAGAAAATCTCTGGCTTTATCCCAAAGCAGATGGCCGACATTCTTCATGCCCGGCATTCTGTAGTTTGGAAGTTCCATAACAAAAGGCACTGCTTCGCCTTTGAACATGAAGTTTTTTGATATAAGAGCCACGATAATGCCCACAATGATTCCTGTAAAGTAGAGGCCTACCATGATGATACCGCCTTTTCCCGGGAAAAATGCCGCCGTAAAAAATCCGTATATAGGAAGTTTAGCCGTACAGCTCATAAAAGGCGTAAGCATTATGGTCATCTTACGGTCTCTGGCAGAAGGAAGAGTTCTGCTGGCCATGACGCCCGGAACCGTGCATCCGAATCCTATAAGCATTGGCACTATGCTTCTTCCGGAAAGTCCTATTTTTCTCAAAAGCTTATCCATCACGAAAGCAATTCTGGCCATATAACCGCTGTCTTCCAGCAGCGATAGGAAGAAGAACAGTGTCACGATAATCGGTATAAAGCTGAGAACGCTTCCTACACCGCTGAAAATCCCGTCAATTACAAGAGAATGAAGAACAGGATTTACATTCATATATATAAGCCATGCATCCACCAGTCTCGTAAGGTTGTCTATTCCTGCTTCCAGCATGCCCTGCAGCCATGCCCCTATCACGTTAAAAGTCAGCCAGAAGACAAGGCCCATAATTGCAACAAATGCAGGTATGGCAGTATATTTACCTGTAAGAACGCTGTCTATCTTGCGGCTTCTTTCGTGTTCCTTGCTTTCTCTTGGTTTTACAACCGCAGCATCACAAAGTTTCTGAATAAAGTCAAAGCGCATATCTGCCATGGCTGCCGCTCTGTCAAGACCTCTTTCTTCTTCCATCTGGCTTATAATATGCTCCAGCATTTCTTTTTCGTGTGCCGTCAGCTTAAGCGCTCCGATGACTATCTCATCCCCCTCAACCAGTTTGCTGGCTGCGAATCTGACCGGTATCTCTGCGGCTGCCGCATGATCCTCAATAAGGTGCATTATGCTGTGCAGGCATCTGTGCACAGCGCCGCCATCCTCATCCTTGTCGCAGAAGTCAGTTCTGCCCGGTCTCTCCTGGTACTGTGCGATATGTATTGCGTGCCTTACAAGTTCATCAATACCTTCATTTTTGGCAGCTGAGATAGGAACCACCGGAATCCCCAGCATGTCCTCCATCTCGTTTATGTCTATTGTACCACCGTTTCCTCTCACCTCGTCCATCATATTCAATGCCAGAACCATGGGGATATCCAGTTCCAGAAGCTGCATGGTGAGATACAGATTTCTTTCTATGTTGGTGGCGTCCACAATATTTATGATTCCTTTTGGTTTCTGATCAAGTATAAACTGTCTCGAAACTATTTCTTCGCTGGTGTACGGAGAAAGAGAATATATTCCCGGAAGGTCTGTGACCAATGTATCACCGTGATCCCTTATTTCACCGCTTTTCTGATCCACCGTAACCCCGGGGAAATTTCCGACATGCTGATTTGCACCTGTCAGCTGGTTAAAAAGGGTGGTTTTTCCGCAATTCTGATTTCCGGCCAATGCAAAGGTAAGCTTCACTCCCTTAGGCAACGGATGCTCATCTGCCTTTACATGATATCTGCCTTCCTCTCCCAATCCCGGGTGCTCTCTCCTGGCTCTTCCGTAACTGTATCTCCGGCTCTTTTCTGCGGAACGGGAGTTTTTTTCTTCAGAAGTTGCTGTTAACGGTTCTATCTCTATCTTTTCCGCATCTGCAAGGCGCAATGTCAATTCATAGCCGTGAATCCTCAGTTCCATGGGGTCACCCATGGGAGCATACTTCATAAGTGTAACTTCTGCCCCGGGGATCACTCCCATATCAAGAAAGTGCTGGCGAAGCGATCCTTTACCTCCAACAGTTTTAATTATTGCGGTTTTTCCTATCTCCAGATCTTTGAGATTCATTTCTGTTCCTCTTTTTCCTCTTTATTTCCAACAGTTAGTATAGGCTAACACCTGCCTTTTGTCAATAGCACTGATGGCTCAATTAAAAAGGCGCTCTAAATTATCGTGTGGGTGTGGGTGATCTCTAAACTATCGTGTGGGTGT
>OLSB01003483.1_pt1 | contig 11356 bp, 9 predicted proteins | sample 1672071 | NCBI WGS metagenome assembly OLSB01 (sample SAMEA3136642, study PRJEB25190) | human gut metagenome | biome: human gut; feature: human-associated habitat; material: faeces | place: Austria | collected 2013
TCTTCCATTGCGGTTTCCTCCTTAGCACTGGTAAGAAAAAAGGACAGCCTTTTGCATGTGCAAGGGCTGCCCAGACGGTCGGCGTTATAGCCCCGCACTCCCCTGTGGTAAACCCACAAAACCCGTCAGTCGTGCGGAACGTCCTCTTTCTTTCACCCTCAGTATAGGTTCCTTTCCAGGGCTTGTCAACAGTGGCTTCCTTCTTTCTTGCGTCCCGGCAAAAGCCGGGGTACAATGACGAAAAAGGGAGGCGGTTTAGCATGAAAGCCATCGCCATAGTGGGCCATAGCAAAACCGGAAAAACCACCCTGTGCGAAGCCCTGATCCGGAGCGGTGTCGGTGCCTTTGATCTGGTGGATGATGATAAGGTATGTTTAACCAACCTGAACCGTCAGATTATTGCCACGCGTAAGACCGTTGGAAAGTACAAAGTAGAGGTGATGAAGGAGAGGATGCTGGAAATCAATCCTGATGTGGATGTGAGAACCTATCAGTGTTTTTTTCTGCCGGAAAATGCAGATGACTTTCCGTTTGAAGAATATGACTATATTGTAGATGCCGTGGATACAGTGACAGCAAAGCTTGAAATTATTATGCGGGCAAAGGAAAAGAATGTTCCGGTCATCAGTGCCATGGGAGCCGGAAACAAGCTGGATCCCGGAAGATTCCGGATTGCGGATATTTATGACACGAGAGTCTGTCCGCTGGCACGAGTTATGCGAAGGGAATTAAAGAAGCGTAATGTGAAGAGCCTTAAGGTGGTGTATTCGGATGAGCAGCCGATCCGCCCGGTCGAGGATATGTCCATCAGCTGCAGGACGAACTGTATCTGTCCTCCGGGAGCTGCCCATAAGTGTACAGAGCGACGGGACATTCCAGGAAGTACGGCATTTGTTCCTGCCGTGGCAGGTCTGATGATCGCCGGTGAAATTGTAAAGGATTTGTCGAAGTAAGCTTATTTTTCAAATATGCCGGCCGGGCAGGCATTTTCCTTACTGTAGAAGGAGAAGGTGCCGGTGTTAATTAAAGTGCCTTTGTCATCACAGCAGGAGAATTGAACGACGGTAATGGTGCGTCCACGTTTGATGACACTTGCGTCATAAGTGATGTATTCGGTGTCTCTGCCCGCCCGGAGGTACTGCATATTGGCATCAATCGTAGTGACATAACTGCCATAAGTGATGGCTGCCAGTCCACAGAAGGTGTCGGCGGCAGCATAGAGTGCGCCACCGTGATAATCGCCATACATATTCTGAAAGCGGGAGTCGAACGGGATACGTCCCTGCACATGCCCTTCGGAAACGGAGGTGACCTCAAGTCCCAGTAATTTGCAAAAAGGATTGCGTTCCAGAATTTTCTGATACTCTGCAATTTCGATCTGTTCCATAATAAATCTCCATATAGTTATGATGTTTGGTGCGAAAGCTGCTTCCATAGAAAAGGAGTGGCAGATCTGCCACTCCTTCATTGTAGCTATAATATGCCGAAAAATCAATTCCCAAGCAGTTTTTTCGCTTTCCAGCGGGAAAAATTAATACTCCGGATGGAAAGGTCAGAGGTACAATCGGAGAGATAATCCACATACTCCTGCCGCAGATTGGAAAGGTAGTAATCATCCGGATCATCGCTTTCCTCCGGGAGTTCCTCAAGAATCACCGGGGCTGCATCGGCAGACAGCTGGCAGAGATAGGTAAGGGCGTAATCATCCTTTGCGACATGGGAAATATTGTAACGTGCAATCCGGTAGTCCGGCCTGGAGAAGCTGTATAAAAGAAACAGCACTGTTACGACAATAATGCCATACCGTACAAAGGGAAAGTCCGGTTTATAAATCAGAACCAGGGTTCCAACCATTAAGAAGCTGATAACCAGGAGGCTCCATAATACGAAAACACGTAGTACGGTCAGTTGATATACACTGATATAGAGCAGCATCCGGTAGGCACTCGATGCAATCATGACAAAGGTACACAGTGATACCACCGAAAGCAGGAGCTGCAGAATGCGGTGCGGACGGAACAGGCGGATGCACAGCAATACCGAAACGAGATTAATCAGGCATACAAATACCAGCTGGAAGAAGCCCGCTCTTGCATAGGAAGCATAGGTATAGTTTTCAGGAAGTGTGCCTAGTCCTGCAAAAAGGTACACAATCTGAATCACACAGAACAGAACGTAAATTACCGAGAAGATGGACGTAAATGTTATGGCAATCACGGGATCTTCTTTTTGACAGGAAGGAGCTTCCTTCAGATTGGGTGTCTGCAGCCGGCAAAGGAGGCAGTAGCTGAGGAAAAAGCTAAAAAGAAACATGACCAGTATGGTCAAAATATCCCCATGGATCATAATTCCTTCAAAGACGTTCCACGCATCCTGAAAGAGATTGGCAAAAACGGCATCGGCGCTTCCTAAAAGTAACAGGATGACAGGAAGGGCAAGCAGCGCAACCGTCAATCCGATCACAATAGAAAGAACACGTCTGTTGTCTGTATGGGATGTCTGGATATTCGGACGGTTTTTCACATAGGCAGTAAGATCCGTAAATGGACGGGCAAGGAAGGCAAGGCTTGAAAATACGGTTTTGATCATTGCCCATACGTAAGTAAAGATATCCCAGTGCCGGTCCTCATAAAAGCTGCACAGAAATAAATGCAGAAGGAGAAAAAAGATCAGGGTTTTCCCAAGCAGGATCAGATAGGAGGAATCCGTGAAGCAGACAGAGAGTGCAAGTAACATCAGGCTGCTGAGATCGAAGATCGTCATGGGGGTTAAGATACGATTGTAATTTCCTTTACAGGAAATTGACTGCATTGCAACACTGCCCGCACACGAAGAATCTGCAAGTGAACTCTTCCTTCGAAAGAAGCAGAAAAACAGACAGGTTCCGCCGATGTAAAAAGGGTAGCTGATTCCGGATGGATTATGGTACAGGCAGATCGCATAAAGCAGGGCATACAGAAGACTGCCGATTCCCATAACCGGAAACAGGGGATTTACAGGTGTTGTAGTTTCATTTGTTTTAACAGGTTCCATGGTAGTTCCTCCTTGGAAATTGATTCGTAATTATTCAGTACTTTCACAGTTACATTTCGTGTTGGTTATCCGGGGGGGAGTGCAGGAAGCGTCTTCCTCAGGATCGTCAACATATTCTAAGATATCGCCAGGCTGGCAGTTTAATGCCTTGCAGATGGCATTTAAGGTGGAAAGGCGGACGGCCCTGGCTTTGTTGTTTTTCAGGATGGAAAGGTTGGCAAGGGTGATGTCCACCTCATTTGCCAGTTCAGTTAAGCCAATCTTATTTTTAGCCATCACCACGTCAAGATTAATGATAATTGCCATTGTTTACCTCCGTTCATTGATAGGGAAAAGTGCACCCGGTGCTTTTATATGGTCAGGTCGTTTTCGAGCTTGTAGGTGACTGCCCGGTCGAAGACCTGAGAGAGCACTTTGCTGAACAGTCCCGCAATCACGAAGGTCAGAATAATGACCAGCACAGCCGGAGTCAGGTAAAGAAACAGCCGGCAGCAGGTAATCAGGGCGATGAAAAAGCTGTAGGTTCCCATGCGGTTAAGACTCCGGACATTTTCATGGATGAAGCAGTTGTCGTTTAATACACTCAGGAACAGCCTTCGCAGCTCACGGATGATCAGGACGGCGAGAATTCCGGACAACATGAAAATGACGCTGAGGGATAAAATATGTATGCTGAAATATGGGTTGTACTTTCCGTAAAAATAAATAATGACAGGAACAAGTACAGTCGTGAGGATTCCGGCGTAATACATGAAATCCAGCAGCCATTTGGTAAAAAGAGTAAGTTTGTTTTTCATAAAGAAGATTCCTTTCTGGTGTTTGTATGGATTTTTTGATGTTTCAGGCTTCTGGTTTTCTTCATCTGCCTGCAACAATTCAGCTTATCTTCAGCTTTATTTAATCTCATTTGATCTCATTTAATCACTTAATCTGTAAGTAATCTGGTAGTAATCTGCACAATCACTTTATCATAGATATAACATAGATATAACACCGAAAAACATGAATGTCAATAATTATTTATCGAGAAACAATAAAAGAATCTCGAAACACGATAAAATGAAACAGATAAAGACGTAAAAAGGACAGGACATGGTTTATTCATGGTTTATTCAGCTCATGGTTCATTCACCCATGATTCATTCATGATTCACCAGAACATAATTCAGGGCTGATTCGGGAGTGAACAGTAACCGGGACAGAGATACGGGGATATTCCGGTTGCATTCTTCTACTGAAAACGCTAAGATAATGTTAGTATAAATTTTCAGCCGGCGTGTGCTGTCTGATGATGATGAAGGAGCATGGCTGAAAGGTTCGTATAGAGGTAGAAAGTATAGAAAGAACAGAAGGAGCGAAACAGCAGATGAGAAAGAAAATAGAAGTTACAGTCAAAAAGCCGCAGTTTTCTGTGACAACGGATGTGTCATTTGCACAGGTGGATGCCTGGTACGGACATACCCGTATGGATTTGAAGATGGATATTATTTATCCGGAGGATGATACCCGGTTATACCCTTGTGTGGTATGGGTCTGCGGTGGTGCATGGATGAAGATGGACAAATCCGCGCATCTGGCTTATCTTTCCAGGCTGGCACGCAAGGGCTTTGTTGTAGCGAGCGTACAGTACCGTACAAGCAATGAAGAGCCGTTCCCGGCAGCACTCGAAGATGTGAAGGCGGGAATCCGTTACCTGCGTGCTTATGCAGACCGTTACCATATAGATAAGAAGCATATCGGTATTTCCGGAGAGTCTGCCGGCGGTCATCTGGCAAGTCTTGCCGCACTTGCAACGGATAAGAAGTTTGATGTGGGAGCCTATCTGGAGGAATCCAGTGCACTTCAGGCAGCCTGCCCGTGGTATCCGGTAGTGGATCTTACCACCATGCCGGGCATGGACAATGAGGCAGAGGCTGCGCTTACCTGGGAGACGATGTTTTTGGGAAAGAATGTTTATAACTTTAAAAAGGATGCCATGAAGCTTTCCCCGTTACATTATGTGACAAAGACGGCACCTCCGTTCCTGATTATTCACGGAAATGATGATAAGTGTGTTCCGTTTGAGCAGGGAGTGCGTCTGCATGATGCCCTGGAGGAAGCAGGCTGTGATGTTACGTTACTTGAAGTAGATGGCGCAGACCATGCCGATTTACGATTCTTCCAGAAGGAAATCTGGGATAATATGATTGCATTTTTTAAGGAGAAGCTGAGCAATGATTAAACCACAGGGAAGGCAGCGTATTTCCAAAGAAGATATGTATTTAAACAGCGCAGAAAACTTTGCATATCGCAGCACCTGTCTGAAAAGAAAGTATGGGGCGGTGATTGTAAAGGATGATGCGGTGATTTCCACAGGCTATAACGGTTCACCAAGGGGCTTTGAAAACTGCTGCGATATTGGGGTATGTCCCCGGATGCAGCGGAACATGCACCAGGGAGAGGGTTATGGAATGTGCCGTGCCATTCATGCAGAGGCCAATGCGCTGCTGAACTGCTCAAGAGAGCAGACACTGGGAGCAGACCTGTATCTTACCAGTATCAACCCGGAGGATAATTCCATTCATCCGGCCAGACCCTGTCCGTTATGTGCCCGCCAGATCATACAGGCAGGCATTCGTAACGTGTACCTGCGCAAGGGCGAGGGACCGGATCAGTATGAGGTCATTCCTGCCAGAAACCTGCAGTGGTATCTTCCGGAGTAACTGTTCTTACGCAGCCTGACAGCAAGTGTCTGGCTGCGTAAGAACATTAATTAAAATTCAATTGACACTGCTATATGGCAGGTGATAGAATCATTCACAGTGAACAAAAGTGGAGGGAAAACAATGCCAAAAAGAACAGATATTCATAAGGTACTTATTATTGGATCCGGTCCGATTATCATCGGGCAGGCATGCGAATTTGATTATTCCGGCACACAGGCGTGTAAGGCGTTACGGAAGCTGGGGTATGAAATTGTTTTAGTGAATTCCAATCCGGCAACCATTATGACGGATCCGGAAACCGCAGACGTGACATACATCGAACCGTTGAATGTAGATCGTCTGGAACAGATTATTGCAAAGGAACGGCCTGATGCATTACTTCCTAATTTAGGTGGTCAGTCAGGATTGAATCTCTGTTCCGAGTTGAACAAGGCAGGAATCCTTGAAAAATATAATGTGAAGGTAATTGGCGTTCAGGTAGATGCGATTGAACGTGGTGAAGACAGAATTGAATTTAAGAAGACAATGAACAAACTGGGGATCGAGATGGCTCGCAGTGAAGTTGCTTATTCCGTTGAAGAAGCACTTGCGATTGCTGAAAAGCTTGGTTACCCAGTTGTTTTACGTCCGGCGTATACCATGGGCGGCGCCGGTGGCGGACTCGTTTATAATAAAGAGGAATTAAAGACCGTCTGTGCAAGAGGTCTTCAGGCCAGTCTTGTCGGACAGGTCCTTGTAGAGGAATCCATTTTAGGATGGGAAGAGTTGGAGCTGGAAGTAGTAAGAGATGCAGAGGGCAACATCATTACCGTCTGCTTCATTGAAAATATCGATCCACTCGGGGTGCACACCGGTGACTCCTTCTGTGCAGCACCGATGCTGACTATTTCCGAGGAATGTCAGAAGAGATTGCAGGAGCAGGCTTACAAGATTGTAGAATCCGTACAGGTGATTGGTGGAACGAACGTACAGTTCGCACATGATCCGGTTACCGACCGAATCATCGTTATCGAGATCAATCCACGTACTTCCCGGTCTTCCGCACTTGCATCCAAGGCAACCGGATTCCCGATTGCACTGGTTTCTGCCATGTTGGCATGCGGACTTACCTTAAAGGACATCCCCTGTGGTAAGTATGGCACCCTTGATAAGTATGTACCGGACGGAGATTATGTTGTAATTAAGTTTGCACGCTGGGCTTTTGAAAAGTTCAAGGGCGTCGAGGATAAGCTGGGTACCCAGATGAGAGCCGTTGGTGAGGTCATGAGTATCGGTAAGAATTATAAGGAAGCATTCCAGAAAGCAATCCGTTCCCTGGAAACCGGACGCTATGGTCTGGGGCATGTAAAGAATTTTGACCGGTTATCGAAAGAGGAGTTATTAAAGAGACTGGCAACTTCGTCAAGTGAACGTCATTTTCTGATGTATGAAGCACTTCGTAAAGGTGCTTCAGTAGAAGAAATCTTCGAGCTGACGAAGGTAAAGGCATACTTTATCGAACAGATGAAGGAACTCGTAGAAGAAGAGGAGGAGATCTTAAAGCATAAGGGTGAAATGATCAGTGATGAACAACTGACCGCTGCAAAGAAGGATGGCTTCTCTGATAAATATTTAAGTCAGTTATTGGAGATTCCGGAGGAAGAAATCCGCAACCGCCGTATTGCAATCGGTGTAGAAGAAGCATGGGAAGGCGTTCATGTAAGCGGAACGAAAGACAGAGCTTACTATTATTCTACCTACAATGCATCGGACAAGGATCCGGTATCTGATAAGCAGAAGATCATGATCTTAGGCGGCGGCCCGAACCGTATCGGCCAGGGTATTGAATTTGACTACTGCTGTGTACATGCGGCTATGGCACTTAAGAAGCTTGGCTTTGAAACGATCATTGTGAACTGTAATCCGGAGACGGTTTCGACCGACTATGATACCTCCGATAAGCTTTATTTTGAGCCGTTAACCCTGGAAGATGTATTGAGCATTTATAAGAAAGAAAAGCCACTCGGCGTGATTGCTCAGTTTGGTGGACAGACTCCACTTAATCTGGCAGCAGAACTGGAAAAGAACGGCGTCCGTATTTTAGGAACCGCACCTGCAGTTATTGATCTTGCAGAAGACCGTGACCTGTTCCGTGCGATGATGGAGAAGCTGGAGATTCCGATGCCGGAGTCAGGAATGGCAGTCACCGTAGATGATGCCATCAGGATTGCCAACAACATCGGATATCCGGTTATGGTACGTCCTTCTTATGTCCTTGGCGGACGTGGTATGGAGGTCGTTTATGATGATGAGAGCATGGCAGAATATATGAAGGCTGCGGTGGGTGTAACGCCGGACCGTCCGATTCTGATTGACCGTTTCTTAAATCATGCATTAGAGTGTGAAGCCGATGCCATCAGTGATGGAACACACGCCTTTGTTCCGGCAGTGATGGAGCATATTGAGCTTGCCGGTGTTCATTCCGGTGACTCTGCATGTATCATTCCTTCCGTACACATCAGCGAAGAGAATGTAAAGACGATTAAAGAATATACCCGTAAGATTGCAGAAGAAATGCATGTCAAGGGACTTATGAATATGCAGTATGCGATTGAAAAAGGCAAGGTATTCGTACTGGAGGCAAACCCGAGAGCATCCCGTACTGTGCCTCTTGTTTCCAAGGTATGCAACATCCGTATGGTACCGCTTGCAACTGATATTATTACCTCTGAAATTACAGGCCGTCCTTCACCGGTGCCGGCATTAAAGGAGCAGAACATTCCTTATCATGGAGTAAAGGAAGCTGTATTCCCGTTCAATATGTTCCAGGAGGTTGATCCGGTACTGGGTCCGGAAATGCGTTCTACCGGAGAGGTTCTCGGCTTATCCGTATCCTGTGGGGAGGCCTTCTTTAAGGCACAGGAAGCCGTACAGTCCAAGCTTCCGTTAGAAGGCACCGTTCTGATTTCCGTGAATAATAAGGATAAGGACGAAGTGGTTGAAGTGGCAAAGAGCCTTGTCGGAGATGGATTTAAGATCGTTGCAACAAGCGGAACCTTTGCTTATCTGACTGCGGCAGGTGTGCCTGCGGTTAAGGCAAACAAGCTTTACGAGGGACGTCCGGATATTTCCGATATGATTGCAAACGGAGAAATCCAGCTCATCGTAAATTCTCCGATCGGCAAGAGCGGAGTACAGGACGACAGCTATCTGCGTAAGGCAGCAATTAAGGCGAAGGTGCCTTATATTACAACCGTTGCAGCTGCAAAGGCAACGGCAGAAGGAATCCATTATGTGAAGACTCATAAAATGGAGGAACTGAAATCCTTACAGGAGCTTCACAGCGAGATTACCGATCTGTAAGAGATAAAACAGGAAACAGAAATGCAACTGAGGGTAGGATTGATGCATCTTACCCTCTTTTTCTGTTACTGTTCACTCGTACCTCGTTCCAGTAACGATTCGCAGGCTCATTTGAAGTTTTGCTTCGCAAAAGGAGCCTGCTCACTCCTGAATCATGTTCTTACGCAGCCTGACAGCAAGTGTCTGGCTGCTGTGTGAACAGTACTCTTTTTCTTAACTCTTGATGCAAGGATATTTACATTTCTTTCGAAATAGAATATAAATATGTAGAAGCAAGAAAAGTATGATGAACCACTGAAATGTAAATTAGAAGAAAAGAGGATAAAGGAATGAAAAAAGGAAAAGTGATCTGGGCATTATTGTTTATTGGAATTGCAGTTCTCATATTGGCAGGTGGATTGGGAGTGATACCTGAAGTATCAGGAAAGCTGATTGCTGCGGTTTTACTGGGAGCTGTGGCAATCGGGAGCTTATGGGAGCTGTCGTTCTGGGGACTGTTTTTCTCACTGGCAATCATTGGAATTCTGTATGCGCCACAGCTTCATATTGAATCCATTACGCCGGTTCCGGTTTTAGGAGCAGCAGCGTTACTGTCAATCGGGTTTTCCATGCTGTTTGGGAAGCAGGCTTCACAAAGAAGAGCGGAACGTGCGAGGAAGCGTCACAGTAATTTTGCCGATCAGCATTTTAAATCGGATCATTATCAGAATGGACAGGGACAGCAGGTCTATGATACGGCCTTCGGAGAAACCACGGATCAGGTAAATGGTGAGATGCTTATTTTTAAGAACAGTTTTGGTGCAACCAGTAAATATGTGAATACCGATAATTTCAGATCGGCCGTATTGCAGAATTCCTTTGGAGAGATGAAGGTTTATTTTGATAATGCCCTGATGCAGCAGGAAACAGCAACGATTGATGTGAGCAACAGCTTTGGGGAAACACAGATTTTTCTTCCTAAGGAATGGAAAGTGGAAAATCAGATCAGCTCCATGCTGGGAAATGTTTCAGAGCAAAATATGCATCAGCCCTCCGGAGGACATACGGTAATTCTGACAGGAAGCGTAAGCATGGGGGAAGTACAGATCATTTATATATAAATGGTAACTATTCAGAACCCCATTCGTAAAACCGTTGCTAACGCAACGCAGTTTACTCATGTGGTTACTTCGCCATATAAATTATGTCAAATGTCCTTACGAATGCGAGCATTCGACGTCCATATTGTCATAATTTGCATGGCTCTGAATAGTTACTCATATAAATGGCAAATAGCCGGAAAGGAAATGAAAAATGGAACAGACAGTCAGTATATCGAACGAAGTCAGCAGGGAAAAAGGAATCCCCGGAAGTACACTTAAAATTATTGCGATTATTACCATGTTTATTGATCATATCGGGGCGGTCGTACTGGAGGGAAAGTTATCAGACCTTGGAATGGCACAGGCCATGCAGACCCAGGAAGGACTGCAGGAATTCATGGCGCAATATGGAGTGCTTTATCTCATGGACATGATCATGCGGTTAATTGGAAGAATGGGATTTCCAATTTTCTGCTTTCTGCTGATTGAAGGATTTATTCATACCAGAAGCCGCCTGAAATATGGGAGAAATCTGTTGCTCTTTGCACTGATTTCGGAGGTCCCGTTTGATCTGGCGATTACAAGAGGCATGGGAGATGTGCCAAAGATCGGCGGCGTGCTTTATCCTTATTATCAGAACGTATTCTTTACATTATTTATCGGACTGCTGTGCATGTGCGGCTATGAATTTGTAAGCCGGCATGCAGAAGAATTCAGAAAAAATATCGGAACGAAGGTTTTAGCCTGGGTGGTCCGTATTACGGGTATTGTACTTCCGGCAGTTGTCATCCGGGCAATGATCCTGAACTATATCGGTGAACTTCCTGACAGGATCTGCTGGAGTGTCGGAATTCTTGTACCGGTCCTGCTTTATGCAGCGGTTTTTATCAGCAAAAACGGTGTGGCTTCCTATCAGGTGCTTTGCACCGATGTGACGATTCTGGCGCTGGGAATGCTTGTGGCAGATCTTTTACATACCGATTATTCAGCCCTCGGAATTCTGACGATTACATTCATGTATGCATTTCGTAAGAATCATGTGAAGAGCGTTCTTGCCGGATGTATTGCGCTAACGGTATTCAATTCTATTGAAATTACAAGCTTCTTTACACTGATTCCGGTAAAGAAGTATAACGGAGAACGTGGACTTTCGATGAAGTATTTCTTCTATGCGTTTTATCCGGTGCATTTGTT
>OLSB01003487.1_pt1 | contig 11351 bp, 9 predicted proteins | sample 1672071 | NCBI WGS metagenome assembly OLSB01 (sample SAMEA3136642, study PRJEB25190) | human gut metagenome | biome: human gut; feature: human-associated habitat; material: faeces | place: Austria | collected 2013
ATGCGGCGCTCGATCGGGATCGTCGTGTGAAATGCCGTCTCGAACACGCCTATCATGGGCACATCCGGCAGAACGGCCCTGAACTGCCCTATCGCCTCTATGTAGGCGGCGTTATGCACCGGCGCGATGTAGAGGTATTCGCGCATGTTCTCCATGACCTCGTCCGTCAGCTCGTGTACGCCGTAGTAGCCTCGGGAAAGCACGGTCTTGAAGCCTATGGCGCTTATTTCCTCCACGCCCTTTATCACGCCCGTTTCGCCGCCGGTCAGCTTTTCCAGAAACAGCGCGATGCCCTCGGCGTAGCTTGGGATGCACAGCCCCTCCGCGCTGAACCGCGCACCGCTGAGGTGGCTGCGGTACGACATGATCGCCGCGTCACGGCTGCCGACGCGCTCTATCTTCGCCTCGCGCAGGAATTCGCACAGCTCCTCGAATTCCGCCTCGCCCTCGCCGGGCAGACCCGCGATAAGGCTTGTACGCAGGACAAGGCCGGGGATGCGCTCGCGCAGAGTTTTGAACAGCTCTCGTATCTCGTCGCCGGTCCCACGGCGGTTCATGCGCTTGAGAATGGCGTTGTTGATGTGCTGTATCGGAATGTCGAGATACTTGACGACCTTGTCGTTCGAGGCCAGCTCGTCGATAAGCTCGTCGTCAAACTGGTCGGGGTACAGGTAGTGCAGCCGTATCCACTCGACGCCGTCTATCTTCGCAAGCTCGCGGCACAGGCGGGCAAGACTGCGCTTGCCGTAGATATCCGTGCCGTAGCGGGTGATATCCTGCGCGATGACGATAAGCTCCTTGACCCCGTGCTGCGCAAGCTCCTTTGCCTCGTCGATGATGTTCTCGATAGGGCGTGAGCGGTAGCGCCCGCGGATATAAGGTATCGCGCAGAAGGCGCAGAAATTGTTGCAGCCCTCGGCAATGCGCAGATATGCCCAGCCCGGGCCGGTCGAGACGACGCGGGGAATCTCATCCACGGCGGCACTGTTGCTGCCGAACAGGCTGAGTCCGCGCCCCTCGCAGACGGCGTTAGCCGCCGCGACGATATCGCCGAAGCTGCCAACGCCTAGCACGGCGTCGATCTCCGGAAGCTCGCTCTGTATCGAGTCCTTGTACCGCTCGGCGAGACAGCCCGTCACGATAAGGCCGCCGAGCTTTCCGGCCTTTTTCAGCTCGGCCATTTCGAGAATGTTGTCTATGGCCTCGGTTTTTGCGGCGTCGATGAAGCCGCAGGTGTTGACTATTGCGAGATCAGCGCCATCGGGGTCGGGGACAAGCTCGTAGCCCGCCTCGCTCATAAGGTACAGCATCTGCTCGCTGTTGACAAGATTCTTGGCGCAGCCAAGAGAGATCATTGCGAATGTACTCATCAGAAATCCTCGTATTGCTTACTGTATTGTTCAACCGCCGTGCGGATATCGTCCCAGGAGTAACCGCGGCGGTAGAGCGCCGCGCTCACCTTGCGCACCGCCGCAAGATCAAACGGATCGGGCAGGTGCTGCCGCAGGTAGCGCTCAAGCGCACTGTTGTTCTCCGGCATCTCGGCCAGAGCATCCTCCCACAGCTCGCGGCTTATTCCGCGGCGGCTGAGCTCCATGCGGATGCGGCTGACGCCTAGATTCTTCGCTGTATAATGCCGCACGATCGCGGCGGCGTAGGTCTCATCGTTTATAAAGCCGTGCTCGGCCAGCCAGTCGGCACAGTAGGCGGCGGTGTCCGCGTCCTCGCCCTTCTGAACCAGCTTGTCGCGCAGCTCCTTGCGGGAGTACATGCGGCGCGACACCATGCCGAGCGCACGGTCGCGCGCGAGGGCGCGGGCGGAATCGCGGCGCAGCGCCTCGGCGGCCGCGTCGTCAAGCTCCGCACCGTTATAGAGCCGGTGCTCTGTCACAACGCCCAGAGTTGTTTTTATCTCCTCCGCCTCGTCCAGCGTAACTATCAGCCGGTCGGACGAGGTCTGCCTGATGGCGGTGACAACCATGACCGTATCAGCCCTCGTCGAAGTCCGACGCGGTTATATCGACGGCGCGGCCGGAGACCTGCGCGGCCTTGCGCGCCTGCGGGCTCATGAGCTTGAAGGAGTTTGCGCGGATCTCTTGCTCGATCTTGTCGCAGACCTCAGGATTATTGCGCAGATATTCCTTCACGGCGTCGCGGCCCTGCACGCGCTGACCGTCAACGGTGAACCACGCGCCGGCCTTGTCGATTATCTCAAGCTTGACGCCGAGATCGACTATCTCACCGATTTTCGAGATGCCCTCGCCGTACATGATGTCGAACTCCGCCTCGCGGAACGGGGGAGCGACCTTGTTCTTGACGACCTTGGCGCGGGTGCGGTTGCCGATCATCTCGGTGCCGTTTTTCAGCGTCTCTATGCGGCGCACGTCGATACGGACGGAGGCATAGTACTTCAGCGCCAGACCGCCGGGGGTGGTCTCGGGGTTGCCGTACATGACACCGATCTTCTGACGCAGCTGGTTTATGAAGATAACGGTGCAGTTATTTTTGCTTATCGCACCGGCCAGACGGCGCATGGCCTGAGACATCAGTCTCGCCAGCGCGCCGACGACGGTATCGCCGACCTCGCCCTCAAGCTCAACGCGGGGGATGAGCGCGGCGACGGAGTCGATGACCAGCACGTCGATAGCGCCGGAGCGCACGAGGGACTCGGCGATGTCGAGCGACTGCTCGCCGGTGTCCGGCTGGGAGATGAGGAGGCTGTCTATATCGACGCCGAGGGCGCGGGCGTAAGCAGGCTCGAGCGCGTGCTCAACGTCGATGTACGCCGCTTCGCCGCCGTTTTTCTGCGCGGAAGCGACGACGTGGAGCGCAAGGGTAGTCTTACCGGAAGCCTCGGGGCCGTATATCTCGACGATACGTCCGCGGGGGACGCCGCCGATGCCGAGGGCGAGGTCGAGAGAGAGCGAACCGGTTGACAGAGCCTCAACGTTAACCGGAATATCGTCGCCCAGACGCATGATGGTGCCTTTGCCGTAATCCTTTTCGATTCTGGCAATAGCGGTCTCAAGAGCTTTTTTCTTATCGGTCGTGGGCGCGGCGACGACCGGAACGTTTTTTTTCTTTTCAGCCATGTGTAGCTCTCCTTTATATAAATAGTAGATTTTCTCGCAGTTGAATTATATCTTCAGAATAAATCTGAAAACGATGTACAGTGCAAGCCCGCAGCAGGACAGCAGTAATCCGACTCTGACGGTGGATGCGCGGGTCTTTTTAAGCTGAATGCCAGCAATAACGATCCCCGCGAGCGAGGACAGCGGCGGCACGACCTGCACCGCGAAGATGAGCCAGATATATTGCCACGTGTTTTCCGCGACGCCGAACACACCTCTGTGCATCAGAACCGGTATAACGGGCAGCAGTACGTTTATTATCCCGTGGATGAGCGCAAATTTCGGCTTTCTTTCCATGGACGCTTACATTTTGCCTATCACGACGCGCTCAATGTTCAGCGTGTCGAGTCTGGAGCCGACGGCGCGGAAGCCGGCGGAGCTCAGCATATCCTTGACCGTCGCGGCCTGCCCCTCGCCGACCTCGAACAGCAGGAATCCGCCGGGGCGGAGCAGGCTCTTCCAATACTTGATTATCGCCTTATAGAAGCGGTACCCGTCCTCGCCGCCGTCGAGCGCCCATATCGGCTCATAGTCGCGCACGGAGGCGTCGAGCGTCATTATCTCGGCGCTTGCAATGTACGGGGGATTGGAGACGATCATGTCAAACTGGCCGATGCTCATCGGAGGAGAGGAGGTCGCGTCCGCCTGAATGCAGATGGCGCGGGAGCCGAGACGGTTCGACGCGAAGTTCTCGCGCGCGATCTCGAGGGCGTTGGCGCTGATATCGACGGCGACGAGTTTCGTTGCCGGCAGCTCGTGACCGAGTGCACAGGCGATGCAGCCGCTGCCGCAGCAGAGGTCAAGTATTCTCGCGTCCATCTTGCGGCCGAGCAGCAGCTCTTTGGCAGTGGTCACGAGCAGCTCCGTGTCCATGCGGGGGATGAGCACGTCGGGCGTGACCTTCATCGGCAGCCCGTAAAACTCCCAAGCTCCCGTAATGTACGCGACCGGCTCACCGGCGAGGCGGCGGCGCGTCAGCTCCTGAACCTCCGCGTCGATGGCGGCGGTGGTGTACAGATTGATGTCGCGCAGCAGCTCCGCGACGGACTTTCCGGCGGCGGTTGCCACCAGCAGCCGCGCTTCAAGGGTGTAGCCCTCGATGCCGCTTGCGCGCAGGGCGTTGCGCGTTTCAAGATAAATGTCGTTGTAAGTTTTCATCCGGCGATCCTCAATTCTGATTTACCAGGCGTCGCTGCCTTTTTCTTCGGGGATGACAAGCTCCATCGCGCGAATCGCGCACTCGATCATGCTGTCGTCCGGCTCGTTCGTGGTCATGTGCTGGAGCCATTTGCCCGGCGCGGAGAGCGCGGCGGACAGCCAGTTGTCATGCCGGCCGCACCAGAGGTTTATCTCATAGCTTATGCCGACGACTACGGGAAGCAGCAGCAGATGCGCTCCCATGCGCGCAAAGCTGTTTGTCAGGGTGACGACGGAGTTAACAAGGATGCTGACGACAACGACGACGAGCAGGAAGCTCGTGCCGCAGCGGGGGTGGAAGCGGGACTCCGTCCTGACGTTTTCCACCGTGAGGGGCTTGCCGTGCTCATAGCAGAATATGGTCTTGTGCTCGGCGCCGTGATAGGAAAACAGGCGCTTTACGTCGCTTACGCAGCAGCAAAGGCGCATATAGGCAAGCAGAATAATGATCTTCACCACGCCCTCGGAGAGGTTCCGGATGACGAGGTTCTGCGTCAGCGGTTTTATGAGGCCGACTATCAGCGTTGGCAGGAAGATGAACAGAAACAGCGCCAGCGCGATGCCGAGGACGACCGCCGTGCCGATGACTATCTTCGACGCCTTCTCGGCCTCGAAGTGCTTCTCAATCCACTGGTCGAGCTTGTCCGGCTCCTGATCCTCAACGGGCACAAGCTCCGCTGAGTAGGTAAGCGCCTGCATACCCTTTATCATGGAGTCGATAAAGGTCACGCAGCCGCGGATGAACGGCCAGCCGAATATCGGGTATTTGTCCTTTAGCAGCTTTAGCTCATCGACCTTTTCCACAAGCCCCTCCGCCGTGCGGCAGACGATGGCCTGCTTCTTCGGGCCGCGCATGAGTATGCCTTCTATGAGCGCCTGTCCGCCTATCGAGGTGCGGAAGCCGCAGTCTTTGTTATTTGCCATGCTTTCTCCTTAGTTACTGATAGGTAAAGTTATTTTTGCGATGCAGCCGCCGCCCTCCGCGTTTTCTATATCGAGCGCGCCGCTGTGCCGCGTGATTATCTCGTCGCACACGGCAAGACCTATGCCGGTGCCGCGATTCTTTGAGCTGCCCTTATAAAACTTCTCCTTGACGTGCGGCAGCTCGCCCGTCGGGATACCGCGCCCGTAGTCGCGTATGCTGATATGTACGCCCGCGGCGTCGGCAGTGAGCGCGACGTCTACCTTCTTGCCGTCCCCGCCGTGCTTCGCGGCGTTGTCCAGCAGATTCAGGAACACCTGCTTCAGCCGCTCCGGATCGCCGGGGATGAGCGGGATCTCAGCGGGGGGCTGGGTGTAGTTCACCTCGATACCGGCCTGACGCATCAGCTCACCGTAGGTGAATATCGCGTCCTCAAGCTCGGCGGCGATGTCGATAAGCTCGACGCGGAGATTGAAGCGTCCGTCCTGTATGCGGGTGAATTCCAGCATCTCCGACACCATGCCCGTAAGCCTCTCGGCCTCCTTGGAGATGATGTTTATCCCGCGCAGCGAGTCGCCCTGCACGGCCTCGTCGAAGGCTATCGTCTCCGCCCAGCCGGTTATCGCGGTGAGCGGGGTGCGCAGCTCGTGCGACACCTGGGAGATGAACTCCGTGCGCGATTTCTCCGCCACGGCGACCTTTTCCGACATGCTGTTCAGCTCGTCGGTAAGGCGGCCAAGTTCGTTTTCGCTGGTCTTTTCAATTCTGACTCCGTAGCTGCCGGCGGCGATGTGGCGCGCGGCCTCTGTGAGATTCTCGATAGGCTCGGACACGAAGCGCGAGAACCAGAGGTTCACGCCGACGAGGAAGATGCACATCAGAACGATGATGATTATCGCGGGTGTGTATATCGCGCGGGTGATGAACCATACCGCGAGCAGCAGCAGGACTATTGCCGCCATGCTGGAGGCAAACAGTTGAGTTTTCAGGTCTTTAAACATTCATAATACTTCCGTTTTGCAGTGATGGATTTTTGCGCCGCTTGGCTCAGTAGCCCCACTTGTAGCCGTAGCCCCAGACGGTGGTGAGGTATTCAGGCTCTGTCGGGTCGGACTCTATCTTGATGCGCAGGCGGCGGATGTTGACGTCGACGGTCTTGAGCTCGCCGCCGAACTCGCTGCCCCACACGGCGGAGAGAATGTCCTCGCGGCTCATGGCCTTGCCGGGATTCTCCATGAAGAGCTTCATCAGCAGGTATTCTATCTGGGTCAGCTTCAGGCGTTGACCGTTCTTTTCAAGGGTACGGTTGCGGACGTTAAGCACGAACGGGCCGCTGACGATCTCAACGGAGTTCTTCTCCTCCTCGTCAACGCCGAGACGGCGGATGAGCGCGTCGACGCGCGCTGTGAGCTCCGCGGGGGAAAAGGGCTTGGTGACGTAGTCGTCCGCGCCGGTCATAAGCCCGGTGACCTTGTCGATCTCCTGACTTTTTGCCGTGAGCATGATGATGCCCATCTTGGAGCCGGTCGCGCGGATGCGGCGGCAGACCTCAAACCCGTCGATATCGGGCAGCATGACATCCAGCAGAGCAAGGCAGATGTCGGGGTTCTGCTTGAGCTTTTCAAGAGCCATTTCTCCGTTCTCGGCCTCTATCGGCTCGAAGCCGCTGCGGCGCAGGTTGATGACCACAAAGCTGCGGATATTTGCTTCGTCTTCCAGAACAAGTATCTTCTTCATATATGTGATTTCCCCCTGTTAAGGCATTTTGTAAGCATTATATATTATGACAAGTAATTATATCACAGCATTTACAAAAATGGTAGTCATAGTTGCAAAAAAATATCATAAAAATATGCGCGCAATTACAGAACGTATGCATAGCGATGACATGTTATGTAACCCTATACGGCAGGAGGGCGGCGCGTTTACTTATCCTTGATATTTTTGTTCAACACTGGTAAAATATCACCCATGAAGAAAAATGTTGTTATAGGTATTCTGGCTCATGTGGACGCGGGGAAAACGACGCTGTCCGAGGCCATGCTGTACCTTTCGGGAAAAATCAAAAAGCTTGGCCGCGTTGACCACCGCGACTCGTATCTCGACACGCATTCGATCGAGCGCTCCCGCGGCATAACCATATTCTCAAAGCAGGCGGTAATTGATCTGCCGCAGAGCAGCGTTACGCTTCTGGATACGCCGGGGCACGTCGATTTCGTCTCCGAGACGGAGCGCAGCCTGCGCGTGCTGGATTATGCGGTTCTCGTCATCAGTGGGACGGACGGTGTGCAGGCGCACACGGAGACGCTGTGGCAGCTGCTGCGGCGTTACGGGATACCGACCTTCATATTTGTGACCAAGATGGACCTGCCCGTCTGTGACAGAGCCGCGCTGATGGCAGATCTGCAGCGGCGGCTCGACGCGGAGTGTGTGGACTTCGGGGAAAATGCCGCCGCGCTCAATGAGCGGCTCGCCATGTGCGGCGAGGCCGCGATGGACGAATATCTGAGCTGCGGGGAGCTGAGCCGCGATACGGTCGCGGAGCTGATAAAGACGCGGCGCGTGTTCCCGTGCTTCTTCGGCTCCGGACTTCGCACCGAGGGCGTCGAAGAATTCATGCAGGCCATCGACGAATACGCGATACCGACCGAGGCGGGAGACGTGTTCTCCGCGCGGGTGTATAAGATCGCGCGCGACGCGCAGGGCAAGCGCCTGAGCTTCCTCCGCGTGAACGGCGGGGAGCTGTCCGTACGGCAGCTTATCCGCTACGCGGGCGAGGACGGCGCGGAGCATGGGGAGAAGATCAGTCAGCTGCGCATATATTCCGGCATAAAATACGAGGCCGTCGATACGGTGAAGCCCGGCCAAATCTGTGCCGCGCTCGGCCTGAGCGAGACTTTCCCCGGTCAGGGGCTGGGCGCGGAGGCGGACGTCTCGGCGGAGCCGGTGCTGGAGCCGGTACTGAGCTACAGTCTGCTGCTGCCGCCGACGGAGGATCCGCGCGTGATGCTGCCGAAGCTGATGCAGCTTCAGGAGGAGGATCCGCAGCTGCACATCCGCTGGGATGAGCGCGGCAGGGCGATACGCGTTGAGCTTATGGGCAAGGTGCAGGCGGAGGTGTTCCGCGCGCTTGTCAAGGAGCGTTTCGACGTTGACGTCGCGCTTGACGCGGGGCGCATCATGTATAAGGAGACCATTGCAGACACCGTGGAGGGCGTAGGCCATTTCGAACCGCTGCGCCATTATGCGGAGGTGCATCTGATAATGGAGCCTATGCCGCGCGGCAGCGGCATAGTCGTGGACAGCATCTGTTCGGAAGACGGGCTTGACCGCAACTGGCAGCGGCTGATACTCGGCCATGTGCTCGAAAAGCAGCACCTTGGCGTGCTAACAGGCTCGCCGCTGACGGATGTGAAGATGACGCTTGCCGCCGGACGGGCGCACCTGAAGCACACCGAGGGCGGAGACTTTCGTCAGGCGACCTACCGCGCGATACGGCAGGGGCTCATGCAGGCAAAATCGGTGCTGCTCGAGCCGTGGTACGCGTTTTCGATAGAGCTGCCGCCGGAGCTGATAGGGCGCGCGATAAGCGACGTGCGCCAGATGTCCGGCAGCTTCACGGGGCCTGACGACGCGGGCGGAATGCTGCGCATCGAGGGCAGCGCGCCAGTGTCGGAGATGAACGGCTACGCAAGCGAAGTGGCGGCATATTCCAGCGGACGCGGCAAATTTTCCTGCCGCGTGGAGGGATACCGCCCGTGTCACAACGAAAAAGATGTTATTGTGGAGATGGGCTACGACGCGGAGAGCGACGTGGAGAACACTGCGGATTCCGTGTTCTGCGCCCACGGCGGCGGCTTCAACGTCCGCTGGGACAAGGTTCCGGAATACATGCACCTTGAAAGCTGCCTGAAAAAGCAGGAGACTCCCGCGCCGGTCAGGCGGTACCGCAGCCTCAGCATCGATGAGCGGGAGCTTGAAGCGATAATGGAGCGCGAGTTCGGCCCCATAAAGCGGCCGGAATACCGCGCGCCGGCGGTGAACTCCGCGCCTGCGCGACCGATCATGCCGCCGAAGAAGCAGTATATAATAGTAGACGGCTATAACCTCATCTTCGCGTCGCAGGAGCTTTCGGCGCTTGCGCGGGAAAAGCTTGGCCTTGCGCGCGGACGGCTGATGGATATGCTGTCGAATTACTGCGGCTTTACAAAACGCGAGCTGGTGCTTGTGTTTGACGGCTTCCGCACCCCCGGCAACCCTGGCTCGCGCGAGGAGTACCACAATATACACGTCGCCTTCACCAAGGACGGCGAGACGGCGGACGCGTATATCGAGCGCTTTGCAGATAACATCGGAAAGAATTATGACGTCCGCGTCGTCACGAACGACAATCTCATCAGGCTCTCGGCGCTGCGTTCCGGCGTCCTGCGCACCTCGTCGGACGAGTTTGCGCTGGAGGTGCGGGACGTGCTGGAGCAGATAGACGCGCTGCTGAAAAAGACGAACTACGGCGCACACAAATACAGACTGGAACTGGACAGAACTGAAAATGGAGAAAAATGAACTTCTGCGCCGCATGGAGGATCTGTGCGAGCGCGCCGAACGCAGCGGCACGGTCTGCTCCAGCGGGTATCTCAGCCCCGCCGAGCGGTATCAGACCGAGAAATGGGCGAAGCGGCGCGGCTGCACCGTGGTGTTTTCCGGCGGCGGAGCCGACTGCGAGCGGACGGTGGCGTTCTTCCTGCCGGAATATATGAGCGCCGAGGACTTTGACCCGTCGGAGCACTTCGCGGCGATAAAGCTGACCGCGCATTTCGGTGAGCCGGGGCATCGGGACTATATGGGCGCGTTGCTGGGCATGGGCGTCGGCCGCGAGTGGGTAGGCGATATCCGCGTCATGGGCGACACGGCGTATATCTTCTGCCTGCCCAGCGTGCACCGGCACCTGCTGAGTATCGACAAGGTCGGACGCTGCGGGGTCACGGCGGAGAATATCGCGCCGGAGGACGTTCCGCAGGCGAAGCGCGAGGTGAAGGAAAAGAGCTTTTCCGTCATGTCGATGCGGCTTGACGCGGTGACGGCGGGAATGTTTGACCTCAGCCGCACCGAGGCCGCGAAGGAGATACGCTTCGGCAATGTCAGCCTCAACTATGAACCGACCGAGAAGCCCGACGCGCAGATATCGGCGGGGGATATAATTTCCCTGCGCGGCGCGGGCAAGGGCAGCGTCACCGGTACCGGCGGCACCTCACGCAAAGGACGGCTTTTCGTCTACGCGGAAATACTGAAGTGACGCGGAAAAAACGTATATTCAACAATTTTACATAATTACATAAGGAGAAAGCACATGAAAGCCTACGAAAGATTTATTACCTATGTCAAGACCCACACCGCAAGCTCCGAGACCTCGGAGAGCGTGCCGAGCAGCGACTGCCAGTTCACACTGTGCCACATGCTGGCCGACGAGATGCGCGCGCTTGGGCTGGAGGGCGTATATGAGGACGAGCACGCCTATGTTTACGGCTTCATCCCCGCGAGCGAGGGCTATGAGGACAAGCCCTGCATCGGCTTCATCGCCCATCTTGACACCATACCCGACTTCCCCGGCGAGAACGTTCAGCCGCAGCTCATCGAGAACTATGACGGCGGCAACGTCGTCCTCGGCACGAGCGGGCGCAGCCTGACGGTCGAAAAGTTCCCGCATCTGCCATCCCTCAAGGGTCAAACCCTTATCACGACCGACGGCACGACCGTGCTCGGCGCAGACGATAAGGCGGGCATCGCCGCGATAATGACCGCCGCTGAGCGCATCATGAACGAGAAGCGCCCGCATGGCCGCGTTGCCGTGTGCTTCACGCCCGACGAGGAGATCGGCCACGGCGCGGCGCTGCTCGACCTTGAGCGGCTGGGCGCGGACTTTGCCTACACCGTTGACGGCGAGGAGCTGAGCGAGATAAACTACGAGACCTTCAACGCCGCGTCGGCGAAGTGGGAGGTCAACGGCTTCAACATCCATCCGGGCAGCGCGAAGAACATGATGATAAACGCAAGCCTCGTGGCCATGGAGATAAACTCCATGCTCCCATCCGGCGATACTCCGG
>OLSB01003490.1_pt1 | contig 11333 bp, 10 predicted proteins | sample 1672071 | NCBI WGS metagenome assembly OLSB01 (sample SAMEA3136642, study PRJEB25190) | human gut metagenome | biome: human gut; feature: human-associated habitat; material: faeces | place: Austria | collected 2013
TCATTATCGGAACGGTGTTGTGCTGCATTTTCGCGGTGATTCTTGTATGCAACCTGACGATCATCATAAAAGGCGTTGCAAATCCGAAAATTCCGCCGTCGGTATTCGGCGTCACACCGATGGTTGTGCAGTCGGGCTCCATGAGCGGCAATGCCGAGGATCATATAGAAGTAGGCGACCTGATTTTTACGGTAAAGCCCGATACGGACAAGCTGAAGGCAGGCGACATTATCTCGTTTATGGACGGCAATATTGCCGTTACCCACCGCATTGTTGAGGTGCGGGCGGGAGCAGACGGAAAGCGCAGCTTTGTAACCAAGGGCGACGCCAACAACACCGAGGACCCGGCAGTCGGCGAGGACGCGGTGTTTGGACTGTATAAGGGGCGTGTTCCGGGACTGGGTGACTTTGCCATGTTCCTGCAAAAGCCGCTGGGTATGGCGGTATTTATCGGCATACCGGTGTGTGCTTTTATTATCTGCGACATTGTTCGCCGTCAGCGAAGCTCCGGCAAAAGGGATAAGGAAACCGAGGAGCTGAAAGCGGAGCTTGAACGGCTGCGTGCCGCCGCGGGAGAAAAGAATCCCGAAAATGAAGACGGCGGCAATACATAGTAAACGGTATCTTCCGCGAGACCGGTGCCACAGCCGGACAAAGCGGTGATATATATGAGGGTAAGTCCTCGGTTGAGGCGGTTTATGTCGTATCACGAAATCCGAATGACGGTATTTTATCGTCTCAACATTTTTTTATTTTTAAGGAGGAACATTCCATGATTTTGAAAAACAATCGAACAATGAGAGCAGCGGTTCTCTTGCTTGCGCTTGTACTTATCACCTCATGCTTTGTCGGTGGCACCTTCGCAAAGTATGTAACCAGCGGTGATGCGGCGGATCATGCCAGAGTAGCCAAGTGGGGCGTGACTGTTACCGCTCACGGAACCGGCGATGTCTTTGCCAAAGAGTATGACGCCGTTGCCGGGCAGGATAACACCGTTATCGCCGGCGGCGAGTACAAGGTTATAGCCCCCGGTACAAAAAAAGAAAATGCCACACTGGTAACACTGAGCGGTCAACCGGAGGTTGCCGTAAATGTCACCTATAGTGCCGAGCACTTCAGTCTGACCGGCAATTGGGTGGATAAAGATAGTAATTTCTATTGCCCGTTGATTATCAAGGTTACCGGTAAAGTCGGTGGTGAAGTCAAGACCGAAACCATCGAATGTGCGAAAAAGGCGAGCGCTGATGAAGTCAAAGCAGCCGTAAAGGCCGCTGTTGCTGCCTGCAGCGCCACCTACGGACCCAACACGGATCTTTCAACTGCTGCGGTGGAAGGTGAAGGCCTGAAAATCTCCTGGGAGTGGCCTTTTGAAGGAACTGCGGATTCGGGACAGACCGATGAGAAGGATACATATCTCGGAAATCAGGCAACTAAGACCGCAACTCCTGAAAACCTACCTTCCATTTACATTCCGGTGACAGCCACCGTAACTCAGGTTGACTAAGTTTTTAATTATACGGCTTTTGCACAGTCGTATATCCCCCGCCATGTGGCTGGCGGGGGATAATACTCGGGCTGTATGCAGTGCTCCCGACATCTGCTTGCCGGGAGTTCCGCATATGTCCCGAACCCCTGCAGCCCTGCCGTTTTGCCGGATTGTCCGACTGCTTTCAAGCGAGGTGGCGTATGAATAACTTTGAAAAATTGAGGGAATGGATGTTTCCCGCCATACTGATACTGTTTATATTACAGGTCATGCTGCTGCCGGTAATGATAGGTCTTACCTATGCCGTACCCGCAGAGAGACCCGAGCATATCCTTACCTACAGGACAGGCTCGCTTGTTTGGGATAAGGCTGCTTCGGTGCGCCCGGACGGCTCTGCGGAGCTCTCATTCTTTGAAACACTGTATAAGAATGTAAACGCCGATAACGCCGAAAAGGTGTTGGCGCCGGGTACGGAAAAGGACAGTGTAATCCGGCTTAAAAACGATACAAATAAAGAGATAACCTATACCGCCGTACTGTATTCGCTCACAACTTCGCAAAAGCTTGATATCGGGGCCTCACTTTCGGGAGACGGCTTTTCGGACACCTCCCGTTATACGCTCCCCGAAGGCGTTAAGAAAGAAACGGTTGTCCGCGCTGTCAGCGGTAAGCTGGACGCAAAAAGAATGCAGGACTTTGATATAAACTGGTTTTGGAATTTTGAGGACGGCGCAAGCACCGACGGACGGGACAGCATTGACACCTACCTCGGCAATAAAGCCGCAAACGAAAAGGCGGACGAAGCAACGCTGGGATTTTACCTTGTTGTATACGACGACAGCGAGATATTGCCTTCTCCGCAAACAGGAGACAATACCGTGATCGGCGGTTATGTTGTGCTGATGCTCATCAGCGGCGGACTGTGCCTTTTCCTTGCCCTTACACGGAAAAGGAGGGAAAGGGATGAAGACTGAAAAAACTTTGACCGTTCTGCGTAAAGTGCTTAAAGCTCTGATTCTTATAATCGTAGGTGCTATTCTGCTTGCAAATCTGTATTGCCTTGCCGCGGGGCGGATATTTAAGGTGAAGGCTCCGACCGTGTTCGGCTGCTCCTCCGCCGTTGTGCTGACGGGCAGCATGAGCGGCACCATAGAGCCCGACGATTTTATCATCACCCATAAGCAAAGCGATTATACGGTCGGCGATATTGTGATGTATCAGACCGGCGGCACACCGGTAACCCACCGCATTATTTCCGAAAACGAAAAAGGCTACCGCACCAAGGGTGATACCAACAATACCGACGACGGCACCGATATACCGAAGGATGATGTGGTCGGGAAAGTGGTGCTGGTGATTCCGAAGATCGGGGCGGCTGTCCGCCTTGCGCGAACACCGATCGGAATGCTCAGCCTGTTTGCCGCGATTATTTTGATTGCCGAGCTGCCGAATCTGATCGGATATATTCGCCGCAAGGACAAAAAACAGGAAAACTGAAAAAACAAGGGGGCGGGAAAATGAAACACAGCGGAAAAACAGAGCAAAAGTCGAAATTCCGGCTTCCTTTTTCCGCCGTTTTGCTTTATCTTCTGCTGATTGCGGCGGCGGTGTCCGGCGTGACCTTTTCAAAATATGTGGCGGGGACAACGGTGGGCGATACGGCAAGAGTGGCAATTATGCGGGATATTACCGTTACCGAAACCGGAAATTTTGCCGAGACGGATAAGTGGATCATTACCCCGGGCGTTGATATGATAAAAAATGCCGTTGTGAATTTCGAGGGCAGCGAGATGGCGTGTTATGTGTTCTGCGAGATAAAAACGACAGGCTGGAGCAGACTTGATGAACACAGCTTTGCTTTTTCAGGCGGCGGCGAAAACATCCTCGGCTGGGCTGTAAATAATGATTGGAAATTTCTTTCCGGTAACGGGAGCGAAGCAGTATATTACCGTATAGTCAGTGCTAATACCGTGCTGCAGGCGGATGTGTTGGCTGACGGCGGCAAAATAACCGTCAGCGAGAATATAACCAAAACACAGCTCGGACTTCTGCCGAAGGATATGCAAATTAAAATCAGCGCCACAGCGGTGCAGTATAACGGCTTTTCCGAGGGTGAATATACGGAAGAACAGAGAGCCTTGGCGGCATGGGAAGCCGTGAAAAACAAATAATCCCCACAGGAAAGCAGGTGAAAGTATGGAAGGAAGATATCGGGCAAAGCATTTTAGGAATGCGGAACATACAGGGTTCAGAAGACTGCTTTCGGTTATTCTGTGCCTTTGCCTGCTTGCATCTGTTCTTCAAATACAGATGATAACGGCATTTGCCGTCACAAATATTGATTCGGTGACCGTTACACACGAGGGCAAGAAAACAGAAAAGCTGATTCTGCCTCAAAACGAAAGAACAGTTCTCAAAGCCGAGTGCTCCCCGAATACGCAGAATATTGCCTATCAATGGCAGATACTTGCGGATATCAAATCAGAGCTTTGGGTGAATATTTACGATGCGACAAAGCAGACAATGTCGCTGTCATATGCTATGCTCGGCTCGCTTTTGGATGAATCGGGCAGCGCCTACATCCGCTGCAGGGCAACAGCGGGGGACAGCAGCCGATATTCCGGCGCGGTCTGTGTGACGGTTGCTTTTAATGCTCCTGCAGCTGCCGAACACATTACCGTGCAAAGCGGCAACTCTTCGGCGCGTAAAGCTCCTGCCCGCACACCGAGGAGCAATCCGGAATATGTGGACATCGTCATAAACTATTTGGATGCTGTGTCCGGTCAGCCTATCTACACGGGATTTACCGCACAGATACAGTACGGCACTTCCTATCACAATACAGTTATTTCACCGACCTATCTCGGATATGCGCCGTTTTATAATGCGGCAAATCCTTCTGTTACCGTTCCGGAGGGCGGCACGGTGGACGCGAATAACGACGCAACGGTAGTTACTCTGAATATTCCGGCAGACTATACAGCGGCGCAGTATGTCGTAAATGTCTATTATAAGGCAATAGATGTGCCCTATGCCGTGCGGTACTACTTCCAGAATATCAACGACGATATGTATAGCGAGAATATGGGGCTTTACCGCATATCCTCTGCCAAAACCGGCACGATTATTTCCAACGAGCAGCTGGCGGTGCAGGATGAGGAGACGGCAAAGGGCTTTACGAAGCTGTATCATTATCCGGAGGCAGTCGCCGCCGACGGCTCCACCGTTTTTCAGTGCTACTACGACCGCAATTATTACATGGTCAAATTCGATATGGACGGCGGCTACGGCACAGAACCGATTTATGCCCGCTACGGAACGCCCTTTGTTGTAAATGCCCCTACACGGCACGGCTATGTGTTTAACGGCTGGGACGATGTGACGAGCGGCACCGGCGACGGCATCAAAGATACTCTGCCCGATACCGTGCCCGATGAAAACCGCACATATAAAGCTCTTTGGAGCAAGGTTGACACCACATATACGGCGGTGTATTGGCTGCAAAATGCAGATGATGACGAATACAGCTATATCGGCAGCGTCAAGAAAAACGCAAAGAGCGGCGATATTGTTTCGGGCTCGGACAGTCTGACGGCAACCACACCGCTTTGCGGGAATACTCATACTCACACCGCAGAATGCTATCCCGATGATTTCAGTCACTATATTTATAACAACGCCGATGAAAATGTCACCGTTAAGGGCGACGGCTCCACTGTTGTCAACATCTATTACAAAAGAAAAACATACACTTTAAGATTTTATTATGTCAGGGAGAAAAACGGCGTCTATCAGCTTGTGGGCGGTTCTACCTATCCCTTCGGGAATAAAGATTCGCAGTTTGCCCGCCCCAATCCGTATACCGTGCAGAACCTGTTGGCTAAGGTGCCGGACGGCAGTTGGGGGAAAATTAAAGCGCTTCCGGTTTTGAAAAAGAAATATGCCGATAAATACACCGTGGGAACGCTCGTTGACACAGCAAAAGGCTATACCTATCATTATCTTGAATTGAGCGCCCGCTATGATGCAAATCTGACCGATTCCTGGCCGGGCGAAGCCTTTGAACCGATTGAGGTGGATGAATACCATACTGCAAACGGCGCACAGAACCATATGGGCGAAGGTCAGTGGGGGCGTTATGCCTACCTTGCCGGCTGGAACGGTGAATTTAAGGTGAAATACACCAAGGATAATCCCAATTCAACCATTAAGGGTATGTTTCAGAAGCTTGACGAGCATCTTTTGTATGACTCCTCGGAAGGAACCTCGGACATAGTTTCTTTTCTCGCCTTTTTTGAAAACGGAGCTGATATCAGTTGGAGTTATCCTCTCCAATGGCAGTACGAAATGTACATTCCGGTTCTTCCCGGGGAAACCGGCACTCTTAACTATAACGGTGTGGATTATCTTCTCTATAAGTCCGTTGACACCTCAGACAACAATGCAGGTATTGAACATCAGACACAGCCGACTCTCTACGGCTTCACCGCAAACGGAAAGACCTCGTTTCAAAACGCCGATCTTTCCGACGGAAGACCTTCCTATACGGCGAGGTTTTTCTATCAGAGAACCTATCATGATCTGACTATGCATAATTATAATCAGATTCATTTGTATAAAAAGCTTCCGTATCAGGATCCGCTGGACGATTACGGCAATACCACGCCGCCGTATCCGTCTACTCTGGAGGAAAACGCATATACCTTCAGCGGTTGGTATTATTCTCCCGGATGCTATGACGGCAGTGAATATAAAGCCGGAGACACAATGCCCGGGAAGAATATCGGTCTGTACGCCAAGTGGACGCCCGTAAATCACACGGTACGCTTCTTCCGCACCTATGACGATATGATTGCCTTTGAAACGGCGGGCAATAAAGACGGTATGATTGAAACACGGGAAATACCGCACGGCAGTGTGCTGGGAAGTGTGAATAACCCAAGCTATGCAGTCGGTGGGCTTGCGTATACCTTCGGCGGCTGGTTTTATATGCGTGCCGGTGACAAGACGGCATATACGCCGCTTGATATGCCTGTTATAAAAGATATGAATGTCTTTGCCGACTGGGGCACACACTCGGCGCAGCCCTACCGAATCCACTACGCTCTGCACGAGGGAGAAGGTGACAGCTCTTGGCTGGGGCTTCTTAACACGGCAGCAAACGCCTCGCCTAAGGACAATAAAACCTATAAGGTATCAAATGACGGCGAGGATCGCACCTATGTATACCTGACATCGGACGGCAAGTATCACCGCCTGATCGCGCCCGATTCCGCCGGCTTTGCCTATCAGGGAAACACCCGTACCTTCTATCCGAAAGCGGGCGAGCCGCTTAATGAGCTTTATCCTGACTATAACAGCGGCTATTACCCGACGCTTGCCAGCCATTCCGTCACAGTGGAATATGAGGAAAACAAGGAAGAACCCGAGCACAATGTATTTACCTTTACCTATGTGCACGCGGAGAATATAGCCTATCGGGTGGAATACCGCTATGCGGATACCGGCGCCTTGATAACCTCTGCTCCGGGAGGAGGAACGGTGACGAAATATTCAACCAAAGCGGTCGTGACAGAGCGCTTCGAGGTCATTAAAGACTATATTCCCGATGCTTTTTACAAACGGCTGATTCTTGCCGTTACGGATGGCGGAAACGGTAACTATGTCGGCTCTCCGGATAATGTTGTAGTGTTCTATTACAGTAAAAATACGCAGAACGCCTTTTATGCCGTACACCATATGCTGCAGAAGGTTAATGCCGCAGGGACGGAGCTTAAGCAGGATGAAAGCGGTAATTACATCAACTATACCGAAAGCGATGCCCTTACCGAGGGTATCGGAGATATCGGCTCTTCACATGATATCGTACCGCAGACCTTCAGCGGTTTTACGGTATACGGCACGGGATATATCAAGGATTTCGGCACAACGCAGCTCCTTGACGCCGAAACCGATCCGCACTTTACCATTACCGTTAAGGAGCAAGGCACCGAGCTGTATATCTTCTATACCCGTAACACGCAGAGCTACAGGGTATATTATCTGAAGTACGGCACAGATATCAGCAACCTGCCGCAGCTGACCAATACCTCGCCGGGCGTGCTTCTGCCGATTGAATCCGGCACAAGCACCTTCGGCTCCGCAGCTACGGCATCGGCAAAGCAGGTCAGCGGAATGAACTGTGTATCAAATCTGTCACAAACGATCATTCTGCGGGCAAACGATGCACAGAACTATATCATATTCTACTATGCGCCTTTGCAATATACCGTGGAATACAAGGTGTGGCAGTACGGCGGCGGAACGCTCAGTCAGACTATTGAGGTAGTCAACGGAACGGATCTTTTCAGCGGCTCAACGGCGACGGCTAAGATCGGCTATCGGTTTGAAGGCTGGTACGCGGACGAAGCGTGTACGGTGCCGATCGGCGACAAGGGAACGGTAACGGGCAGCAAGCTTGTTCCCGCAACGCTGAATCTTGACGCCATGCCTAAGATCAACACCTTTTGGGCAAAGCTCGTTCCTGTTGTCGGAAATATGACGATTGTAAGAGGAAACGGCACCGGGGATGAGGAAAACGGCGACAGGGTATTTGTTTATCGTATAACCGCGGCAGATGATCCCGCTTTTGAGTTGTATGTTTCGATCAAGGGGAACGGCAGCGTGACGATTAAGGATATGCTGTGTCGTGAATACATGATAGAACAGCAAAATGCTTGGTCATGGCGGTATAACGACACATCGCGGAAGGTGACCGTTTCCGATGGAACAACAACGAAAGTCACATTCGGCGATGCTCCCGTTAATAATAAATGGCTTAACGGAAACAGCGAAAGGATAACGAACAGAAAGGGGTGACGCCGCAATGTCGAAAAGAATAAAGCACCTGCTGATTGCTGCGTCTGCCCTGTGTATTGCTGCGGCTGCGGGCTTGACCCTTGCCTTTATGTTCAAAAAGGCGGAAAAAACAAATCGGTTTATTCCGGCAGAGGTTTCCTGCGCTGTCCGTGAGAAGACGGACGGCAGCGAGGTAACCGGTATTGCCGCCGTCGGCAGTGAAAAATCGGATATTCGGGTGGAGAATACCGGCAATGTCAAGGAATTTATTCGCCTGAGGCTGGTTTCGTATTATGTTGATTCAAACGGGGACATTGCAGGGAAGGCAGCCTCTCAATACCCGAATCTGACACTTAAAAACGGTTGGATCGCAGGAGCCGACCACACCTACTGTTTTCCCTATCCGGTAGAGCCGGGAAAAGCGACCGAAATACTGTGCGAGCCTTTTACCCTCGGGCAGACACAGCTTGAAAACGGCAGCACGGTGTATCAGGTAATTGAGGTTATTGCCGAGGCTATTCAGGCAGAACCGATATCCGCCGTGCGGGAAGCTTGGGGCGTAACGGTTACAAATAATACGATTACGGCAGCTCCGTAAAAATCCCTCCTGTTCGGCATATCATGCCCGACAGGAGGCTTTTCTTATGTGACTGCGGCACATAAAAGAGCAAAAAGATAAAAAAGAAATTATGAAAAGTGCCTATTTTTGCTTTACTGCCTATTGACTTTATACCGATTTTTGCTTATAATATTATTAGGAACTCGTCCTAATAACGCGGAAAATGAGAAGGCTTACACCAAGCTGCGGTTAAAGGAGCCGGGCGAGCTCGGCGGGACAGAAAGTAATCTTGATACGGAGATGAAAACCGATGATTATACGCAGAGAAACAAAACAGCGGCAAATGGTTTTACAGGCGGTACAGGCAAGGAAAGACCACCCGACCGCCGATCAGATATTCAATGATGTGCATAAGCTTGATCCGAAAATCAGCCACGGAACCGTATACCGTAATCTGAACCTTCTTTGTGAGGACGGTTTGATCTGCCATGTGCGGGTGCCCGGAGCGGACCGATACGACCTGCGCACCGATCTGCACTATCATATGTTCTGCGTTGAGTGCAAAAAAGTAAGCGATGCGCCGTACCCGTACAAACCGTATTTGGATGAAGAGATTGCCAAACAGTCAGGCTATAAGATTATCAGACATCGTCTGATTTTTGAGGGAGTGTGTCCGGAATGCCAAAATATAGAGCTTCGACCCCTTCCGGAGCCGGTATTCGTTCATTATCCGGTTCAATCGGCGCCTCAGATGCCGGTGCCTGCCTTTGCCGAAACGAAAAAGCCAAACAGGAGAAAATGATTGTACAGACAATCTGGCTGCTATTTCCGCATTGTCATATGTGAAGGGCGGCTTATAAAATGTCTCGGCAAAAGAAGACTCGCTGCTTGCGGCTCTCGGATAAGATAAAAAGGTCAAAGCAAATTAAACGAAGCAGTAAAGGAGGAATAACGGTATGAGAAAAATATTCATGGGCATTGCGATTGAGTTGTTTGCTGTTTTACTGCAGCTTTCGTTTAAAGAAACAGCCGTTTCGCTTATTATCGGGGCATTGGGGCTTTTGGTAGCACTTTTCGGTTTGTTCGGAACCCTCGAAAACAGATAGGCAAAGAAATAAGTATTGTTTCTGACTGCAAGGGATTGCAGAAAAAATAAAGGAGGAAACTGACATGATGACGACTTACGAACACTGTGAACACTGCGGACGACTCATACCTGAGGGCGATGTTTACTGTGGCTTTTGCCGCGGTACTGCGGAAACGGATATTTCCGATTTTGATATGATCCATGATCCGGAAGCATATCCACTGCCGCATCATGAATTTCCCGAAACCGACCAACGACCGTTTTCTTTGAAAAAATAAAAGGAAACCGAGCGCTGACAGGTAAGCGGTATGAAAGGGGAGCCGACTGTGCGAAACTGTCGGCTCCGGGACTGAAAATCGTTTTATAACGGAGGGGCAAAAGCATGAAGAAACGGAAAAGGATTATTCTTGCGGTATCGGCTATTGTTGCGCTTGCTGCCGTAGTCGCTGCTGTTTATCTGTTTATCAGTCAATGTAAGACCAAGGCGATTCTACATAGTTAGAGAGTCCGACAACTGAAAAACACGAACGGAGAATTTTATGAAACTGACATTTCTCGGTGCGGCACACGAGGTTACGGGCTCCTGCACCTTGCTTGAAGCCTGCGGCAAAAAGCTTCTGGTTGACTGCGGCATGGAGCAGGGCCCGAATATTTATGAAAATCGCGAGCTTCCCGTGCCGCCCGCCGACATAGACTTTGTATTTCTCACACATGCCCACATTGACCATTCCGGAAAGCTTCCGCTGTTGACCAAAAACGGCTTTCGCGGGAATGTTTACGCAACGACCGCTACGCGCGATCTATGCGCAATCATGCTAGCCGACGCTGCGCACATTCAGGAAACCGAAGCGGTCTGGAAGAACCGCAGAGCACTGCGCTCCGGTGAGGAGGGCTACACTCCGATGTATACCCTTGACGATGTAAAAAAGCTTATGCCGCAGTTTCGGGTGACTGATTACAAAACGGCGGTGGAGCCGTGCGACGGCATATCGGCTGTCTTTTATGACGCGGGACATCTGCTGGGCTCGGCAAGCATTAAAATATCGGTAACCGAAGACGGAGAGACTCACCATGTCGTTTTTTCGGGGGATATCGGAACGCCGAGCAGACCGCTTCTGTGCCCGCCGAATGTGCCGTATGAAGCGGACACTCTGATTATTGAATCCACTTACGGAGACAGCCCGCGTCCGCCGCAGCCGAAGGATACCGAGCAAAGGCTTGCCGAAATAATCGATCGAACGATCACCGGCGGAGGAAATGTGGTAATCCCATCATTTGCGGTCGGGCGAACACAGGAGCTTCTGTATATGCTTCGGCGTATCAAGGAGCAGCGGCTCTCTCTTACCGATTTTCAGGGATATCTT
>OLSB01003491.1_pt1 | contig 11332 bp, 13 predicted proteins | sample 1672071 | NCBI WGS metagenome assembly OLSB01 (sample SAMEA3136642, study PRJEB25190) | human gut metagenome | biome: human gut; feature: human-associated habitat; material: faeces | place: Austria | collected 2013
CCGCCATAGCGGGACGCCGGAGCTTGTCCAAAAACTACCCTGCATGTCATTGCGAGGAGGGCGTAGCCCGACGCGGCAATCTCGTGTAAAATGTTCCGAATTCGCCGATGCTTTCGAGAATTTCGAAACAATCCTGCGAGATTGCCACGACCCTTTCAGGGTCTCGCAATGACAGACGGGGCTTTTTGATACGAATCAGCCTGCTTATTCGTTTTCCACCGCCATCATTTTATCGACGCGGCGCTGATGCCGTCCGCCCTCAAACGGGGTGTCGAGCCAGACATCAACGATCTCCAACGCCAGCTTCTCCCCCACGACGCCCTGACCGAGCGCCATCATGTTGGTGTCGTTGTGCTGACGGGTCAGGCGTGCGGACATCAGGTCGGACAGCAGGGCGCAGCGGATGCCGCGAACCTTGTTGGCGGTGATGGACACGCCGATGCCGGTCGTGCAGACCAAAATACCGCGGTCGCAGCTCCCGTTTGCCACCGCGCGGGCAGCGGGCGCGGCAAAGTCGGGGTAATCGCAGCTGTCGGCGGTGTGAGTGCCGAAGTCCTCCGTCTCAAAGCCTCTGCGCTCCAAATGGGCGCGGATCGCGCGTTTCAGCTCCAATCCGCCGTGGTCACAGGCAAGTGCAATTTTCATAATCGATCTCCTTATTGTAGTAGTGATATGATGCAGTCGGTCATCAGAAGAATCCCGATGCTTAGCAGAACGAAGACAGTCATGCGGCGGCGACTCCACAAACTCCAAAGCCAGCCGAGCGCCAAGGTGAGCGGGAGCGTCAGCAGATACTGTCCGCCGAGCAGCGGGAGCGCCGCGAAGCACAGCAGCACAAGCAGCACGAGGCAGAGACTTTCGCGCCGACGGATCGCCCCGTGCAGTGCGCAAACCATTGCCGCGCCGCCAGCCAGCACGAGCAGCCCGTCGGCATAGCGGACCGTCCCCGCAAGGTCGGGCAGCGACGCAAGCAGCCGAAGCCGCTCCGCCGCGACCGTCGGCAGCGCCCGCAAAAAGTCGGTTGTAAAACAGACCGTCCATCCGCGTCCGGTGTACTGCCCGTGCAGCAGCCACAGCACGCAGAGCACCGTTCCCAGCACCGCGCAGAGCAGCGCCGTCAGCAGCAGTGAGGCAATCGCCCATCCCACCGAGCGCCGCCTACACTGAACATAGACCCATGCGGCGACCCAAAGCGGCGTCAGCCACAGAAGCTGCACGTACAGATACAGCCCCGCCGCAAAGCAGACGAGAGAAAGCGTCAGCCAAAGCGCCGAGAGTGCGGTGTGCTCCGTGTCGGCGGCGCAGACCCACAGCCAAAGGAACAGCAGCGCCCAAGCGATCGCCGCCGCAGTGGACAGACTGCCGCCCTGCAGCACGGAGATCGCCGCCGCGCCGCAGATCGACGCCAAAACGCCGCCCGCCGTCAGTCGGATCAGCAGGTACATTCCCGCCGCCAGTGCAGCGCAGGGGAGCAGGACGTGCAGCGCATAGCCCGGAAGGTCGGCAAGTACCGCGCCCGCAGTGGATGCCGTCGCCGCTGTGCGGAGAAGCTGTAACAGCAGCCGCAGACCGACGCCGAGGACCACGGCAAGCGGCAGCCAGCCGAGGTCGGACAGGTGCGGACGGCAGATACGCAGCGGCAGGAAGTGCGGCGTTTCGATGCAGCGCATCCATTCGGTCGTGCCCCGCCGCGGACGCAGCGCCGCGCAGTAGACCGGAATGCTCAGCACGGCAAGCACAGCCGCCGCCCCGAGCAGAATCAGCAGTAACACAGAGAACCCTCCTCTATTTGTATGGATTCCTAACGTGGGGGTCAGTTGACGCCCGCAGTCCGTTCGACGCGTTCGCGGGACAGGAGCGTCAGCACCAGCCCGACGACCGACAGAACAAGACAGAAGATCAGCATTCCGTTAACGCCCGTGCCGTCGATCAGTACGCCGCCGAGCACATAGGCAAGCAGGCAGCCGAGCGTGTTGGCGGAGCCGAGGTAGGTCTGCCCCTTCACGACGTTGCGGCGGTCGATGACCGTCCCGACGTAGTACACCGAGCTGACCGCCAGCAGCGCATAGCCCAACATCTGCGTGACCTGCGCCAGACACAGCCCCACGGCACTCGGCACCAGCCACGTCAGTGCCAGCCGCAGCGTCATAAACGCACCGGAGAGCACCAGCCACACGTCGCAGCGCACCCGCCGCAGCAAGCGCGTAAAGAGGAACATCGTCGGCAGCTCGACCAGCGCTGCGATCAGCAGCGCCGTCCCCTGCAGATCCGTCGCCGCGTCAACGGCGCCGTCGGGAATTTTGCTTTGGGCAATGCGGAACATACAGTTGCTCAGCGCATTGTGCCCGATGTATATTAACACGATACCGACCAACAGCACGAGAAAGCGCCGATTGCCGCGCAGGAACTCCCGCGCATTGTCGGGCTTTTCCGCCGACTGCACGGCGCGTTGTCCGTCCGCGGCGGGAAACAGCAGCACCGACACCGCGACACCCAGCGCCATGACCGCGCCGGACAGCGGGATCGCCTGCCGTCCCATCCAACCGATGAGCGGTGCGGCAGCCCGTGCACCCAAGCCGAAGCAGGTCGAGCCGATACCCCGCGCCAGTCCGAAGTTGATCGTTTGACCGCTGCGGATGCCCGCCATGCCCAGCGCGTTGGAAAACGACGGCATGACCTGCAGGGCGACGCACGCCAGCGCAAACAGCACGACCGTTGCAGCCGTCCCGAGCGGCAGAAGCGTCGCAAGCGCACAAGCCGCGCTGCACCCCGCCGCAAGCACCAGCACCCGCCGCGTCTCCGTCCGCTCCGCCAGTGCCGTCAGCGGCGGCTGGAGCAGGAAGGAAAGCCCCGTCGCAATGCCGAGGACCAAGCCCGCCGCGGTGTCCGTCAGATGCAGCCGCTCGGTCAGATATTGGTTGCCGTAGGAAAACATGAAACCGAATTCAGCCCAAAGGAACGTCTGAATCAGCGCATAACGCGCCGTTAAATTGCGGTTTGTTTTCATTTTACCCTCTCAAAATACCATGTCAGCAGGAGATCGGCGACGTCGCCGTAGGACTGCATTCCGCTGTCAACGGAAAATGCCTTCAGATAGCCCTCGTACACCGTGTCGTGAATCTCCGATGCCTTTTTGTCCTCTACCTCGTCGTAGTGCGCACCGGCGGCGCGGATGTCGTTGAGCAGCAGCTCGCCGCAGCCCGCACCGATCTCCGCCGCAGCGGTCGAATCGACCTTGTAAAGGGCGTTGTAGCAGTAGATATACGCCAAATAATAGCCCGAATAGCGGAATTCCGGGCGAGTGCTCGCGTCGCAGGCGAGGAACGCCGCGAAATTTGCCTCGTCCTCCCGCGCAAACGCCATGCGGTGCCCGATCTCGTGCGCCATCGTGAAGGGCATTGAGGCTTGGAACGTCGTCGTGCTGACGGTGCTCTCGCCGGTGAGACAGACGAACACGCCCGTCGTGCCGACCTTGCCCATCAGCGGACTGGAAAGGAGCTTTTTGACCCGCGCCGTCGAGCCGTCGAAGCAGTCGTAGGTCTGCGCCAGCGTTTTGTAGCCGTCGCCCGCGTGTTCGGACAGCGCGGTGAAGTCGTATTCGACCATCACGCCGTTTTCGTCCCGTTCGACGTCGGCGGCAAGCTCGTTGGCGCGGTCAAGGTAGTATTTTGTCGCTTCCTTCAGCTCGGCGGGGGTGTATTGTCGCTCGGGCAGGTCCAGACGCTCCTGCATTTTCGGCGCGTAATAGTTCAGACCCCAAAGGGCGATGTACAGCGTTACCAGCGTGCAGACGGAGAGCAGAACGCCCGTCAGCCACCGCACCATGCGCCGCCGCACGATCGCCCGAATCAGCGAGACGAAGAACCATAAAATGAGCAGCCCGAGGCAGATCTCCCAGAGCGCAAAGGGGAGGACCGACGTGACCCCCGCCAAAATGCCGAGTATCCACCGCGAAAACGCGGGATAAAACGAGAAAAAGAGCGGATTTAAGTAGTTTGCCGCCAACAGCAGCAGCGCCGTCACAACGATCAGTGTTCCCGAGGAGATCAGGCGCAGAATGGATTTTGTCATAGAAATTTGCCCTCGATCGGTTCAGTGTTATACTGATTCTTGATTGTGCTATAAAAAGCCTTTCAAGCTTCTTCACGGGTTCTTGATTGTGCTATAAAAAGCCTTTCAAGCTTTTTTCACGGATTCCGGTATTACAGCAGCGCCCGAAACAGCGCAACGCCGCGCTCGAGCACCGCCTCATTGAAATCAAATTGCGGACTGTGCAGCGGTGCGCCGCCCGTCCCGAGCCAAAAGAACACGCCCGGCACCCGCCGCTGATAGAAGGAAAAATCCTCCGTGATCGCCGTCGGCGTCGCCTCGGCGATCGGAAAACGCTCCCGTGCCCGCCGCAGCAGTGCCGCGTCGTTCGTCACGGGCGGGTAGCCCTCGCTGCAATGAATTGTTACGGTGCAGCCCGTCTCGGCGCTCACCTGCGCGGCGACCCCGTTCAGCTCCTCCCGCAGGCGGAAGAACACGTCGTCGTCCAAGCAGCGCAGCGTTCCCTCCAAGCGGGTGCGGTCGCTGACGGCGTTGCGGACCGTGCCGCTCTCCATCCGTCCGAAGCGGAGAATGCACGCGTGCTCCTGCGCCGTGGCGTAAAGCGCCTGCAAAAGCCGCGCTCCGGCGAACAGGGCGTCGCAGCCCTCCCGCCAGCGGGCAATGTGGACGCTTTTGCCCGAAATCTCGGCGGTCAGCTCGCACGAGCGCGCCATCATCCCGCCCTCCCGCGAGGCGACAACGCCCTCCGCAAGCTCGGGCCAAAGATGGATGCCGTAAATTTCGCGCACGCGGTATGCCACCAAAAGCCCCGTGCGGCAGATCGTTTCCGCGCCGCCGGTCGTCTCCTCGGCAGGCTCGAAGATCAGCAGAACGTTGCGCGGCGCCTTTTCCGCAGCCAAGCAGTCCGCAAGCGCCAGCAGCATTGCCATATGCCCGTCGTGACCGCAGGCGTGCATCCTGCCGACGTGACGGGAGGCAAAGGGCAGCCCCGTCTGCTCGGTGACGGGCAGCGCGTCCATGTCGCTGCGGAAGGCGACGGCCTCCGCAGCGCCGAAGTCAAAATAGGCGCATACCGCATCGCCGCAGGGGGAGAATACCTTACAGGGCAGCGCCTCCAAACGGGCGCGGAGATAGGCGGCGGTCTGCGGGAGCTGCCAATCCAGCTCCGGAATCCGATGCAGCGCCTGCCGATCGGCAGATAATGACATGAGCGACCCTCCTCCCGCGCGTTACTGTTATAAACAGTATACCGCATCGGAAAGTAATTTGCAAGGCTTGCTTTTTTGCCGCAGCGGGTGGAAATTCGGCGCGCGATACGCTATAATGGTCGCAGAAAAAACGAAGGGCGGGAGAAAAATGGAGCGGCAAAGGCTGTATCTGTCCGCAATGGACGGGCAGGCGGCGGAGCTGGCGCGGCAGGAGGGTCTGGGCTTGGAGCTGACCGCCTTCGCCTACGCGCCGAATTTGGAGGATGAGGCGCAGCTTTCGGCGGCGAAGCGTCAGCTTGACGGTATCGATCGGGCGTGGCTGCACGCGCCGTTTGCCGAGCTTGCCCCCTGTGCGATCGACCCCGCGGTCCGCGAGGTCACGAGGCGCCGCTATCGGCAGGCGCTCGACGCAGCACGCCGCCTTGACATTTGTCGGCTCGTCGTCCACGGCGGCTTTATCCCGTATGTGTATTTTCCCGAGTGGTACGTCGGGCAGAGCGTCGATTTTTGGCGCGATTTTTTGCGCGAGACGCCGAAGGACGTGTGTATCGCGCTGGAAAACGTGCTGGAGCCGTCGCCGGATATGCTGATCGAGATCGTGCGGCAGGTCGATGACCCGCGGCTGGGGCTTTGCCTCGACGTGGGCCATGCGAACACGGTCGCAAGTCGGGTGCCGCCGTCGGAATGGCTCGAAGCCATGGCGCCGTGGCTGCTGCATTTCCACCTGCACAACAATCGCGGGCAGGACGATCTGCACGCGCCGCTCGGCGAGGGGACGATCGCAATGGAACGGCTGCTCGCGTCGGCGCGGCGGCTTTGCCCGAGGGCGAGCTTTACGATTGAAACACAGAGCTGCGCGGCGTCGCTGGCGTGGCTGCGGGAGGTCGGAGAATTGACATGACGGAGCTTGAATTGCGGGAGTTGTTACGGAACATCACACCGCCGAATGCGGAGGTGCTCGAGCAGGCGCGCCGCCGTCAGGCAGAGCTTGCCAAGCCGCCTGCCAGCCTCGGCGCGTTGGAGGACTATGCCGTTCGCTTGGCGGGTATTACGGGGCAGCCCCGTCCGCAGATGAACAAATGCCGCATTCTCGTCTTTGCGGCGGACAACGGCGTGGTTGCGGAGGGCGTTTCGTCCGCGCCGCCGTCGGTCACGCTGGCGCAGGCGATCAATATGACGCGCTATGTTACGGGAATGTCGGCGATGGCGCACCATTTCGGCGACGAGGTCCGTGTGACGGATGTCGGCATCGACACGGCGCAGCGCTTTCCCGCGATCCTCGACCGAAGGATCCGCCGCTCGACGGGAAACATTGCCCGCGAGCCTGCCCTGACGCGCCGGCAGGTGCTCGACGCAATTGACGTGGGGGTTGAAGCGGCGCGGCAGGCGGCGGCGGACGGCGTGACGGCGGTCGGCATCGGGGAAATGGGCATCGGCAATACCACGACCTCCGCCGCGGTGCTTGCCGCTCTGACCGACAGTACGGTCGAGGCGGTGACCGGTCGCGGCGGCGGGCTGACGGACGCGGGCTTTGAACGCAAGAAGGCGGTGATCCGACAGGCGCTGGCGCTGCATCGACCGAAAAAGGACGACCCGCTCGGCGTGCTTGCGGCGGTCGGGGGCTTGGACCTCGCGGCAATGACAGGGGCGTTCCTCGGCTGCGCGGCAAACCGTGTTCCGGCGGTCGTGGACGGTTATATTTCCGTAGTCGCGGCGCTTTGTGCCGTGCGGCTGTGCCCGACGGTGCGGGAGTATCTGTTTTTGTCCCATGCGTCCTACGAATTGGGCTATCGAACGGCGGCGCAGGAGCTGGGCTTGACGCCCTGCCTGCTGCTGAATATGCGGCTGGGCGAGGGCAGCGGCTGCCCGATCTTCTTCCGCGTGCTGGAGGCGGCTTGCGCGGCAATGAACGACATGGCGACCTTCGCCGAGGCGGAAATTCGGGACGACTACCTTGAGCCCATTCGGGCACAGGACAGCTTTACGGTGGAAAGATTATGAGAATTTTACTTTTGGGCGGCAGCAAGAGCGGCAAGAGCATGACCGCGCAGCGCCTCGCCCACGCCCTTGCCGACGGCGCACCGATGTACTATTGGGCGACAATGGAGCCGACGGACGACGAGGATTCGGCGCGGATCGAACGCCACCGTCGGGAGCGCGAGGGCTGGGGCTTTCGGACCGTCGAACGCGGGCGGGACCTGACTGCCGCGCTGCCCTCCCTCGACGGGCGGGGGACGGTGCTGTTTGACAGCGTGACGGCGTGCCTTGCTGCGGAGATGTTTTCCACCCCGCAGCCGGACCCACGCGCTACCGAGCAGACGGCGCGGGAGCTTCTGACCGTCAGCGGCGCATTTGCGCACTTTATCTGCGTGTGCGATTCGGTTTGGAGCGACGGCGCGACCTACGACGAGTGGACGGAGTGCTATCGGCGCGGGCTGGCGCTGATCTGCCGTGCGCTGGCGCAGGAGTTTGACGCGGTTGCCGAAATCACGGCGGGACTGTCCGTCCTGCGGAAAGGAAGGATGCCGATTGAAGCGTTGGCTTGACGGCTTTGGCATGGCGTGGGGAATGTTTTTGGCAATCCCCTGTCCGCTGCGCCGCTGGAATGAGGATGCGCGGGAGCAGATGCTCGTGTGGATGGTCGGCATGGGGCTGATCGTCGGCGGCGTCTGGGTCGGAGCGCTGTTTTTGCTGAAAAATGCGCCGATACCGCTGCGGGCGCTGGTGCTGACGCTCGTCCCGTGGCTCATGACGGGATTCCTGCACCTCGACGGCTACATGGATGTGTGCGACGCGGCGCTCTCACGGCGGGAGCTTTCCGTGCGGCAGAAAATTCTGAAGGATTCGCATTGCGGCGCGTTTGCGGTGATCTGCATGGTGCTGCTGGCGCTGACCCAGTGGAGCCTGTTTTGCTCGTCGGGCGGCGGGCATTGGTCGGGGCTTCTGTGCATTCCCGCCGTCAGCCGCGCGTGTGCAGCCCTTGCCGTGCGTGCACTGCGACCGATGGGCAGCAGTCAGTATGCCGCGATGAAGGAAAAAAGTGCCGCCGTCACCGTTGTTCTTGCGGTGCTGACGGCGCTCGGGATCGGACTGCCTGCGGCGCTCGGCGGGAGCTTTGCACCGCTTGCGACGGCGGCGGGCTACTGGCTCGCGGTTTGGTATGCCGCTCGGCAGCTCGGCGGGATGTCGGGCGACGTCTCCGGCTTTGCGCTCACGCTCGGCGAGCTTGCAGGCGTGGCAGTCCGGACGCTTTGGAGGTAAAAATGCAGCTTGTGATCGGCGGCGCATACCAGGGAAAGCTGACCTGGGCAATGCGCGAATTCGATTTTTCCACGGACGAGGTCCTTGACCTTGCCCGAAACGACCCCGCGCCCGATTTTCGGTGCTATACCCATTTGGAGGCGCTGACGCGGCGCGATCAAAATCCCGAACGCTGGCTTGCGACCCTGCGCGGCGGCGTCGTGATCGCGCGGGAGATCGGCGGCGGTATCGTGCCCCTCGACGCGGAGGAACGGGCATGGCGGGAGCGTCACGGCGCGTTCTTGCAGACCCTTGCCGCCGAAGCGGAACGGGTCACGCGGATATTTTGCGGACTGAAGGAGGACTTGAAATGAAGCTCTGTCTGCTGCGCCACGGCGAAACGGAGGGCAACCGAAAAATGCTCTATTACGGGGCGACCGACCTGCCGCTGCTGCCCGAATCGGTCACGGCGCTGCAAAAAAACGCCGCCCTCTATCCGAAGGCGGAGAAATTCTATATCAGCGGTCTGCTTCGCACGAAGCAGACCCTGCGGGCGATCTACGGCGACGTGGCGTATACCGTCGAGCCGGACCTGCGCGAGATCAACTTCGGCAGGTTTGAAATGCACACCTACGAGGAGCTGAAGGATACGCCCGCGTTTCAACGCTGGGTGCTCGATGCAGAGCGGAACCGCTGCCCCGACGGGGAGAGCGCCGAGGAGCTGCAGCGGCGCAGCGTCCGCGCATTCGAGAGGCTGCTCGCGCGGGGAGAGGACGCCGTCTGTGTCATCCACGGCGGCACGATCACGGCAATTCTAATGTATTATTTCGGCGGCGGGCGCTATGATTACGCCGTTCCGCCCGGGCACGGCTGCTGCATCGATGCCCCGAACGGACGCCCCGAGCGCTGGTATCGTATCCCCGAGGGCGCACCGGAGCAAACGGCGGACGAGCGGTGATCGTCGCACTGCCGCTTGAGACTGCTGCCGTTTTGCCCCTTCTCCGCAGCCGTTCCGACTTGACAGACCGCAGCGCAAATGGTAAAATAATGCGGTCCGATCCGCGGGCATGATGAAATTGGCAGACATGCGAGATTTAGGTTCTCGTGCAGTGATGCGTTGGGGTTCGAGTCCCCATGCCCGCACCATCAAGAGGGTACGAAAAAGATGTACCCCGCAAAAAGCCCGATTTTATCGGGCTTTTTTGCTGCCTGAAAGCCGTTTTTCGGAGCTTCAAAATCGGCTTTTTCCCTTGGAGGATAGATACGAACTCAAGTAACAACAGAATACAGGATAAGAACGGCAGATAGTAACAGACACTACCTGCCGTTTTTTTGCCCTCGGAGCCAATCGTCGTTTTGAAAAGAAACGGTTGGCTCTTTTTTCATTTCACAGACAAGGAGCAAGACAATGATCTTTTCAGATTCACCCCAGTAAAGAGCATTAGAACGGCTGATGACAGCCGTCCCAAGATTTCTCCCCCAAGGAGGCGGCACAATGGTGCGTCACTATTTTGCGCACACAGCAGAAATGTGCGACTGCAGGTACTGCCGGTATTACTGCAGAAAATGCACAGCCGATAGCTGTCCTTGCATTGAGGAACGAATCCTTGCCGGAGCAGCAAGCCGATCCGAAGCCATGAAGGACATCCATAACGCCGCCTTTCACAGACGGCTCAATCAATTCATCAGAGAAAGTGAGGAACTACCTATGAACTTCAGAAACGAAAAACACCGCTTGGCTTTCGACGAGGCCGTCCGCAAATGTAACAAGAAAAACTTCGCATTGATTTAGAACAAACTTCCCAAACCTGTTTGCGCTTGTCAAAAAGGATAGAGATATAGACGCAGTTTATCTATCTGGTAGTATTCCACCCCCAAACAATGCGTTGTGGGATTATTTGAGAAAGATGGGCATTCAATTACAGTTGCTTAGTAAAACATCAGAGGGAACAGAACAGGAAAGCGTTGATATGTCGTTACAGACTATGATGCTTCGAACCGCTATTGATCATATCGAACATCCTTCCACAATTGCTGTTTTAACCGGCGACGGAGCCGGAAAACAGTTAGGCGAAGGATTTTTAACTGACCTAAAAAGAGTTAAAGATATGGGATGGAATATTGAGGTCTATTCCTGGAAAAACTCTTGCAATAGATATTTAAAAGAGTATGCGGATCAAAACGGGAAGTTCATCTCTTTAGATGATTACTACTATTCTGTCACATATCTTAAGGAAGATCGATATAATCCGACCGGTAAACCGGTTAGACCTTCAACAGCGTTAGCTCTCTAATGTGCTCTCCAAACTATACTGTTGAATGTTTCTGCATCATAGTCGATAACGAGTGCGGTCCGCGTCCGGTGACGCCCCAGACGGAACAGATCTTCTTGTGTCAAGTAGGGACTAAAAATTTTTTGAGAACTTACAAGCCGGTCATTGGTGGACAACCGCCCGTGAACGGCTTGCATGTAAACTAAACTCATAATGAATCCAAGCAAATTCATCATGCCCTGCGAAGCTCTGTCAAATGTAGATAATCTGACAATACGAACATGACTCACATGTTGCTTTCGACTCCGAATATCAGCCAGCCTCCATATGAGGACGAAAATATAGCGGCTTTTGAAAAAAATTTGCTTTTTTCTGCCCAAAGTGCTATAATCGGTATATACCGAAAACGGAAGGAGGAAAGCGTCCATGCCGAGACCGCCACGATGCCGCCGGATTTGTGGCGTACCACAAGTTGACGCCTTCTGCCCCAACGGATGCGAGGATACCGAGCCGATCCTGCTGACGCTGGACGAGTACGAGGTCATTCGGCTGGTTGACCTG
>OLSB01003493.1_pt1 | contig 11324 bp, 9 predicted proteins | sample 1672071 | NCBI WGS metagenome assembly OLSB01 (sample SAMEA3136642, study PRJEB25190) | human gut metagenome | biome: human gut; feature: human-associated habitat; material: faeces | place: Austria | collected 2013
GTGCTCCAGAGCACTACGACCTCATGATCAACACCTCGAACATGGCGCTCGAGGATGTAGCAGATTTCATCCTCGACTACATCAAGAAGAACCCGAGAGGCTGAGTAGCCTCTTCTCTCAGAACTGCCGCATCCTGCGGCAGTTTTTTTGTGTGAGGACGCGCGGGCCAGCTTCGCTTTTCTTTCGGATTGATACGGAAGTCGGCGCAAAGGGCGGCAAACACAAGCAATAAATTTTGATTATGACAGAGACTTTTCAGAATAAATTTATTTTAGGAGTTTTTGAGGGAAATGGTTTTACTTATGCCGTTAAACAGTGTAGAATAAGGATAGACAGGGGCAAGAAAACCCCTTTGAAACAGGCCGAGACATGATGCTGCAGCGGTTCGGTGCGCGGCGGCATCTGTCTGAATAGATAGTAGGGTACTAAAAGAATAGGTGGGGATTATCACATGTTAAAGAAGACGAAAATTATCTGCACGCAGGGTCCTGCTACGGAGAGACCGGGCGTAGTCGATGCACTGATTGCAAACGGCATGAACTGTGCACGCTTTAACTTCTCCCATGGTGACCACGCAGAGCACCTCAACCGCATCAACATGGTGCGCGAGGCTGCCAAGAAGGCCGGCAAGGTCATTTCCCTGATTCTCGATACGAAGGGACCGGAGATGCGCCTCGGCGAGTTCAAGGACGGCAAGGTCATGCTCGAGAAGGGCAATCAGTTCACGCTGACGTATGAGGACATCCCGGGCGATGAGACGCATGTCTCCGTCAACCACAAGGGCCTCTACACGGAAGTCAAGCCGGGTGACACGCTGCTCCTCTCTGATGGCCTCGTAGCACTCAAGGTCGATGAGATCCGCGGCAAGGACATCATCACGACGATCCAGAACAGCGGCAAGATGAGCACGAAGAAGCGCGTCGCTGCTCCGGGCGTATCCCTCGGCCTGCCGCCGATCTCGGAGCAGGATGCGAAGGACATCATCTTCGGCTGCGAGCAGGACCTCGATTTCGTCGCTGCTTCCTTTATCCAGCGTCCGGAGGACGTCCTGGCCATCCGCAAGCTCATCGAGGAGCACAATGGCCACATGGAGATCATGCCGAAGATCGAGAACCTCGAAGGCGTCAAGAACTTCGATGCGATTCTCGAAGTCTCCGACGGCATCATGGTCGCTCGCGGTGACCTCGGCGTTGAGGTTCCGGCCGAGGACGTTCCGCTGATCCAGAAAGAGATCATCCGCAAGTGCAACAAGGCTGGCAAGCCGGTCATCGTCGCTACGCAGATGCTCGACTCCATGGAGCGCAACCCGCGCCCGACGCGCGCTGAGGTCTCCGATGTCGGCAACGCCATCCTCGATGGTACGGATGCCATCATGCTCTCCGGCGAGACGGCTTCCGGCGATTACCCGGTCGAGGCTGTTTCCACGATGAACCGCATCGCTTGCCGCATCGAGGAATCCCTCGAGTACAAGAATCTCTTCGTTGAGCGCGGCTTCGAGCACAGCCAGAGCCGCACGCGCGCCGTCGCACATGCTACGGTACAGATGGCTTACGAGCTCGATGTCCCGGCTATCATCACGCCGACCGACAGCGGCTACACGACGAAGATCGTATCCCGTTACCGTCCGAAAGCAGCTATCGTTGCCTACACGCCGCATGAGAAGGTCGTCCGCCAGCTCAACCTCCGTTGGGGCGTATACCCGATCCTCGGCACGCAGTGGAAGGACGTCGACGAGATGATTGCGAACGCTGTTTCCGCAGCTGTCAAGGACGGCTTCGTGAAGCGCGGCGACACGACGATCATCACGTCCGGCATCAAGCTCCAGAGCAAGACGAGCGTCGGCAACAACACGAACATGATCCGCGTCTACAAGATCTGATTGCAGGATAGCGCATATCCTGGTCTATCTCGTTGACCGAGAAGAGGCCACCGGCAGAGCCGGTGGCCTTTTGTGTCCGCTACGGAGAGATAGGCTGTACAGCTTAAAAAAATTCTACAAAACGATTGAGAATACTGTTACAATATGATACAATAAAGAAAGAATTGGAATAAATAAAAGGAGGAGTATCTATGGGTTGGCTGGATACGATGACGCCGAAGCCAGGTGGCAGTCGCCATTGCAGCGATGATTACATGTACATGGTACATGGCGCGTATGTCGTGGCTGAAGCAGATGACAAGACCGTTTATTTTTCCGCAAAATATTCAAGTAAGTGCTATAATGGCATTCCTCTCTCCCGCCAGAAAAGCGAGAACTCGTCAGAGATGCGGGGCAACTGAACGCTGCGGGGAAGGGAATGAGGCATACGATGCAGTAACGGACGTACAACGACAAGCATGAAGATGGCTGGAACCTCTGTGTAGCAAAGGTTTCAGCCATTTTTATTGCGGAGGGAATGCATTGTATGGTATGATAAAGGAGTAATTTGTTCCGCATTTTTAAGGGGGCCAATCTTTTGCTTACCATTTTAATGATACTCGATGCGATTGTCTGCATCATCCTGATTGCATCGATCCTCGGACAGGAAGCCAAATCCGCCGGTATGGGCGGCATGGGCGGCGGTGCGGATACCGTCTTCTCGAGCAAGGCGCGCGGCATGGACGCGTTGCTCGCTCGCGTGACGGTCGTCTTCGCCATTCTGTTTGCGGTCATCACCATCGTGATTGCACGTATGACGAACTGATATGATGATCATCATCCCCTGCTCTCCGGCAGGGGAAATTTTCTTGCATAGGGGGTGCTTGCCATGATCATGGAAGGGGCAGAGCCCTTTTTCCTCCCGGGAGGCAGCATGGGAGTCCTGCTCGTCCATGGCTTCACAGGGCTGCCGGCTGAGCTCTCGATGATGGGGGAGTACTTGCAGCAGCGGGGCTGCACCGTCCTCGGCGTGCGGCTGGCTGGCCACGGTACGACAGTCGAGGACATGAGCCGCATGACGGCTGAGGACTGGCTCGATTCGGTCCGCGACGGCTATGCCCTGCTCAGGGGTTCATGCGAGCGCGTCGTCGTGGCTGGTCATTCGATGGGCGGCCTGCTCGCTTTGCTGCTGGCAGCCGAGAAAGCCGGCAAGGACACGGGACTTGCCGGCGTCATCTCGATGGCGGCGCCCATCTACATCGCAGAGGAGCGCGGCATCGCACAGCTGCCGCCGCGCGAGCTCTGCCGCGGCAAGTTCGTCCCCAAGGCGAGACGGCGCCTCAGGGATGTGCCGCCTGCCGTCAACCACACGTACCGCTTCATGCCCCTCGAGGGCGTCTACGAGATGCTCGCGCTCATCGAGCGCACGAAGGCGGCCCTGCCGGGCCTCAAGCTCCCGGCGCTCATCCTGCACAGCCTCAACGACAGGACGGCGGATGCGGAGAGCGCCATCTACATCCGGGAGAATCTGGGCAGCGCGCAGAAGAAGCTCGTCTGGCTCAAATCGTCGGGCCACCTGATCCCGCTCGGCGAGGAGAGGGATATCGTATTCTCGGAGTCGGCTGCCTTTATCGGGGCGCTTGCCGGCGGCGGGGCAGAAGCGGATCGATAGAACAGGCAAAGACCTGATGAGAAGAAACGGATAGACAGATTGTTGGAGAAAAGAGTATGGATTTAAAAGAACGAATTTTAGCGTACATGCATGAAGAGGCGTACCGCCCGCTGCCGGCCGAGGAGCTGGCCGACGGGATGCAGCTGACGCCGGAGGACCTCGTACAGTTCGATGCAGCGCTTGAAGAATTGGAAAAAGAGGGCGCGATCATCAAGAATCGCAGCGACCTCTACGGCATCCCGAGCCGCATGCACCTCGTCGTCGGCCGCCTCTCGATGACGGCCAAGGGCTTCGGCTTCATCATCCCGGATGTGCGCGATTCCGAAGAGGAGACGGATGTCTTCGTGCCGGGCGCGGACCTCAATACGGCCATGCACGGCGACCGCGTCGTCGCCCGCGTGACGCCAGCTCAGGAGGAAGGCCGCTCGCGCGAGGGCGAGATCATCCGCATCCTCGAGCGCGCGAACGAGAAGATCGTCGGCACGTTCGAGAGCAGCAAGACGTTCGGCTTCGTGACGCCGGACAACACGAAGCTCAGCCAGGATATTTTCGTGCCCAAGAAGGCCTTCCGCGGCGCGAAGACGGGCAGCAAGGTTGTCGTCGAGATCACGAAGTGGCCGGACCGCCGCCGCAATGCGGAGGGCAAGGTCATCGAGGTGCTCGGCAAGGTCGGCGACCCGGGCGTCGACGTTCTTTCGGTCATGCGCCAGTACGACCTCTCGGAGACGTTCCCCGAGGACGTGCAGGAGGCAGCCGATAACGTGGAGCAGGAGCCCTCGCCGGAGGAGTACAGAGGCCGCCGCGACCGCCGCGACCTGCCGATCGTCACGGTCGATGGCGAGGATTCGAAGGACCTCGATGACGGCGTCTTTGCGCGCCGCAATCCGGACGGTTCCTTCTTCCTCGGCGTCTACATCGCCGATGTCAGCTGGTATGTGCGTGAGAATCAGCCGCTCGACCGCGAGGCACGCGAGCGCGGCACGAGTGTCTATCTCGTCGACCGCGTCATCCCGATGCTGCCGAAGGAGCTCAGCAATGGCATCTGCAGCCTCAACGCCGGCGTCGACCGCCTCGCGATGGCCTGTGAGATGCAGATCTCGCCGGAGGGCGAGGTCACGAGCTACGAGATCGTGCCGACTGTCATCCACGTCTACCGCCGTCTGACCTACAACATTGTCAACAAGGTCCTCGTCGACAAGGCAGAGCCGTTCCTCTCGGACAACCAGGACATCCGCGAGATGCTCGAGACGCTTGAAGCACTGCGCCATGTTCTCAAGGCCAAGCGCCATCGCCGCGGCTCTATTGATTTCGATGTGCCGGAGGTCAAGGTCAAGCTCGACGAGAAGGGCCATCCTGTTGCACTCATTAAGCGCGAGGGCTCGCTGGCGGAGTCCATCATCGAGGAGTGCATGCTGATCGCCAATGAGACGGTGGCGCGTCACATGGACACGAAGCAGCAGCCGTTCATGTACCGCGTGCACGAGCAGCCGTCGGATGAGAAGATCGAGCGCCTCAACAGCCTGCTCGGCGCCTTCGGCCTCTTCGTCCACCAGTCGGAGACGGGTGACATCAAGCCGATGGACGTCCAGCAGGTGCTCGAGAAGGTCAAGGGCAAGCCGGAGGAGCGCATCATCAGCACGGTGGCCCTGCGCTCGATGCAGCAGGCGCGCTACAGCGACATGAGCCTCGGCCACTTCGGCTTGGCCGCGCGTTACTACACGCACTTCACCTCGCCGATTCGCCGCTATCCGGATCTCATCGTGCACCGTCTGCTGCGCGAGACGTTCGCGACGGGCAGCATCCCGGCTGAGCGCCAGGCGAAGCTTCGCACGATGCTGCCGGAGATTGCTGACCACGCTTCGGAGCGCGAGCGCATCGCGATCGAAGCGGAGCGCGAGACGACGGACATGAAGAAGATCGAGTACATGGCGCAGTTCGTCGGCGAGGAGTTCACCGGCATCATCAGCGGTGTCACGGCTTTTGGCATCTTTGTCGAGCTCGACAATGGCGTCGAGGGACTCGTCCACGTCTCGACAATGGTCAACGATTACTACGAGTACCGCGAAGAGCAGTTCGCGATGGTTGGCGAGCGCACGAATAAGGCGTACCGCCTCGGCGATGAGGTCGAAGTCCTGCTCGTGCGCGCGAATGTCGAAGAGCGCAATCTCGACTTCGTGCTCAAGGACAACGGCGCCTATGACCCCCTCGCGATGAGGAATGCCGTGCGCGGCGGCCGCAATAAGGGGCCGAAGCCGGCGAAGACCGACAAGGTCGATAAGAACGACAAGAACGGCAAGGCGGACAAGGGCGGCCGCCAGGAGGCCAAGAAGCGCCCGGCACGCCGCCCCGTCGATGACATCATCGCGGACCTGCCGGCAGCAGAGGGCGAGGAGAAGCCGAAGAAGAAGCGCAGCCACGGCAAGAAGAACCGCGGCGCCTCGGGCGAGAAGCTCTCGCGCCCGGACCATGGCCGCGCCCCGCGCGAGAAGCGCGAGAAACGCGAGCGCGACCACGGCAAAGGCAGGGAGCGTTCCGGCAACCGCCAGGAACGCCGTGACCGCGAGAATGGCCGCGGGGAGCGCGACTACCATCGCGTCACGGTGACGGGCCTCAACAGCGCCGTCTGGCCGGACCCGCCGGGATACCACGAGCGCAAGCTGCGCGAGGAGGCGCGCGCCGAGAAGGCAAAGGCCGCCCCGAAGCACCGCCCGCGCCCGCACCGCAAGACAGAGGGCGGCACGACGTCCAATAAATAAGACCAATGAAACCACTCAGGTGAGATAAATGGGAAGAAAGAATGCAGGTATCAAGACGGTCTGTGAGAACCGCAAGGCGCGCCATGATTACTTCATACACGAGACATACGAAGCCGGCATCGCGCTGCAGGGAACAGAAGTGAAGTCCCTGCGCGCAGGCCGCGCCAACCTCAAGGACAGCTATGCGAGCATCCAGGATGGCGAGCTCTTCGTCGAGAATCTCCACATCAGCCCGTACGACCAGGGCAATATCTTCAACCACGATCCCCTGCGCCGCAGGAAGCTCCTGATGCACAAGGCCGAGATCGTGAAGCTCTTCGCCAAGACCCGCGAGAAGGGCTTCACGCTCGTGCCGCTCAAGATCTACTTCAAGCACGGCCGGGCCAAGATGGAGATTGCACTGGCCTCCGGTAAGCACAACTACGACAAGCGCCAGGACCTCCACGAGAAGGCCGCCAAGCGCGAGATCGAGCGCGCGCTCAAGGATCGCCAGCGCTACTGACAAAAAACTCCTGCCGCTCCGCATTTGCGGGGCCGGCAGGAGTTTTTTGTCAGTAGCGCGAATTACTCAGTAAGGAAGTATGTATGTTGAGAAGAGGTGATTATCATGAAAGATATGGGGGAAAAACTTGGTCGCACGCTGGCCATCGCCTTGCTTGTCGGTGCGGGCAGCGTGATCTCGGCGGTCAGCGCTGTGCCAGATTGCTAGCAGGCCGCTGAGGCGGCATCGGCAGCGGCCGAGAGGCAGGAGCATATCCAAGAGGTTGCTGGGAATGCTCTCGTGACAGTGCGCCAGCACAATGTGGCACTCAGGGACTATCAGGGCAGGGAGCTCCACACAGGCAAATACCTTGAACTGGCCGCAAAGCCTGGGGCAAGCTATGCGCTGCGCCGGTCGCTAGCGCGCTGGAATGATGCGGAGCGCACGCGCTGGGCAGGCGACGAGAAGATGCTCAGGAATGCCGTGCACTTCACCGAGGAGAACGGCATCCCGATGTATGCGCCGTATTACATGGGCCATGTCATCGCGGGCTGGGGACGCGTCGACGATGCGGTGCTGAGTTTCTGCACGCGCACGGAGTCCTATACGGGCGGCGCGCATCCGAATCACGCCTATCAGAGCTGGAATTTGGATCTCCGGACGGGCGAGCCCATCGCGCTTCGCGATATCGTCACGAGCCGAAGGGCCTTCCTGACGGCTGTGGCGGCGGCGTTTCGCGCGCAGTATCCGGGGCGCGAAGATGAGACATTCCGGCGCACGATCGACGCGCAACTTGAGTCCATCTACCCGTACCTCGACTGGGATCAGTCCACGGTCTGGATCATGTTGCCCGGAGGCGGTATCCGCGTCTACTACAGCGCCTACGAGCTCGCACCGTACGCTGCCGGCGACTTCATCCTGACGCTGATGCCCGAGGGAAATCCGGGGCTCTTCAAGGCGCGCTGATATGCGTGCATGAAAAATGAAAAAATCCCATCCATCAGATAGCAGTATCTGATGGATGGGACTTTTTTTACGGGCTCAGGCCTCGACGGCTTCGCCGCGGGAATCTTCGATCTTGCCCTGGAGGTCGTGGTCGGTCATCGCGCAGACGGCGGAGTCGGACCAGACGTTCTCGGCCGTCTCGATCATGTCGATGATCGTGTAGATCGGCAAGATGACACCCATGAGGCCGAGCGGTGCGCCGAGGGAGCTCATGAGCGAGAGCGTCAGGAAGTAGCAGCCCATCGGGACGCCGGCGTTGCCGATGGCGGCGAGGACGGCGACGAAGAGCCACGTGATCATGGTGCCGATCGAGAGGTCAAAGCCGGCGTTCTGCATGACGAACAGCGACGTGACGAGGATGAAGGCTGCGCAGCCGTTCATGTTGATCGTCGTGCAGATCGGCAGGACGAAGCGCGAGACGCGCGGGTTGACCTTAAGGCGCGCTTCAGCAGAGGCGAGCGTGACAGGCAGCGTGCCGGCCGAGCTCTTCGTGAAGAGCGCGACGGCGATGGCCGGTGCCATTTTGCGGAAGACGTAGAGCGGGTTGAGGCCGCGCGCGAGCAGGAAGAGCGGGATGACGATGAAGAACTGGATGACGTTGCCGCCGAGCACGACGAGCGTGTACTTGCCGAGCGCGCCGACGATGACGCCGGCCTCGATCTGCGAGGAGAGCTGTGCGGCAAAGGCGAGGATGCCGGCCGGCAGAGCCCAGAGCAGGGCGCGGATCAGCGTGAAGAGGAGTTCCTGCAGGCCGTGGATGCCTTTGAGGAGCACGGCGCGGTTTTCCGTCTTCGGCATGAAGGCGAGCGCGAGGCCGACGGCCGCGGCAATCAGCATGACGGACAGGACATTGCCGGCGAGGAACGGCTGCAGCATGTTGTTCGGGATGACCGAGAGGAAGTGGTCGTAGTAGGAGAGGGAGCCGAGCTTCTGCATCGGGACATCCGAGGCACCGGCGCCGATGAGGTCAGCCGGCAGATTGCCCGGCGCGATCCAGAGGTAGAGGATGAGGCCGATGGAAGCGGCGGCAATCGTCGTCAGCAGCGTGTAGGTGACGGCGTGCGCGAAGATACGGCCCGTGTCCTTCTTGGCGCCGAGCGCCGAGAGCGTCGTGATGACGGCAAGCGCGATGGTCGGCACGGCGATGAACTGGAACAGGCGCGTGAAGACCGTGGCCACGAAGTTGAAGAGCTCGTTGAGCGCAGGTACCTGCAGCCAACCGAGGATGGCGCCGACGATCAGAGCGGCGAACCAGAGGATCATCTGCTTGGCCTGCCCGCCCTTGTGCTGGCGCAGGGCCTCGTCCTTTGCGAGGTCGACGGAATCTTTATTGGGATTTGCCATGATATACCTTCTTTCTTTGATGCAATCGTGGATGATGGCTAAGTGCTTGTAAAGCATATATGATTAATATGTGATACATTATAGATGGATTGCGGCGGCCTGTCAAGAGTGAAAATCACCATTTTGGCAATCGTGCCTTTGACAGAGTGGAAATGTCATTGCTATACTGGACCATAGTATCACATGACAGAGAAAAGAGAAAGATAGAAAGAGAGGCGGATGATATGGAAGGACAGGACGAAAACAAGCAGCAGGAGAAAGTGCACAAGCGGCGCATCCACTACAGCGGGCACTATCCGCGCCACTTCGCGGAGAAATACAAGGAGCTCAACCCGGAGAAGTACGGGGAGGAGATCGCTCACGTGCGCGCCAAGGGGAATACGCCGGCCGGCACGCACATCCCCATCATGGTCGAGGAGATCCTCGCGATCCTCGCGATAAAGCCGGGCGAGCGCGGCTTTGACGCGACGCTCGGCTACGGCGGTCACACGATGGCGATGCTCGAGAAGCTCGAAGGCAGAGGCCACCTCTACGGCGGCGATGTCGATCCGATCGAGTCGGCCAAGACGGAGGCGCGCATCCGCACGAAGGGCTATGGACCTGAGATCTGGGAACGCCGCCTGATGAACTTCTGCGAGATTGACAAGCTAGTAGAGGAGGCCGGCCCTTTTGACTTCGTGCTAGCCGACCTCGGCGTCTCCTCCATGCAGATCGACAATCCGGAGCGCGGCTTCACCTACAAGTCGGACGGCCCGCTCGACCTGCGCCTCAACCAGCAGGCGGGCATCTCGGCAGCGGACCGCCTGCGCGAGATGACGCAGGCGGAGCTCGTCGGCATGATGCAGGAGAACGCCGATGAGCCGCATGCCGAGGAGATCGCGCGCCAGATTGTCCGCGCAGAGAAGCGTCGGCCCATCCGCACGACGCGGGAGCTCTACGCGGTGATCGAGGCGGCTCTCGAGAAGGTGCGCCTGCAGTGCGGCGCGGACGGCAGGCAGCCTGATCGACGTGACGTCATCCGCAAGAGCAGTGCCCGCGTCTTCCAGGCCCTGCGCATCGATGTCAACCACGAGTACGAAGTCCTCTACGAGTTCATGGAGAAGCTGCCGTTCGCGCTGGCACCGGGCGGGCGCGCCGCCATCCTGACGTTCCACTCGGGCGAGGACCGCATCGTCAAGAAGGCGTTCAAGGCGTTCCACCAGCAGGGCATCTACCAGGACATCGCGCGCGATGTCATCCGGCCAAGCCGCGAGGAGTGCTACAACAACAGCCGCGCGCACTCGACGAAGTTGCGCTGGGCCATCCGCGCCGAGTGAGCCGCGCTTGTGACTGGCTCACGGACTTCGCGCCTGACACTTGCTATACTGGACGGATAAACGTCCGCATAGCGGACGATGGACGATGATGGAACCGAAAAATGAGATTGAGAAAAGCAAGAAAGAAAGCAAGAAAGGAAGTTCCTGGATGACGATGGAGAAGACAGATCTTTTGGTGATTGGCGCAGGCCCTGCGGGCATCTCAGCGGCGCTCTATGCGAGGCGCGGCGGCCTCTCTGTGACGGTCGTGACAAAGGGCATTGAGACGGGCGGCCTCTCTAAGGCGGAGAAAATCGAGAATTACTACGGCTTTGCTGAGCCTATCTCCGGCAAGGAGCTCCTGCGCCGCGGCGCGGCAGGTGCCAGACGCCTCGGCGTGGAGATCGTCGAGGAGGAGCTCTTGGCGCTCTCCTTCAACGATACGTTCGACGGCTTCAAGGCTGCTTCCCGTCAGCACGAGTGGGAGGCATCGGCCGTCGTTCTCGCTGCCGGTGCTTCGCGCCGCACGCTGCCGATGCCGGGGATAGCAGAATTCGAGGGCAAGGGTGTGAGCTACTGCGCCATCTGCGATGCCTTCTTTTACCGCGGCAAGAAAGTCGCCGTCATCGGTTCGGGCGAGTATGCCGTGCATGAAGCACAGGTCTTGCTGCCGCATGCCGAGATGGTCACGCTGCTGACGAACGGCGAGCCGCTGACGGCGGAGGTGCCCGATGATGTGGCAGTATGCGATGGCAAGATCGCAGCCGCGGAAGGCGCGGGGCGCGTCGTCGCCCATGGAGGCGAGGATGCCGTCCACCCAGCTGTCGCTCTCCCCGCCGGCATAGAGAAACAGATCGGCCTCTTGGATGTCGATGATGTCCCTGGGCGAAGGCTCATAGCTGTGGCTTTCGCT
>OLSB01003497.1_pt1 | contig 11314 bp, 10 predicted proteins | sample 1672071 | NCBI WGS metagenome assembly OLSB01 (sample SAMEA3136642, study PRJEB25190) | human gut metagenome | biome: human gut; feature: human-associated habitat; material: faeces | place: Austria | collected 2013
CTGACCCCAACTACGCGCTGTGGATCATCTGCTTTTTGCGTATATGGCAGTTCGGTTCCGCCATGGTGCTGTTCCTTGCTGCACTGAAGGGCGTGCCCGCAGACCTGTACGAGGCTGCTACCATCGACGGTGCCGGCAAGTGGCGTCAGTTCTTCTCCATCACCGTTCCGATGATCACCCCCATCATCTTCTACAACTTGGTCACTCAGATCTGCCAGGCTTTCCAGGAGTTCAACGGCCCCTACATCATCACCAACGGTGGTCCCCGTGGTTCCACTACCCTGATCTCCCTGCTGGTTTACAACTACGCATTCAAGTCCTACGACATGGGCATGGCTTCTGCTCTGGCGTGGATCATGTTCATCATCGTCTGCATCCTGACGATCATTGCGTTCACCAGCCAGAAGAAGTGGGTCTACTACTCGGATGAAAGGTAAGGTGACCAATATGGGAATGAAAGCATCGAATAAGATCGCAACCTTCTTTAAGTACTTCGTGCTGATCCTGGTTGGTATCATCATGATCTATCCTCTGCTGTGGATGATCAGCGCTACCTTCAAGGATAACAGCGAGATCTTTGCAGGCATCAGCCTGTGGATCAAAAAGCCTACGCTGGATGGCTACCGCAACGCCCTGAACAACTTCGGCGGCTCCATCAACATCCTGCAGGCTATGCTCAACACTTACAGCTACGTCATCCCCAAGGTGATCTGCACTGTGGTGTCTGCCTGTATTGCCGCTTACGGCTTTGGCCGTTTCGACTTCCCCGGCCGCAAGCTGCTGTTCAACATCATGCTGGCCACCCTGTTCCTGCCGCAGGTCGTGCTGAACGTGCCCCAGTACCTGCTGTACAACAAGTTCGGCTGGGTGGACAGCCCCTTCTATCTGGCCATCTGGGTGCACTGCGCATTTGCTACCGAGACCTACTTCGTGTATCAGCTGGTGCAGTTCATGCGCAACGTCCCGCGTGATCTGGACGAGGCTGCCGCCATTGACGGCTGCTCCTCCTTCCAGACCCTGTACAAGGTCATCGTGCCCATGCTGGGACCCGCTCTGGTGTCCTGCGCACTGTTCCAGTTCATGTGGAGCTGCAACGACTTTATGGGCCCGCTGCTTTACGTCAGCACCCCCGGCAAGTACCCCATGTCCCTGTTCGTCAAGCTGTCCATGGACGGTGATACCGGCTTTGCATGGAACAAGATCCTTGCTCTGTCCCTCATCTCCATCCTGCCGCAGCTGATCGTATTCTTCTGTGCACAGGATCAGTTCGTTGAAGGTATCTCCGCAGGTGCCGTCAAGGGCTAATGCGCCATAAGAACATCTGACCAAGACCAACACCCCCTGTGCTGCTCCCAACGGATGGCACAGGGGGTGTTTTGGTTGATACATCATTTCGTCTGCTTCTTGCGGTACTGCAAAGGACTGATATCCATCACCTCGCGGAACACGCGGCGGAAGTGGGCTGCGCTGGCAAAACCGGTCTGCTCGGCAATAGCGCTGATGGACAGCTCGGTGGTCTCCAGCAGCTTCTGCGCAGCCTCGATGCGGCGGTTGTTCAGATAGTCCACGATGGACTGCCCGGTCACCCGCCGGAACAGGCGGCTGAGATAGTAGGGGGAGAGGTAGAACCGCGCCGCCACCTCGGTAAGGGAGAACTTTTGCCGGTAGTTGGCGGCAAGGTAGGCACACACCTGCTCAATGGTCTCGTTGCGGGGGCGCGCTGCGGCGCTGCTCTCGGCAAGGCACTCCTGCTCTACATAGTGCAGGATCAGCAGCAGGTACAGCCCGCCGGGGTAGTCCTGCTCCGGCATGGCAGCGCGCATCATCTCCAGCAAGGTGCGCAGGCGGCGAACCCACGGCACCGGGCCGTACAGCACCGTTACCTCCCCGGGTACGAACAGCCGGGCAAAATCCCGCTGGGTGGCACTGCGCAGCTCGTGCAGGGCGCTGAGCGGGAACCGACAGCCCACCAGTTCCGGTACGGCTGCACCGGCGGCAGAGAGCACTGCGTCCCCCGCGCCCAGCAGCAGCGCGCTGCCGGGGTTTACCAGCAGGCTGTTTTCCCCCATTTGCAGGGTGCAGCTGCCCTCGCTTACCAGCAGAAAGGTGCACGTCTCCTCGTCTGCCGTCAGCTCCAGCTTGCTGCCGTTCAGCCGCACGGTGTCCGCTTTTACCTTTGCATGGATCTTTTCCCGTTCCGCTTTCATCTTGCGCATCCTTTCCGGAAACAGCCCTCCCGGTAGCCGGGAGAGCGCTTTTCCTCATGATACCACGTCTGCCCCGTGGGGGCAAGACAAACTCACAGGAGGTTATTTCGCATGAATCTGACCCTGATCCGTTCCATGACCCGCAGCGCCGTTTTCGAGCTGGAAAACGAACTGTGCTACCGTCCGGCACACCCCTTTACCGTTGCTCTGAACGGCAAGACGGTATACGAAGCCTGCAACACCAACGTGTTCTCCCTGTTCTCCCTGCTGCCCGGCACCGCCTATACGGTGGAGGTGCAGGCCGAGGGCGAGACCCTGAAGCTGGATTTCACCACCGAGGCCGAGACCTTCTTTGTGGATGCTGCCCGCTATGGTCTGGTGGCTGACGGCGAGACCGACAACACCGTGCGGCTGCAGGCAGCATTGTCCACCTGCCCCAAGGGCGGCACGGTGTATGTGCCCGCCGGCCGTTACCGCACCGCCAGCCTGTTCATGAAGAGCAACACCACCCTGTATCTGGAAAAGGGCGCGGTGCTGCTGGGCGACAACGACCGCACCCATTACCCCATCCTGCCCGGCGTGCTGCCCAGCGAGAACGAGGTGGACGAGTACTACCTGACCGGCTGGGAGGGCAACCCGCTGGACAGCTTTGCAGGTCTTTTGAACATTACGCAGGTGCATGACGTAGTGGTGACCGGCGAGGGCACGCTGGACTGCGATGCCGAAAACGGCGACTGGTGGGTGAACCCCAAGGTCAAGCGCATCGCATGGCGTCCCCGGGCCGTGGCTGCGGTGGACAGCGAGAACGTCTGCCTGCACGGCATCACGGTGCAGAACAGCTATTCGTGGACCATCCACCCCATCTTTGTCAAGCACCTCGACCTGCTCAACTTCAATATCAACAACCCCTATAACGCCCCCAACACGGACGGCATCGACCCCGAGAGCTGCGAGTATATCCGCATCATCGGCATGAACATCCATGTGGGCGACGACTGCATCGCCATGAAGGCCAGCAAGGTCTTTCTGGGCATGAAGCTGAAGCGCAGCTGTGAGCATACCGTCATCCGCAACTGCCTGCTGGACAAGGGTCACGGCGGCATCGTCATCGGCAGCGAGATGAGCGGCGGCGTCAAGGATATGGTAGTGACCCAGTGCCTGATGGACCACACCGACCGCGGTCTGCGCGTCAAGACCCGCCGGGGCCGCGGCAACACCGCTGTCATTGACGGGCTGGTGTTCCGCAACGTGGAGATGCGGGGCGTCAAGGCACCCTTTGTCATCAATATGTTCTACTTCTGCGACCCGGACGGCCACGGCCCCTATGTACAGTGCCGCGAGCCGATGCCGGTGGACGAGTACACCCCCAAGCTGGGCAGCCTGACCATGGAGAACATCGTGGCTACCGATGCCCAGTTTGCAGGCTGCTATTTCGATGGCCTGCCGGAGCAGCCCATTGAGCGGGTAACCATGCGGGATGTGAGTATCACCTTTGACCCCAACGCCAAGGAGGGACAGGCGGCCATGGCCGACAACCGTCCGCTGGTGAAAAAGCTGGCCATCTATGCCGAGAACGTCAAGGAGATCGACCTGCACAACGTGAAGATCGAGGGCTACGAGGGCGAGCGGCTGCACTTTGCCAACGTAGGACATTTTGAGGAGGACTGACCCATGACCCATGAAGAGATCCTGTCCATGCTGGGCGACTATGTGGACTACCTGATCGCCAATTCCAGCGCCGAGGCACCGATGTGGAACATCGAGAAGGTGCGCAGCGGCAAGCCCAACAAGTGGAACTACATCGATGGCTGCATGATCACCGCCTGCCTGAGCCTGTACAAGACCACTGGTGACGAGAAGTATCTGGAGTTTTCCAAGGAGTTTATCGACTACTTTGTGCAGCCGGACGGCTCCATCAAGACCTACGACCCCAAGGAGTATAATCTGGACAACGTGAATCAGGGCAAGAACCTGTTCATCCTGTACGATATCTACGGGGACGAGAAGTACCGCAAGGCCATCGACACTATCCGCAGCCAGCTGTTCACCCAGCCCCGCACCAAGGAGGGCAACTTCTGGCACAAGGACATCTATCCGTGGCAGGTGTGGCTGGACGGCACCTATATGGCACAGCCCTTCTACATGGAGTACGAGACCCGCTTCAACAAGATGCAGGGCTGCATCGACAGCTACAAGCAGTTCATGAACATCAAAAAGCACATGCGGGACGAAAAGACCGGCCTGTACTACCACGGCTACGACGAGAGCCGCCAGATGTACTGGGCAGACCCCGAGACCGGCTGCAGCCCCAACTTCTGGCTGCGCGCCATGGGCTGGTTCCTTGTGGCAATGGTGGATGTGCTGGAGCGCATGGACGAGCAGCTGTACAACGAGTATCGCGGCATCATGGCCATGCTCAAACAGGCTGTGGAGGACATGCACAAGTTCCAGGACGAGCAGACCGGGATGTTCTGGCAGGTCATCGACCACCCGGAGGCCGAGGGCAACTATCTGGAAACCAGCGGCACCGCCCTGTTTGCCTATGCCGTGCTCAAGGGCGTGCGTCTGGGCTATCTGCCCAAACGTATGGCTGCATGGGCGGAGAAGGCTTTCTACGGCACCTGTGACCGGTATCTGTCCAAGAACCCGGACGGCAGCTTGCAGCTGGACGGCATCTGCCTTGTGGCGGGTCTGGGCGGCAAGGATCACCGTGACGGCTCTCTGGCCTACTACTTCAGCGAGCCGGTGGTCTGCAACGATGCCAAGGGCGTAGGCCCGCTGGTGCTGGCTTATACCGAAATGATCGCGCGCAAGTAACCAAAAACGGGATACAGCAGGGCTGAGCAGCTGCAAAAAAGCGGCTGCTCAGCCTTTTTGTGTGTCTTTTTTGCCCCCTTGCATAAACCGCCCGCCGCTGTCCCACACTAAGCCCAGAAAAGTTCCCGTACACAAAACGAACAGATGGGAGTAACAAGCATGGAGCAGATCAAAAAATTTCTGCACGGCAAGGGCTTTGCTCTGCTGCTGACCGCAAGCCTGCTGGCTGCGGCTGCGGCAGGGGTGTGGGCGGTGCGTGCCCTGCGGGCAGAACTGCAAAAAAGTCTGGATGGACTAAACGCCCCCGGCACCACCCAACAGACCACCCCGGAAACAGAACCGGACTGGGACGCACAGGAGGACACCACATGGCAGCAGCCCGTGACCGACGTTGCAAACAGCAAGGCAGATGTGCCGCAGCAGACGCCCTCTGGGGCATCCTCTGGTGCGCAGTCTGGCTCTGGTTCGCTGCGCGAACCCTCGGCACTGCAAGGCGCATCCTCGCCTGCCAGCAGTTCGGCGCAGCCTGCCGCCGCGCCCTCTATGCCGGGGCGCGTGCTCAACGCCTTCAGCGGCGATGAGCTGGTGTATAACAAGACCCTTGGAGACTGGCGCACCCACAACGGCGTGGATTACGCCTGCACGCAGGGGGCAGCGGTAGCAGCACCCGTGGCGGGCAAGGTAGTGTCTGCCGGGGCAGAGGGCAACTGGGGCACCGTGGTGGTGCTGGAGGATGCCGCTGGCCGCCTTTGGCGGCTGTGCGGTGTGGCTGACCCTGCCGTAAAGGCCGGGGACACCGTGACCGCCGGGCAGAAGCTTGGCACGGTGGGCACTGTCGGCTGCGAATGCGCCGAGGAGAGCCACATCCATGTGGAGGTAAAGCAGGGCGAAAGCTACCTCGACCCGGCAAAGCTGCCGGAGTAAGCAAACCATAAAAGGGGCTGCAACAGCGGCTCCTTTTTTGCTGCGTCAGGCGGTACGGCGCGTTTGCAGCAGCCAGAGAACCAGCACCGAAAGCACCCCGGCTGCCAGCAGTACATCTGCGGGGTGTGCGGCCCAGTGCTGGAAGGCAATGCCGTAGGCTGCCTGCCCGATGGGCTGGGTCAGGCAGGCCAGCACGGTGCAACAGGCGGTAGTTTTGCCCAGCTGTGCCTGCGGCACCAGCACTTGCAGCTGCGCAAAAAACCATACATTGAACAGCGCTGCCACGGCCATAAACACGGCCCCCAGCACCAGAATGCTGCCGAACTGCAGCACTGACACCCGGAGGGCAAGACCCAGCGCGGCGCACACGCCGCTGAGCGCCAGCAAAAGAGGTGTGCCGCTGCGGATGGGATGACGGACAAAGACAGTTCCCGCCAGCACGCCGCCTAAAATGCCGCCCGCGCTCAGCACCGCCTGCACAAGACCAAGGGAGGCATCACTTTTCTGCAAAGTCTGTACCACCAGCACCGGAACCCCCACGGTGAGGGCAGGGACTTCCAGCAGGTTTACAGCCGCCATGGCGGCAGCTAGCCGCAGCACCGCAGCCTGCCCGGTGAGAAACTGCGCACTTTCCCGCAGGTCGGTCCACAGAGAACGGACGGAGAGCTTTGTGTCCCGGGGGACATCCTGTGGGATGCGCAGGCAGAGTTCCATCCCGGCGGAAAGTGCAAAGCAGCCGCCGCAGAGCGCCAGCAGACCACGGATGCCGAGGTGCTCCAGCAGAACAGCACCCAGCAGGGGACCGAGAAGCTCATCCACGGTATCCACCAGTTGGATGACTGCGTTGCCGCGCAGCAGCTGGGTGCCGTTCAGTAGCAGAGGCAGGCAGGCGCGTACCACGGGCTGGTAAAGCCCCTGAATGGCGTACAGACTGCCCAGCACTGTCAGGACCAGCGGAAGCAGGGGCAGATGCGGCAACCCAGCAGCGGCTGCCGCCGAAATACCGGCGGTCACCAGATCCAGCAGTGCCATCAGGCGGGCTTTACGGCAGCGGTCTGCCAGCGCGCCGCCGGTCAGCATTCCAGCAAGGGCGGGCAGCATGGCCAGAGCGGTGATGCCGCCGTACAGCGCGGCAGAACCAGTCTGCCGCAGCAGATACAGCGGCAGCGCAAACCGCAGGGCGGCATTGCCGAACAGGGAGACGATCTGTCCGAGGACGATAAGGATAAAAGTGTTCATGGAAACCTCCTGCTTTTTTATTTACAGACTGCTGGTCTGTATTTACATACAAAAAAAGGCGGAGCGTTCCGCCCGGGAAATTCAGTCTTTGACCGGTGTGCACAGCTGCACCAGCTGTTCGGCCTGTGCGTCCGTCAAAAGATCCAGCCCAAGTGCATGGGTCATTTGCTGAAACACGAGGTTCCGCGCCCGCTGCTCGGTCGGTGTGGTGGGGCGCGTCTGGGGAGAAAGCCAGATGTCTGCCAGCACGAACAGCGCTTCGGCCAGTGCATTGGCATCGGCGGTGTGGATGGAGCCGTCCGCCATGCCCTGCCGGATCATGGGTGCAATGCACTCCGGGGCCAGATGCGCTTCAATGTTGGTCAACTCCATGGCAAGGAACTGCGGGTTGCTGCACAGGTGCGGCAAGGTCTGCGCGATCTGCTGCTGCCGCTGCCCGGCAAAGGAAACTGCAAACACCGCCTGCAGCTTCTGCAGCCCGGTCAGGGCCGGGTCGTCCCGGATATGGCGCAGCGGCTCCCACATCTGGTCGCCCAAACGGTCACCGACGCGCTGCGCGATCTCCTCCTTGGAGCGGAAGTGATGGTACACCGCCCCTTTGGAAAGCTTTGTGGCATCAATGATGTCCTGCAGGGTGGTATTCTGGTAGCCCTTCTGGAGGAAGAGCAGGGCAGCGGCGTCCAGGATCTTTTCAACGGTCTGTTCCGGGTATTTGTTGCGCGGCATGGCAGATGCTCCTTTTTACAAACTGACGGTCTGTAAAAAGAATACAGCGGCCCGGCGGCTTTGTCAAGAGGGTGTGGAACCGAAAATCCATTCATTTCCTGCGGCGCTGCATTGCTTTTGCGCGGGGTTTCTGGTATGATACAATAGAATCAACAGGCGATTTTGGGAGGATGACAGATGGCAAGGGTTTTGATCGTGGGAGCCGGGGCAGCCGGACTGATGGCGGCGGGTGCTGCCGTGCGGCAGGGACATCAGGTGACGGTGCTGGAGCATACCGAGAAGCCCGGGCAGAAGATCCTTGTCACCGGCAAGGGGCGCTGCAATGTGACCAATGACTGCCCGGCAGAGGAGTTTCTGCGCCATGTGCGCACGAACCCGCGCTTTTTGTACTCCTCGCTGGGAGCGTTCCCCCCGGCAAAGACCATGGAACTGTTCGAAGGCCTTGGCGTGGAGCTGAAGGTGGAGCGCGGCCGCCGGGTGTTCCCGGTATCGGATAAGGCCGAGGAGATCCGGCAGGCGCTGCTGCGCTATGCGCAGGACGCCGACATCGTCTATGATGGCGCAAAAAAGCTGCTGCTGGAGGACATCGTGCCGGAGGCAGAGCCCGCCCCGGCGGCAGCGGAAAACCCGCGCCACCCCAAAAAGAAAAAGGCAGGCCCGGCGCTGCGCTGCGTGGGCGTGCGGGGCACTTCCGGCAGGGAGTACCGGGCGGATGCGGTGCTGGTGGCCACCGGCGGCGTAAGCTACCCCACCACCGGTTCTACCGGCGATGGCTACAAGCTGGCGCAGCAGGCGGGACACACCCTTGTGGAGCCGGTGCCCAGTCTGGTCAGCCTTGTCAGCCGCGACCCGGACTGCAAAAAGATGATGGGTCTGGCGCTGAAAAACGTCACCCTGACCCTGCTGGAGGACGGCAAGGCCATCTTTGACGAGCAGGGCGAGATGCTGTTTACCCACTTTGGCATCAGCGGGCCGCTGACCCTGAGCGCGTCCAGCCATCTGGGGGATATGAAAAAGCACAGGTACATCGCGGAGATCGACCTGAAGCCCGCCCTGAGCGAGGAGCAGCTGTACGACCGCATCACCCGGGACTTTGCCCTGCTGGCAAACCACGCGGCGCAGGGTGCGCTGGTCAAGCTGCTGCCTTCCAGTATGCAGCCGGTCATGGTGGCGCGCTGGGGCATTGACCCCGCCACCAAGGCAAACCAGATCACCCGGGAGCAGAAGCGGGAGCTGGTGCGGCTGGTCAAGCACTGGCAGGTGTCCATTGACGCCCGGGGCGACCTTGCCCACGCAGTCATCACCAGCGGCGGCGTATCGGTGCGGGAGGTAGACCCCAAGACCATGCAGAGCAAAAAGGCGCTGGGACTGTACTTTGCGGGCGAGGTGCTGGACGTGGACGCCTACACCGGCGGCTACAATCTGCAGATCGCTTTCTGCACCGCACAAAGCTTTGCGAATAACCTGTAAAAACAGCGCAGCCAATTTCCTGTGTACTATATATAAATAAGGAGAACATATCATGGTATCTGTTGCAATTGATGGGCCTGCGGGTGCAGGCAAATCCACTCTGGCACGCCGTCTGGCGGCAGAGCTGGGCTATATCTATGTGGACACCGGTGCAATGTACCGCGCCATCGGCCTGTACGCCCTGCGCGCGGGCAAGGACCCCAAGGACAACGCAGCGGTGGATGCTCTGCTGCCCCAGATCGAGCTGCGGCTGGCCTCCATTGCGGGCGAGCAGCACATTTACTTAAAGGACGAGGATGTGAGTGCCGCCATCCGCACCGAAGCCGCGGGCATGGCGGCCTCTGCCGTGGGCGCAAACCCCGCGGTGCGGGCATTTCTGCTGGACTTGCAGCGCAGCATGGCAAAAAAGCAGGATGTGCTGATGGACGGCCGGGATATCGGCACGGTGGTGCTGCCGGACGCTACGGTGAAGATCTTCCTGACCGCCAGCCCGGAGGCACGCGCCACCCGCCGCTGGAAGGAGTATCAGGCCAAGGGCATCGACACCCCCTACGAGGAAGTGCTGGCAGATGTGAAGCAGCGGGACTATCAGGATACCCACCGCGCCGCCGCTCCGCTGAAACAGGCAGAGGACGCCGTGCTGCTGGATACCTCGGCGCTGGATTTTGAGCAGAGCCTTGACGCTATGAAGCAGATTATTGCCAAAAAGATCGGCGGATAAAACAAACAGGACAGGAATAGAAAATGGTACTATATTATATTCTGGTGCCCCTTGCGTGGCTTGTGTGGCACATCGGTTTCCGCATCCGGGTGGAGGGGCGTGAAAACCTGAAAAAGGTGCAGACGAAGGGTTATATCCTTGCGCCCACCCATGTGTCTGCCATCGACCCGGTGTTCATCGTTGTCACCCGGTGGGGCAGGCGGATGGTGGTGTTCGCCAAAAAGGAGTTGTTCGAGATCAACGCCTTCCTGACGTGGTTCTTCCGCTGCTGCGGCGGCGTGTGCGTCCGCGGCACCAAGGACGAGATGGCGGTCATCTCTCAGACGGTGGAGGCCTGCAAACAGGGCAAGACCCTGCTCATCTTCCCGGAGGGCACCCGCGAAAAGGAGGGCAAGCTTCTGCCCCCCAAGAGCGGCCTGTTCGTCATTGCCGCCGAGGCAGGGGTGGACGTTGTGCCCTGCCGCATCCTGTACGACACCCCGGACGGAAGAATGCACCTGTTCTGCAAAGTGCGGGTGATCTACGGCGAGCCGATGCCCGCAGCGCAGTTTGCCATGGAGGGCCGCCGGGACACCAAAAAGCTCCGTGCCAACAAGCAGGCGCTGCTGGAAGCATGGGAAAAAATGGGGGCGTAAGAGATGGAGATCCGTTTGGCGAAAACGGCGGGGTTCTGCTTTGGCGTGAACCGTGCCGTGGAACTGACCTACGGCCTGCTGGCCGAGGGGCATAAGGTGGCAACGCTGGGTCCGCTGATCCACAACCCGCAGGCGGTGGAGGATATGCGGCGCAAGGGCGCACAGGTAGTGGACACCGTGCAGGATGTGCCCGCCGGGTGCGAGGTGGTCATCCGCAGCCACGGGGTGCCCCGCAGCGTTTACTATGAACTGGAAGCGCGCGGCATCCCGTACCATGACGCCACCTGCCCCTTTGTGCAGAAGATCCAGCGCATTGCCGCGCAGGCCGAAAAAGAGGGTGCGGTGCTGCTGGTGGCGGGGGATAAGACCCACCCGGAGGTGCAGGGCATTGTGGGACACACCCGGGGCGAGGTGTTCGTTTTTGCCGATTTAGCCGAGTTAGAGGCGTGGAACGGCCCTTCTGACCCCCAAAAACCCCTTTTTGCAGTTGCACAGACCACATTTCAGGTTACAAAATGGAAAGAAAGTTCGGAGTTTCTCAAAAAAGCCTATACAAACGCCCGAATTTTTGATAC
>OLSB01003498.1_pt1 | contig 11313 bp, 8 predicted proteins | sample 1672071 | NCBI WGS metagenome assembly OLSB01 (sample SAMEA3136642, study PRJEB25190) | human gut metagenome | biome: human gut; feature: human-associated habitat; material: faeces | place: Austria | collected 2013
TTGGACGATACCCGCTTGTAGATCTCGCCCGCCGTCAGCTTTTTCCAGTCAAGCGAGTCGGTGTCCCACTGCACCGTCGTAAGTCCCATGCCGTTCACGGTGCCGATGACATTGTCGTCATACTCGCCGTAAGGACAGCGAAACAGCGTCGGCCGCACGCCGGTAACCGCCTCGATCTTGTCGCTGCAGCGATTCACCTCATCGATGATCTGTTTTGCGGTGAGCTTTGCCATGTGAGGGTGCGCATCGGAATGGTTCATCACCTCGTGTCCGGCGTCGTGGAGCGCCTTTACGCTCTCCGGATATTTGTCCACCCACTCGCCGACAACAAAGAACGTTGCCCTCACGCCGTACTTTGCCAGTATGTCGATGAGCATCTGCGTATCTTCGTTGCCCCAGGCCGCGTCGAACGAAAGGCTCACGAATTTTCCGTCCCGCTCCACGCTGTAAACGGGCAGCTCCCGCTCCGTGACCGCCGCGCCGACGACGCGCGGAGAGTATACGAATGCGAAGATCGCCGCGACTGCGAGCACGAGCGCCGCGCCGGAAGCAAATTTGTTTTGCCGTGAGAGAAAGCCGCCGGTTTTCCCTATCGTCATAAAAACATCCCCCCTCGCGGACATCCTATGAGCGCGGGAGGGGATGTATTCATGTCCGGTCCTTTTCGTCCTCACGCGGAAAGATCACGTTGGGCGAACAGCCGGTTTTATATAAAGAAAAACATCTGTATTTATTTATTCTGCATAAATCAAACGCTCCCCGGCGCAGGCTCAAAGCTCTGCGCCGGGGAGCGTTTCATGGCTTTACTGTGCATCGAAATGCACGGTGATTTTGGTTCCGGCATTCGGCTCGCTCCATAGTTCGAGACGCGCCTTGTGCATCGCCGCGGCGTGCTTTACGATGGAAAGGCCGAGGCCTGTGCCGCCGAGCTGCCGGGAGTGGCTCTTATCCACGCGGTAAAACCGCTCGAACACCCGGTTCTGGTGCTCGTACGGGATTCCGATGCCGGTATCCGCTACGGACAGCACCGTTTCACCGCTGCGCTTTTCCGCCGTGACGGTCACGCTGCCGCCGGGACGGTTATACTTCACGGCGTTGTCGCAGAGGTTATAAACAAGCTCCTGCAGCGCCGTGCGCACGCCCTGCACCGCGGCCTCACCGCCGCAGAGTGTAAGCGTCACGTCCCGCCGCTCTGCCGCCGGGCAAAGCGAGGCGAGCGTTTCCTCCGCGAGGGCATAGAGATCCACGCTTTCCCTCTGCGGCGCGGCGGTGTCCTCTTCCAGCCGGGAAAGCTCGATGATATCGTCCACGAGCGCCATGAGCCGCTGGGATTCCTTGTAGATATCTCCGGCGAACTCTCCCACCCGCTCCGGCGGCACCATGCCGTTTGCCAGAAGCTCGGCAAAGCCGGAGATCGACGTGAGGGGCGTTTTGAGCTCGTGCGACACATTTGCGGAAAACTCCCGCCGCAGCGCCTCGCGCTGCTCCCGTTCCGTCGTATCGAGCGCGATGACGACGGCGCCGGTGATCTGGTTTTCGGAAAAAACGGGCGTCGCAATCACATAGTAATACCGCTCATGCATTTCGAGCGTCAGCTCCGTGCGCCGGCCGGCGAGAGCGCGCTCGGCGGCACGGACGATCTCCTCCGGGCATCCGCCGCGGTTGAGGTTATCCGCCTCGCCGTCCGGCGGCGCGGGCAGAAGGTGGCTCGCCGACACGTTCCGGGAGAGGACGTTCAGCCGCTTATCGAGCAGAAGGAAGCTCTCGCCCATGTTTTCCGTGATCGCGGCAAAATCGCGCCGCGTCTGTCCGAGCGCCTCCTCCTGCTGGCGGATAAGGCGGTTCTGCGCACGGATGCGCGCGAGCAGCGGCACAAGCTCTTCATACGGCGCTTCCGTGCCGGGGCTCTCCGGGTCGATCCTCCGGATGCGGTCAACGATGCCGCGCGCTACGGCCCATCCGCCCGCCGCGGCGAGAGAGAGCGCGATCGGAAGCACCCACAACAGATGCGAGAGCGCCTGCGCTCTTGCCTCCGTCCCGGCAAGCTGGGGCTGCACGGCGGCGTATGTCACGGCGGAGCCGAGGAGAACGGCCGCAAAGAGCAGCAGCCCCACGCGAAGAAAGAGTTTTCCCTTCACGGCTCGCTCCGCTTCTCCGGCGAGAACCGGTAGCCGACGCCGCGCACCGTTTCGATGTACGCTCCCGCCGCGCCGAGCTTGGCGCGCAGCGTGCGCACATGTACGTCCACGGTGCGGTTCTCCCCGTCAAAGCCGCTGCCCCACACGCTGTCCATGATCCGGTCGCGCGTGAGCGCCGCGCCGGAATGCTCCAGCAGCAGACAGAGGAGCGAAAATTCCTTGTTCGTGAGCGGTACGTCCTGTCCGGATACGCGCACGATGTGCTTGTCCCGGCAGACGTACAGCTCGCCCACGGTATGATCGGTCGCCGCCGGCGCGCCGGTACGGCGCAGCAGTGCCCGCACGCGCGCCAGAAGCTCCATCATGCCGAAGGGCTTGGAGATATAGTCATCCGCCCCGGCGTCCAGCCCGACCACGCGGTCGTACTCGGCGTTCTTTGCCGTGAGCATCACAACCGGCAGCTCCCGCCAAAGCGCCGAGCCGCGCAGCTTTCCGAGCACCGAGAGGCCGTCCTCCTCCGGCAGCATGATGTCGAGCAGCACCAGCTCCGGCGTCTCCCGTTTCATCGCCGCCCAGAACGCCGAGGGACGTTCAAACCCCGCGGCTTCATATCCTGCGTGCTGGAGCGTATATGTCACGAGCTTCCGGATGCTCTCGTCGTCTTCGAGAAGAAAGATCACTTTTCCCGCCTCCCTTTCCTGCGTACAGCTCCGGGTTTTCTATAGCATATCACGTGCAGCGCCGCTTGTAAAATGGATTTAACGTGGATTTAACGTTGCCTTGCTTTTGGATTTAACCTGCGCGCGGTACACTGATATACGGATGCTTTAACTTGATAACTTTGTAAAGGAATCGATGGCTGTGGGTATTTCCAACCTTTTGGCGCTGCTCGGCGGCGTGGCGCTGTTTCTTTTCGGCATGGGGCTTATGGGCGACAGTCTGAAGCTCGTCGCCGGGCAGCGGCTCGAACTCATCCTCTACCGGCTCTCCAATACGCCGCTCAAGGGCGTGCTGCTCGGCACTGCCGTCACCGCCGTGATCCAGTCCTCGTCGGCCACGTCCGCGATGGTCGTCGGCTTTGTAAACTCCGGCATGATGAGACTCTCGCAGGCGATCGGCATCGTGCTCGGCGCGAACATCGGCACATCCGTAACGGGCTGGATTCTCTGCCTTTCGTATATCAGCAGCAGCGACGCGCTCTCGCTTTTGAGTTCCTCGACGATCACGGCCATTGCCGCCATCACCGGTATCCTGCTGCGGATGCTCGGGAAAACGTCGCAGAATCGGCACACCGGCGATATTCTGCTCGGCTTTGCCGTTTTGATGTACGGCATGAACGCGATGAGCGGCGCAGTGTCTCCGCTGCGCGAGAGCGAGGGCTTTCTCCGGCTGATGACGATGTTTGAAAATCCGATCCTCGGCATTCTCATCGGCACGCTCATCACCGCCGTTTTGCAGTCGAACTCCGCCTCCGTCGGTATTTTGCAGGCGCTCTCCGTTACCGGGACGGTCTCGTTTGCAACGGCGTTTCCGATGATCATGGGCATGGGCATCGGCGCGGCGGTGCCGGTGCTCGTCTCCGCCATCGGCGCAAACCGCGACGGGCGGCGTACCGCGCTCATCTATCTTTTCACCGGCATTTTCGGCACCGTCATTTTCTCTGTGCTCTTCTATGGCATCAACGCCTTTTTCCCCTTCCCGTTCATGGAAACCGCGCTCGGTCCGGTCGGCATTGCGATGGTCAACTCGCTTTTCCGTATCGGCTCGATCCTGATCCTTTTCCCGTTCCTGCGCCAGCTCGAGGCGTTCACCGGAAAGCTCATTCCCGAAAAGGCCTCGGAAAAATACAACGAGCTCACCGCGGGCATCGAACGGCTGGAAGAGCGCTTTCTCGTCCACCCCGCGCTCGCCATCGAGCAGTGCCGCCTGACGATCAACGCCATGGCGCTGCGCGCGCAGGACAACCTCGTCGCCGCGCTTGAGCTTATGAAGCATTTCTCCCAGAAGGGCTTCCAGCAGGTCTCGGACATGGAGGACGCCGTCGACCAGTATGAGGATCATCTCGGCACATATCTCGTTAAATTCACCGGGCGCGAGCTTTCGCAGGCGCAGAACGAGGAGGTATCCAAGTTCCTGCATACCATCGGTGATTTTGAACGCATCAGCGACCACGCAATGAATCTCGCCGAGGTCGCGCGCGAAATCTACGAAAAGGACATCTGCTTCAGCGACGCCGCGCAGCGCGAGCTGGACGTGCTCCGCATTGCGGTGAGCGAGATCGTGTCGCTTGCCGTCGGCGCGTTCGTCGGAAACGATCTCGAAATGGCGTTTCGCGTCGAGCCGCTCGAGGATACGATCGACGGATTGTGCGACGAGCTCAAGCTCCACCACATCATCCGTTTGCAGGACGGCTCCTGCACGCTCTCCATGGGGTTTGTCTTTAACGATCTTCTCACAAATTACGAGCGTATTGCCGACCATTGCTCCAACATTGCCGTGGCGATGATCGAGCTTGAGTCCGACAGCTTCGATACCCACGAATATCTCAGGAGCCTACGCGAGATGAAAACGCAGAAATATCTGCAGTACGCAGAGGAATACGGCAGAAAATTTGCGCTCTGACGGCGTGCGGCCTTGTTTTTTCCGCGGAAAAACTGTATAATGAATATAGACACGATCCCCCTGTCGGAATGCTTTCTCTTCTTTCCGCCGGCGCGGTATTGTGTCTTTTTATCATGGTAAGCCGTGTAAGGAGGCGCGTTTATGGGTTTTCTTCGGGATTTTCTGGATTCACATACCAGCATAGACTGGAACGGCGACGGGAAAATCGACTGTTGGGACGATGCTCTGGAAGTAGCGATGCTGACGCAGATGCTGGACGACGACGCGCGCGAGGAGCGTATCCGCAAGATCGTCGATGCCATCGTGCGCCGCGGCACCTGCCATATCGGAAACGAGGAATTTGAAGAGCTGTGCCGGCAGGAAGGGCTGCGCGCGGAAGACTTTGACCAGAGCGATATCGACGAGATCCAGCGGCGGCTGGATCGGTACTGAGCCGCTCCGCGGGAGATAGAGACCGCATACACGCAAAAAGCTCACGGATCGGGTCCGTGAGCTTTTTGTTTGTCCTTATGTGTCAAAGTCCCTCGTCTTCCACGAACTGATAGAAGGCGTTTTCTTCGGCCAGATCCTCGTCGCGGACCGTGCCGACGGGCGCGGTATAGATGATATACTCCTCCTCGCCGTCAAGCCCGAAGAGATCGCAGCATTTCTCATGCTGGAAAGCGCCGATACCGCACGTTCCGAGCCCCAGAGCGGTGCAGGCCGTATAGAGCGCCTGTCCCACATGGCCGGCGTCGATGAGCGCGATGCGGTGGGCGTAGATGCCGTAGCGCCACTCCGCGCGGTAGGGAACGACCGACCAGTAGAATACCACGTTGGCTTTGGCCGCCCATTTCTGGCCGCACAGCGTCTGATTTATGGTCTCCGGGATGTCTCCGATCGGGTGCAGGAACTCGAGCGCATGGAGCATCGGCAGATAATGGTACGCGCCGGGCCGCAGCCCCTCCACGCTCCGGACGATCAGATATGTTTCGAACTCGTGGCGCGCGCCGCCGCACGGGACGGTGCGGATAGTGGCATATGCCCTGCCGCGGATCTTCTTGATGCCCTGCGTCGCCCACAAAAGGAACGAGAGCTCGTCCGGCGTCATGGTTTCGCCGGTATAGATCCGGGCGCTCCGCCGGTCGCGGATGAGGCTGACGAGATCGTTTTTGAGTGCGAGACCGGAAAAGTCTCTCGTGAGAGCGACGCGTCCGCTCTCCTCCGCCATGGGCGCTTTCGCAAGCGGCGGCTGCGGCAGCTTCCGGTCCTGATCGGACTCGAACGCTTCCTCGTAGGGATCCCGCTCCAGCGGGCTTTTGAGAAAGTCCCGTCCCTTTTGAATGATCTCCTTCTGAATGGCTTCGTCCAGCATGAGGATTCTCCTTTCCGAATCAGGCAAAACGCAAATCAGATCGCTCCGGTAGCGTCACGCAGCCAGGCGCGCTCGTCTTCTGTGAGATACGGCGCAATGGTTTCGTACACGGCCGCGTGGTACTCGTTGAGCCAGCGGCGCTCGGTCACGGTGAGGGCGTTAACGTCGATCGCGTCGAGGTCGATCGGCGCGCAGGTGAGATTTTGGAAGTACATGAACTGGCCGAACTCGTTTTTGACGCCCTTCCGGCAGAGCAGCTCGCTCTCGATGCGGATGCCATAGGCGTCCTCGACATAGAGACCCGGCTCGTCGGTCGTAATCATGCCCTCTTCGAGAACGCTCCCCTCGCTGCGCTCCGGCGACTGCCGCCAGCGGAAGCCGTTCGGACCCTCGTGGACGTTCAGGATATGGCCGACGCCGTGGCCGGTGCCGTGCTTATAGTCCAGATCGGCCTCCCACAGCGGCTCGCGGGCAAGAATGTCGAGATTCAGCCCCGAGCAGCCGTGGAGGAAGCGGGCGTTCGCCAGATGCAGATGCGAGCGGAGGACGCGCGTGAAGTCGGCGCGCTCGGCGTCCGTCACGGGGCCGAGGGCGATGGTGCGGGTGATGTCGGTCGTACCCTCGAGATAGTGTCCGCCGGAGTCCACGAGCAGCAGGCCGTGCGCTTCGAGCGGGATATCCGTCTCCGGCGTGGGGGCGTAGTGGATGATGGCGGCGTGCGCGCCGTAAGCGCAGATGGTGTCAAAGCTGAGATCGAGAAAGCCCTCCTGCTCGGCGCGGCGCGCGGCGAGATAGTCGGAGGCGGAAAGCTCGGTCATCGGCGTCTTGCCGATGTTCTTCTTGAGCCAGTAGATGAATTTCGTCACGGCGACGCCGTCCTTGATGTGGGCGTTGACCGTGTTCTTCTGCTCGGTCTCATTCTTGATGGACTTCATAAGCACGGAGGGGTTCGTCTCGTCCACGGTTTTGACGCCCTCGCAAAGTCCGGAGACGAGGCGGTAGTTGCACACACCCTTGTCGAGCAGCACCGTCTCTCCGGCGGGGATGGCAGCAGCGTAGTCATAGAAGCTGTCATAGGGACGCGTTTCGATGCGGTTTTCGGCGAGATAGGCGCGCAGCTCCTCGGTGAGAACCGCGTCCTGTACGAACCAAAGGCACGTTTCCTCCGTGAGTGCGAGATAGGAGAGAACGACGGGGACATAGTCGATATCTCCGCCGCGGACGTTCAGCAGCCATGCAATGTCGTACAGCGACGTGAGCAGATGGACGGATGCGCCCTGCTTTTTCATCTCTTCCCGCACGGCCGCGAGCTTATCTGCGGTGGAACGGCCGGAGTATTCCGCCGTGAGAATGCGCACGGCCGCGTGCGGCAGCTCGGGGCGGTCGTCCCAGATAAGGCCGACAAGGTCTTCGCCGACGGCGAGCTTTCCGTGCTTTTCCTCCGCCAGCGCGAGGAACGCGGCGCCGAGGCGCGCGTTGATGACGCGCCCGTCAAAGCCGAGCGTACCGCCCTCCGGCAGCGCCGAGCGCAGGTATTCCATGACCGTGGGCACGCCCTCTTCGCCCATGCGGTAGAGCGTCACGCCGGTATTTTCGAGCTGGTGCTTTGCCTGAAGAAAATAGCGCGCGTCCGTCCAGAGCCCGGCCTCGGTCATTGTTATAATGGCCGTGCCGGCGCTGCCGGTGAAGCCGGTGATATAGGCGCGCGCCTTGAAGTGCGCGCCGACGTATTCGGATTCATGGAAATCCGCCGTGGGGACAACGTACACGTCGATACGGCGCCGTTCCATTTCCCGGCGCAGCCGGGAGAGTCTTTCAGGGATCATGGTTGTTCCTCCTTTGTATTTTCAGACCCGCCGTTCGGCGGTGACGAAGATGCGGTCTTTGCGCGAGCGGCCGCCGGTGCCGGTGACGGTGCCCTTGCCTTTGCCGCGCACGGAGATGACGTCGCCGTCGTGAACGGCGGCGTCCGGGTGCAGGCACGGTACATAGTTGAGCGATACGCTGCCGAGACGGATGAGCTCCGCGGCGCTCGTGCGGGAGATGTGGAAAAGGCCCGCGGTCACGGCGTCGAGCCGGAGACTTTGGACCGTGAAGCTCAGTGTCTCGGTCTTTGTCTCTTCCTCCGGGACGTCCGCGAGGGCGATTTCCTCGCCCCGGACGGTATACCGTCCGGCGCGGTCAAGCTCCGCGAGCGTTTTTACGACGCTCGGCAGGCAGAACACCCACGCCTCCGTGCCCCGGATGCGGATGTCCCCCACCCACTCGCGGCGCACGCCGAGAGCGAGCAGCGCGCCGAGATAATCCCGGTGGCCCGGCTCGCCGAAGAAGCTGCGGAAATGCACCGCGCTGATATACTCCGAAGGCTCAAACTCCTCCGCCGTGAGGTAAAACGGAAGGAAGAACGCGCATACGCGCTCGCAGTCCGTCCCGCCGCCGGAACAGACGACGGCCGTGCCGCGCAGCGAGGGGGCGTTTTGCAGCTCCGCGCGCTCCGCCGGGGTGAGAAAGGCGGTCGCCGTCACCGACGAGGTGCGCTCACAGCGCGCGGCAAGATCCTCCGCGCGCCGGATAAAATCGTTCGTTTCCATGGCTGTGATTATATCACGCTGACTTTGGGTTGACAATGCAAAAAGACCGCAGAACATTGGCGGGTGTTCATAAGACAGTTGACAGCCACAGCGGTTTGCACCGCTGTGATTGTTCTTGTATTCTATCCCGTTAGTGATAATATGGATTTAAATGTATCATCGAAATCGGAATTTGGAGAGATGTACGATGAAAATCAGCATTGCGGATTATGAAGATTACCTATTTGATCATTATAAGAGCCATGGTATTGATACCAGCTTGTTTATGAAATTAGTTGAAGAAGTAGGTGAAGTTGCAGAAGTTCTAAATAAACGGGACGGGAGAAAGGCTTCTGTTAACGAAGATTTGAAATCTCAATTAGCCAATGAATTGGTGGATATTATTCATTACGCTTTTGCGATTGCATCATTAAACCAAATCAACTTGAATGATGTTATTCTGGAGAAAGATAAAAAGGCCTCAATAAAATATCATCACGAAAGAAACCTTGAGCAGTTTATGTCCAAACGATAAAATCCAGTTTGTCGAAGAGACGCAAGTGCGCACTTCTATACACCTTTCGGCGTAGTGCGTGGAGTGCAGTACTTGGCTCTCCCTTTGGGAGAGCTGGCGGCGAAGCCGACTGAGAGGGAAAAATATGACCATACCAAAGGACAACAGCCAACTGGAAAACGCCCGGCGGCTTCGCAGAGAAATGACTCCCCATGAGCGCAAGCTTTGGTATCTTTTTCTTCGCAAATATCCGGTAAAAATTTACAAACAGCGAATCATTGGCAAATTCATTGTGGACTTTTACTGTGCTTCTGCAAAGCTGGTTATTGAAGTAGATGGCTCCCAGCATTATGAGCCTCAGGGGATGGCGTATGATGTAGAACGCTCCGCATTTTTATCCGCTCTGGGCTTAGATGTTTTGCGATTTTCCAACCGGGATATTGACAGAGATTTTCGTGGTGTGTGCGAACAAATTGATCTTACCATTCAAAACAGGCAGGAAAGCCCTCTCAGTCACCTTCGGTGACAGCTCTCCCAGAGGGAGAGCCAAGGCATCTGCCTGCAACTGCGCCATAGGTCACAATAGCATAAGAAACGGAGCGCATCTGTACCGATACGCTCCGTTAACTGTCTTACGAACACCCCAAGAATTTCCGCGGTCTTTTTTGCGCTGAAATACTTCGCCGAGTCTGCTCCCGCAGGAGCAAGCAAGCCGGGCTCCGTTTCCCCGGCGGCGTGTGCGTCGGAGGAAAACCCTCCCGGCCCGCCGCCGTGCGCGCTGCGGCAAGCCACTGTCCTCCCAGACAAGCCCCTCAACAGAGTGTGGTTTGTTTGAAGCGTCAGCCGTAATCCTGCGTCGCAACAAACGCCTCGTGCTCGGCGAGCGTGGCAAAGAAGCGCATGCTCTTCGTTTCCATATCGAGCGCGAAGTAGTAATACCCGGTCTGTTCGGGGTTGAGCGCGGCCTCGATGGACTTCATGCCGGGGTTGCAGATCGGTCCGGGCGGCAGGCCCTGATAAAGATAGGTGTTGTACGGGCTGTCGGTGGCCTGAATGAGTTCGGTAGACATTGTTGTCTCGCCGGTCTCGCGAATGGCGTATACGACCGTGGAGTCAAGCTGCAGCGGCATGCCGATATTCAAGCGGTTATAGATGACCGAGGCGATCGTCGCGCGCTCGGCATCGTTCGCGGCCTCGCGCTCAATGAGCGATGCGACCGTTATCACCTGCTTGAACGTCAGATTCAGAGCCTGCGCCTTCTGCCACATTTCGTCCGTGATGCGGTAATGGAAGTTCGAGAGGAATTTGTTGATCGCGCTCGACGCCTGCATTCCCTGATAGAAGTAATACGTATCCGGGAAGAGGAAGCCCTCGAGCCGGTAGGGATCGCCCGTTCCCACACCCTCAAGGAACGCGTAGGAGAACTCGGCGTCCGCCGCGGCGGCATAGAGATCTTCCCTGCTGCACACGCCGTTTTCCTCGAGCTTGGCGAATACCTGGTCGAGGTTGTAGCCCTCCGGGAACATGACGAGCGTCTGGAGCTGCGAGTCCGCGCCGGTCTGCATCTTTTTGACAAGCGCGCGATAGTCCAGATTTGTCGTGAGCGCATACGTTCCGGGGCTGACCTGCATCTCCGCGTTCGAGAAGCGCGAGTAGAGCTGGAAGAGCCACTTGTAATTGATGAGGCCGTAGTCCTTCAAAATGCCGGCCACGGTATTCATGTCCGCTACGCGGACGGTTTTCGTGCCGGTGACGTTGCCGTCATCGTCCGTCACATCCACGGTTTTCTGGGTAAAAGCGCTCTCCGGCAGCGTGATCTCCACGCTCTCCGCGCTCTTGTTGAGCGCGAGCACGTCCGAAGCCGCCATCCAGCCGAACACCGCGAGAAGAACGCTTGCGCAGAGGATGAACGCGGCATACATGATGCCGCCCATACATCCGATGCGCCCGTCGCGCCGGGAGCGGATCGGCATATACGCCCGCTCCGCCTCGCGCGGGTCCAGCTCGGCGTCAACCGGCTGGAGCGCGGTTTTCTTCTTTTTTGGTTCAGGCTCCGGCTTTCTTTCGGGTCGGGCCGTCCGGATGGAGCGTGCCGGCTTTTTCTTTGCCGGCTTG
>OLSB01003500.1_pt1 | contig 11310 bp, 10 predicted proteins | sample 1672071 | NCBI WGS metagenome assembly OLSB01 (sample SAMEA3136642, study PRJEB25190) | human gut metagenome | biome: human gut; feature: human-associated habitat; material: faeces | place: Austria | collected 2013
TGCGGTTTGTCGGACACATTCCGTGGATTGTCAAAACGTGGAAGAGACACGGAATCCGATGCAAAAATCCGACAGGAAGAAATGTACGCATTTTTTTCAACGAATGTTCCAGCTACATTTCCATCTGAAATCGAAGGGCATGATCTGTTTTCCATTATAGTACTTACCACGTAAAAAGGGACTGACCGCTTTATGCGGCAGTCCCTTCTTTTATGATTCTTAGGCGGATTGTTCGCAGCAATTATGCCTGCGGACCAGCAGATACAAGTGCCTTACCAGCATCGTTGCCTTCGTATTTTGCGAAGTTCTTAACGAATCTTGCAGCCAGATCCTTAGCCTTTGTCTCCCAATCGGAAGCATTTGCGTAGGTATCACGCGGATCAAGGATTCCAGAATCAACACCCGGAAGCTCTGTCGGAACCTCGAAGTTGAAGTATGGAATCGTCTTGGTCGGAGCAGTCTTGATGGCGCCGTTTAAGATGGCATCGATGATACCACGGGTATCCTTAATGGAGATACGCTTGCCTGTGCCGTTCCATCCTGTGTTAACAAGATATGCCTTAGCACCGCTCTTCTCCATCTTCTTAACAAGCTCCTCAGCGTACTTGGTCGGATGCAGCTCAAGGAATGCCTGTCCGAAGCAAGCGGAGAAAGTAGGAGTCGGCTCAGTGATACCGCGCTCTGTACCAGCAAGCTTTGCTGTGAATCCAGACAGGAAGTAGTACTGTGTCTGCTCCGGTGTCAGGATAGATACTGGCGGAAGTACGCCGAATGCATCTGCGGACAGGAAGATAACGTTCTTTGCTGCCGGTGCAGAAGAGATCGGGCGAACAATGTTCTGAATGTGATCGATCGGGTAAGATACACGGGTGTTCTCGGTTACGCTCTTGTCTGCGAAATCGATCTTGCCGTTTGCATCCAGAGTAACGTTCTCAAGAAGTGCGTTACGTTTGATTGCATTGTAGATATCCGGCTCGGAATCCTTGTCAAGGTTGATAACCTTAGCATAGCATCCACCCTCGAAGTTGAATACACCGTTGTCATCCCAGCCGTGCTCGTCATCACCGATCAGAAGACGCTTCGGGTCTGTGGAAAGTGTTGTCTTACCTGTACCGGAAAGACCGAAGAAGATAGCGGTATTCTCGCCGTTTAAGTCTGTGTTTGCAGAGCAGTGCATGGAAGCCATACCCTTGAGCGGAAGGAAGTAGTTCATCATGGAGAACATACCTTTCTTCATCTCTCCGCCGTACCAGGTATTAACGATAACCTGCTCTTTGCTTGTGATGTTGAACATAACAGCAGTCTCGGAATTCAGACCTAACTCTTTGTAGTTCTCAACTTTTGCCTTGGAAGCGTTGTATACAACGAAATCCGGCTCAAAGTTCTCAAGCTCCTCAGCGGTTGGCTTGATGAACATGTTGGTTACAAAGTGTGCCTGCCAAGCTACCTCAACGATGAAACGGATAGCCATACGGGTATCTTTGTTTGCACCGCAGAATGCATCAACTACGAAAAGTCTCTTGTTGGAGAGCTCTTTGATAGCGATGTCCTTTACTGCATTCCAGGCTTCCTGGGTAGCCGGGTGGTTATCATTCTTATACTCATCGGAGGTCCACCATACAGTGTCCTTGGAGTTTTCATCTACAACGATGAATTTGTCTTTTGGAGAACGACCTGTATAGATACCGGTCATAACGTTCACTGCACCCAGCTCGCTGACCTGTCCTTTTTCGTAGCCTTTCAGCTCCGGTTTGGTCTCCTCTTCAAATAACATCTCATAAGAAGGATTGTACACAACTTCTGTGGTTCCGGTAATACCGTACTTGCTTAAATCGATTGTTGCCATCTTATTAAACCTCTTTCCTTTCATATTTATATGGTAAACACCTGCGGATAGCAGGCTTTACGATATCTTTTCCGGGATGCTGGAATTTGCCAACTTCCCCTACCATAATTATACATAGTTAACTCATAAAATCAATAAAAAATTGTTAAAATTTTAGCAAATTCTGTATAGAAATGGGAGAGGAAAAGAGGGGGAACCTGCGGCGGGAGGCGTTGACAGTACAGAAGGGATTCGGTATAATCCAAAAGAGTTCAAAACAGGAGTTTATCGGCAGAGATATGAAGTTCCATGGAAAAGAGAGGCCGCGGCAGACAGCCGTGGCTTTTGCACTATAATATAGAAAGAAGTGGGTTTTAATTATGAGGTATCAGATCAGACACGCACGCGTCCAGTTCGGTGGGGACGTGATTCTGCGGGACGTCAATTTTAAGGTACACGACAGGGAAAAAATTGCGGTTGTGGGGCGCAACGGCTGTGGAAAGACGACCCTGCTAAAGCTGATTGCCGGGGATATAGAGATGAGCAACTTAGACAGTGACGAGGAGTGCGGCATCACGATGGCGGGAGGCCAGGAGATCGGTTTCCTGCGGCAGGTCAACTTTGTGGACGCGGAGGTGACCGTGGAGGACGAATTAAAAAAAGTTTTTGTACCGGTGTTTGCCTGTGAGGAGCGCATGAAAGAGCTGGAGGAGCAGATGAAGACGGCGGCAGAGACAAAGGAGACTGCGCCGGATGGGGCGCTCCTGCGCGAGTATGACAGATTGCAGAAGCAGATGGAGGCGATGCGGGGATATTCCTGGCGCAGGGATATGGAGACGATGTTCCAGCGGTTTGGATTTGCACTGGAGGATCTGCGGCGTCCGATCGGCAGTTTTTCCGGAGGGCAGCAGACGAAAGTGGCGTTTATAAAGCTGCTTCTGACGCGCCCGGATATCATGCTGCTCGACGAGCCGACGAACCATCTGGATCTGCCGACAATCGAGTGGCTGGAAAATTATCTGAAAGGCTATGACAAAGCGGTCGTGATCGTGTCGCATGACCGGATGTTTCTGGACAAGGTGGCGGATGTGACCTATGAGATCGAGTATCACGAGATGAAGCGCTATCCGGGAAACTACACGTATTTCATGCAGCGCAAGCAGGAGGATCTCATCAAGCAGGAGAAGGATTACGAGGAACAGCAGAAAGAGATCAAACGGCTGACGGACTGGATTGAAAAGTGGAAGAACACACCGACCAAGGTGGCGGCGACGCGCTCAAAACGCATGGCGATCGAGCACATGGTGAAGATTGAGAAGCCGAGACGCTTTGATACGCGCGCATTTCACGGGCGGTATACGCCGCGTATCGAGAGCTACACCAATGTGATTCAGGCAAAAGACCTCTCCATCGGCTATGATGCACCGCTGGCAGAGGTGTCCTTTTTGCTGCAGAAAAAGGAGCGTCTGGCGATCATCGGGGAGAATGGCAAGGGAAAATCTACATTATTAAAGACACTGATCGGAGAACTGCCGGCACTTGGCGGCAGCTTCAAATTCGGGCAGAACGTGGAGTGGGGGTATTTTGACCAGCAGAAAGCGGTGATGGAGCAGGCACCGCCCCAGCAGACCGTGCTTGAGAATTTCTGGGCAGCGTATCCGGGGTACCTGCGCGAGGAGGTGCGCAGCGCGCTCGGCGGCTTTTTATTTTCCGGGGAGGATGTGGAGAAAAAAATGGGGCAGCTCTCCGGTGGGGAGAAGGTGCGTCTCGCACTGTGCAAAATGCTTCAGACCAGACCGAATCTTCTGATCCTGGATGAGCCGACGAACCATATGGACATCATCGGAAAAGAAGCGTTAGAGCAGATGCTGCGCGAGTACGAGGGGACGGTGCTGTTCGTGTCGCACGACCGCTATTTTATCAGCAGGATCACCACGGGCATTCTGGAATTTTCCGGGGACGCCGTGAGGCAGTATGCGATGAATTATGAGGAATACCTCGCAGAGAAGCAGAAGTGTGCAGGCGGCGTGGCAGCGAATGCGGGAAGCGCCGCAGGGCGGAACGCGGGAGGCACCGCAGAACGGAACGCGGGCAGCAAAGGAACAGGCGGCGTGGCAGCGGAAGCGGGAAATGCCGCAGGACGGAACATGGGAAGTGCCGCAGGACAGGGAGCCCATGTGAGAGGGGCGGCGGATACCGGCAGTGTTCCGACGCTCTCGGATGTTTTTGACAAGAAGACCTATTACAATCCGGGCAAGGTGCGCTCCCGGCTGCAGCGCCAGAAGGAAAAGTATGAGCGGATGCTTGCGGAGAGCGAGGAGAAGCTGGCGGAGCTTCAGATGCAGATGTTAGATCCGGCGCTTGCGAGTGATTATCCGAAGCTGATGGAACTGCAGAGCGCTGTGGATGCGGAGGAAGCCAACCAGGACAGTCTGCTGGAGCGGATGCTTGAGACGGAGACAGAACTGGCGGAGTACGAAGAAACATAGGAGATGAATGCAGTGTGTCTGAATACAAAGACAGCAGGGAGAAACGGGTTACGCTTCTTTTTCCATCCGCTTTAATTCCGGCAGCACTGTAGACAACATTGTTATAAAGCATAGACTTCCACCGATGACGTTTGATACCGGTTCTGCGGCAAAGACACCGTCTGTTCCCATGCCGAAAGCATAAGGAAGAAGATAGGTCAGCGGCACGACGATGAACACTTTGCGCAGCAGGGAGAAAAAGATGGCGTGCTTTTTCTTATTCAGGGATTTGAAGACGGTCTGTCCGATGTACTGCAGATCCATGAAAATAAATGCGGCAAAGTAAAGCTTTAATGAGGGAATGGCGTCAGCAACCAGTGCGGCATCCGAACTGAAAATGCCGATCAGCGCCCGCGGGGCAAGGATGATGCTGCTCCACATGACGGCGGTATAGAGCAGAATCAGGAGGGCGAGGGTCAGGATCGCTTTTCGCACGCGGTCCGGCCGTCTTGCACCGTAATTGTAACTTAAGATCGGCGAGGTTCCCTCATTGATCGCGTAGATCGGTGTTTCCACCATCTGCCGGACGCTTGAGATGATGGTCATGACGGAGATGTAGACATCGCCGCCGGTTGCACCGAGGACATTGTTGCAGAAAATGGATACCAGACTGTTCGTGAGCTGCATGATAAATCCGGCGGTGCCGAGGCTTATAATGTTTTTTGCTTCGACCAGACTGGATTTCCACTCAGCCGGGCGCAGCAGCCGCACCTTATATTCCGCGCGCCGGTGTAGAAAGCGGATCACATAGAGCGCGGACAGCGTCTGGGAGAGAACGGTGGCAAGTGCGGCACCGGTGATTCCCAGATGAAAGACAAAAATAAAAAGCGGATCTAAGAGAAAATTGGTCACGGCACCGATGGCAACCGAGAGCATGCCGGCGACGGAGTACCCCTGCGCGTTGATAAAGGGGTTCATACCGGTGGCAATCATGGACGGCAGCGTGCCGAGCAGATAGATCATCAGGTAAGGATAGGCGTATGGCAGGGCGGCATCCGAGGCGCCGAACAGCTTAAGAATTGGCGCTGCAAACAGCAGGCCGGCTGCCATCAGCACCAGAGCGCCGGCGCACAGCATGGTAAATGAGGTATTCATGATCTGACCGGCTTTTTTGGTATCTCCGCCGCCGCGGCTGATTGAGAAAAGCGGGGCGCCGCCGCTGCCGAAAAGATTGCTGAAGGCGGTGATGATGACAATGATTGGAAAACAGAGTCCGACGGCGCCGAGCGCTGTGGTGCCGACATCCGGGATGCGGGCAATATAGATCCGGTCTACAATATTGTAGAGCAGGCTTAAGAGCTGTGCGACCAGCATGGGAAGGGCGGCTCCTAAAATATTTCCGGTGATGGTTCCATGTTCAAAATCGATTCGTTTCATATGATAAACTTCCTTTATGTATCTGCGCGGATTTGTTGTTGCTTTACGCTGCAATCCAGTATACCATGATTTAGAACAGATGAAAAATATTGTTTGGATGAGAACTGATCAGACGGGAAGAGAGTGGAAACGGAGGATGGGACGGGGACCGGAAAAGTTACCGTGTACCCGGTGTTTTCCGGAATTGAACTATACTACAATGACATGCACATGGCGTACTGCAACAAGGAGCAGAAGACTGTGTATGGGACTGCCCTGTTTTCTTACTAATAAAAATAGAAAAACAGGGCAGTTTTTTGTGGAGGGAAAGGAGAGAGAGATGGATGTGGAGATAAAAAAGTGAATGCGATTGTGGCTCGCATGGAAGAAAGGATAACAGACACAAGTTTAATTGTGGAAAACAGGAACACCTGTGATGACAATTCTCCGACGGTACCGCTGACGGAGAAGCAGATTGCAGAATTACGTGCGTGTGCAGCAAAGTAGGTTCTGATGTGTCCAGGAGTGCGTTCTTTCTTTTTGCGTAGGAGTGTGCTATACTCGGTGACAAATGAGGTTTGATGAGAGGCTTGCTGCGCAAAAGCGGGAGAGGAGCAACATGTTATATTACCGGGAGATCAGTTTAAAAGATCAAAGAAAATGTCTTTTGAAAAATGCGGAACGGGCGGATGCAGCGGCGTTTCTGCACTATTTTACACAGGCACACGCGGAGACGGATTTTCTGACAACGTATGCGGACGAAGGGACGCACTCGGTGGAGGACATGGAAGAACGGCTTGCCGCGCAAAAGGCGAGCCGCACGGAGATTGAGATCTGTGCATTTGTGGACGGCATCCTCGTGGGATCGGCGGGAAACCATGCGCTTAGTACGCGCGAGAAGCTAAGGCACCGCGCGGATTTCGGCATCAGTATCCTGCGGGAATACTGGGGACAGGGAATCGGCGCGGCGCTGACCGGCGCCTGCATTGACTGCGCGAAAGAAGCCGGATTCCGGCAGCTGGAACTTGAGGTGGTCGGTGACAATGAGAACGCAGTGAGACTGTATAAGAAGTATGGGTTTATGGAATATGGAAGAAATCCGCGGGGCTTTCTGACTCGCGACGGCAGATGGCAGGAACTCGTGCTGATGCGGTTGGAACTGGAAGATGTGGGTGCGCGGGAAAATAATGCGGTCTGAGGTGGAAGTACAGATGCGCGGGAAAGCAGTGCGGTCTGGGCTGGAAGATGCGGATGCGCAGAAAAGCGGTGCGGTCTGAGGTGGAAGATGCAAAGGCGCAGAAAATGATGCGGGGAATGGAGAGAGCGATGTTTTTTAAGGAAGATACGACGTTTAATGATATTCGGGATAAATCGCTGCAGCAGTGGTTGGATGAGATGGAGCAGCATGAGGACGTGGCGGTCCGGGGCGGCGTAAAGCTGACAAGAGAGTATGTGCAGTATTTGAAGGATGAGATCGGAAGACTCCGGCATGAGAATGAAGTAAAGAATGCATATTTGAAAAAGCTGCGGGAGAAGAAGTAGGAGGTACAGAACGTGCCGGAGAATACAAATATCATTTTCTTTGATGAATATAAAAAGCTGGATAAACTTTGTTCGGAAATGTACGGTAAAAACAGCGGCGGAGTTACATGTTATCTGAATGATATGATGGCTGTTCCGGTCATGCAGAGAAACAGGATTCCGAAATGGAATCAGACATATGACAGGCTTAGAGAACTAAGACATATAAGGAATCAGATGGCACACGGGGAAGGTTCGTTTGAGGATTATCCCTGCAGTGAAGAAGATGTTTTATGGCTTTTCGAGTTCCGGAGTAAGATCATGCATATCTCGGATCCACTGGCTGTATATCGAAGACAGACAGAGGGAAGCACGCATGCCACCCGCGCAAAAGGAGAGCACCAGCTGGCTGTAGATCACTGGCAGACAGAAGAAAGTATGCATGCAGCCCGCGCAAAAGAAGATTTCCTGCTGGCTGTAGATCAAAGCCAGACGGAGAGAAATATTGCAGATCATCAAAGAATAAAAATGGATAACGTGGAAGTGATCGACCAGGAAGAAAATGATTCTTTTGAGAAAGAACATAGCATGTTAAAGGAGATTGCCGTTTTCGGATTGATTGTGCTGATCGTTGCAGCTACCGTGTTGATCTTTGGCAATGTGTATATGAAATATTTTCTGCTTTCATAATTAGCGGAGTGAGGAAATAAATAAGCGGGTATCAAGAGAAAGAGGGTTAAAGCAATGAAATATCAGTCGGTTGCCATTCTTGGCGCAGGAGCAGTGGGTTCTTATGTCATGTGGGGGCTTGCAAAAAAGAAAGAGATTGATCTGTGCGTAGTCGCATCGGGAGCGCGGAAGGCGCGCTATGAGAGGGATGGCTTTGTCATTAACGGGCAGGTATACCACCCCGCTGTCAGGACGCCGGAGGAGGCTGCTGGTGTCGATCTTTTCATCGTTGCAACCAAGTATCAGGCACTTCGCCCGGCACTTGGCGATATTCGGACTGTAGTCGACGGACACACGACAGTGATGAGTCTGATGAACGGCGTGGACAGCGAGGAGATCATCGGAGAGGTCATTGATCCGTCCCAAATTGTCCATTCATTGATCAAGGTTGCCTCGGAGCGAAAGGGCAATCAGGTGGTATTCGATCCGGAGACGACCATCGGTATTGTATATGGAGAGGCAGATATTAGCAGAAGCACCGGACGCATTGAGGCGCTGAATGATCTTTTCGCGGATACAGGGCTGCACTACCGTGCAACAGACGTCATCCTCACGGAGATCTGGAGCAAATTCCGGCTCAACGTACCGAACAACCAGGCACAGGCGATGGTGGGGTGCGGGGTAGGCGCCTACCGTGACAGTGAGCATGTGGCATTTTTTGCGGGACCGGCTGCGGGAAGAGGTGGACCGGATCGCGGAGAAAAAGGGGATCGATTTTGACAAGGTGGATACCTCGTCCACTTTCGGCAGTAAGGTGCGGGATCGGGCGCGCTATTCCACGCTGCAGGATCTGGATGCGGGGCGGCACACGGAAGTGGACATGTTCGCCGGCGCGGTGGTGCGCATGGGGCGTGAACTGGGGATCCCGACACCGTACAATGAGTTTACTTATCATATGATAAAGGCACTGGAGGAGAAAAACGACGGGAAGTTTGATTATGAGTAAGAGATGGGGAAAATAGGATAAGAAGAATGACGGGAAGTCCGATGGGAAATGATCGGATTTCCCGTTTTTTATTTTATAGGAAAATGCGCCCTATGAAGTAAAAGGCTCCGCGGGGATCGCACTGTGGCGATGACAAAGGATGTCGCAAGAGGCAGGAGCGATCTGTCGCAGGGAAAGAATCCTGAAAGAGGATATGCCTTTTATGGAAAATACTAATTTTAGAAACATAAAATGTAGTTTGACGATGGTGTGGATATGGTATATGCTATATGTAGGTTTGTAGATATGAGATTGGATTGGTTTAGAGGATAAGAGAAAGATGTTAGCAGAGGCGCAGGTATTTGAAAATAATTCGATATATGTATATTTTTTGTCGTGTATTGTAATTTTTAGTTACCAGCATTTTACAAAGAGACAAAAGATATCATTGATTTATGCAACAACTATTGCAATGGAACTTATTTCAAAATATAGTTGGACACTTACATTAGTTATGCTGCTTATTTCGATGTTCATTTTGGAAGAGTACTTGTCTGATGATAAGGTAAAGTGCGAATTGCTTGGTAATGTCTGGTATAAAATGATTGATTTTACATATCAGTTTATTTTTATCGATGCGGGAATAGGTATTGTCATAAATATAATTGTATCGGATGAGCGCCTTTGTGGTTTTTTGAGAGAAATACCGATAGATGGATTCTACGGTGTGAATATAGGTATTTTGCTGATTACAATTCACATGCTTAATACATCAAAATTTGGCTTATATGATTTTCAAACGATAAAGAGACATTTTGATCAATTCGATGGTAAGAAAATTATGTGGGATAGTCAAGAATTACAACGCAGATTTGATATTATGGTTGGATTGGAGGATAAATCTTATTTTGATAGAGAGAATTCATATAATTGGTTTTCTGTAGAATTCCTTAAATACAAGATTGAAACATATAGAGAGAATAGAGCATGGAAAAAGCATTTTAAAGCGAAGCGATCTTGGCGATACAATCTAAAATGTATATGGAGATTAATAAAGAGATTTAGATTAATAAGATACGTCATAAATAGATTTGTGGAGAAATTCAGTGAATCTAAATGGTCGATAGATTATTTTTTTCGTCGATTAAAAATGAAGATTCGCGGATGTTCTACTTTGGAAATGCAACTTATACGTAATATTGGAATTGAAAAAGGTTATGATAAGTGCATTATCCGTAGAAAGATGTTTGAATTCGTCTATACATATATCTTTTTTAATGGATTGAGAGACTATTATGAGAATACTCAGAATAGTAAACGTAGAGAATTTAAAAAATTTATTTTGTACGTTTATTTACATTCAATACGATTAAATATGTTTGGAAATGATTTTAAAACAATTGATAAGCTATTTAAAAAAGACCAGCGGGTAGAACAGTGGGATATTGATGAATTTTATGTCGCAATTCTTTCGCTGACAGGTGCTCCGGTTACACCGAAGAGAATGGTGTTATATCCTCAAGTTGTTAATGAAATAGGAATTGATTTGAATAGAGCTTTGGCGTGGCGGAATATGATAAAGGATTTTCGTATTACAGAGATAGAAAAGAGTGATATTGATGAGACAAAAGTAAAACGTGTCTTTTATGTTATACAAGGAAAGATTTTGCCTTATATAAAAGATGGCACATTCTATGGACCGAATGATGGAAGAAACGACTGGCCTAGTTATGGGTGGGAGAATTGTTGGGATTTTGCAAGGGAAGTGTATTGGCATATATGGTGTGATAGCTTTTCTAATAGAACAGGTACAGATGATGATATGATGCGTATATATCATTCATTAGAAGAACGTACTATTACACCAGAAAATTGTAGGAAATACCTTGGTAGTGCTGAGCCAGGAGCGGTTATTAGGATATGTGATGAGATTAAGGGAAATGATAGAATGGGAAAAAATAAGCATTCTCAGATTCTTTTGTCTCGTGATGAAAATGGGGCCGCTATATATGAAAGTAATGATTACAAAACAAGTATACAATATTATACATGGAATGAGTATGCTGAACACTATGGACAATATAAATATTTTAAATATATCAAGTGGCCAAATTTACAAAAATAAAAGTTAGCTTAGCATAATTTTTAATACTTCGGGCGAATTTCGCCTTGAAGTAACTGTAAAATTATGAACTCTTAGTGAAAGAAACATTTGGCAAAAAGACGATATGAAGTATAAAAACTTCCGATGCAAAGTTATTCCTTATAAAATTGCAGCAGGAAGATGGATGGGAAAAGCTATAGTTCTATTTATACCATCCGGGGAGTGCTGCGACCAGCTTTTCAGATGGCAGTGGATGATGGCATTCTAGTAAAGAATCCATTCGGATTTCAGCTTGCCGGAGTATTGGTAAATGACGCAGTCA